>Ga0131853_10010705_pt1 | contig 16775 bp, 12 predicted proteins | sample TergutLab28metaG_FD_92764 | JGI IMG/M metagenome (GOLD analysis project Ga0131853, IMG submission 92764) | Labiotermes labralis P1 segment gut microbial communities from Petit-Saut dam, French Guiana - Lab288 P1 (version 2) (version 2) | ecosystem: Host-associated > Arthropoda: Insects >...
ACCGAGTGATGACGAATGTACTATACCGAGTGATGACGCAGGTACTGTACCGAGTGATGACGAATGTACTGTACCGAGTGATGACGAATGTACTGTACCGAGTGATGACGAATGTACTGTACCAAGTGATGACGAATGACTAGAGAGTTTTGTAAACTATCAAAGAAAATGAAAATGATAACACAGAATTCAGGCAAAAAGAACTAAATAAATCGAAAAAATGTCGTTTAGAATCTCTACGAGTTAATTATGTGCTCCGTTCATGTCTCTGCACAGGTGATTTGGTAGATGGGTGCCGACATGTAGCAGAAACTTGTTTCCTCTTTCTTCAAAGCAAGACCATTTATTATTATTTTCTTCGAGATTTACGGGTTATTTCAACAACGAGGTTACACATTCCAGAAAAAAGCAGTTGCCTGATCGTAGGATCGGCCGACGTGGGTTCATTATCTTTCCGCTGCGTTCGTCTATGTACATGTTGACCCTCAATAGGACACTGCACACAGAATAAAACAAAAAGAGAAAACTTTAAAGTTCTTCCTCACGACAGTAGCCGAGTTTTACATTCACCATTGTCACATCTTTCATTATAAGCGCTGAAATTCGTTCAGTTCTTTCGTAGATCACATTTTGATTTGTACACATGGACAACAGTCTCTAGGCAAGGTTCAATATTTACGTAAATAGTTCCGTTAACTGTGTGTAGTTCAGTGCGATTGCTTTTCAGTCTCCTTTGTTAATTAATAACACTGTTAGTGATGCAGATCATATAGCGTTGAATGCTTTTTTTTTCCTGTGGCGCTGCGGCACAACGCGGGCCATGGCCTCCTCATTCTTGAGGTTTCTAGATCACACACAACGACGTACCACAGTCGGTAGGACTCCTCTGGACGCGTGATTAGTGTGTCGCAGAGACCTCTACCTGACAACACACAACACTCACACGGACAGACATCCATGCCCCCGGTAGGATTCGAACCCACAATCTCAGCAGGCGAGCGGCCGTAGACCTACGCCTTAGACCGCGCGGCCAATGGGACCGGCTAGCGTTGAATGATTGGCTGATAGTAAATCATTAAAAGGAAAGGACAGAGTCCCAGATAAGATTCGAACCGCGTAAATTGAAACTGATATACAGATCACAAACAATTAAACTGCGAGAAGACAGCAGAGGCCGCCGTTAAACAGATATATGGTGACGTTTCTTTAGACCTGGTAAACTTCATGAAGTCTCAAGTAACTGGAGACAATTTAGTTCTGTAAGCAGCTACTGACATGAACATACCGTCTTACAGCACGTGGTGTTGCGTACGCTTGACTCTGACAGTATCTACCATACTGCTTAATATGCTTATTCTGAACGCTATAAGTAACGCATAAATGTAGTCTGTGAGCGAAATTTGTATAGATCACTGATTTGAATAAATGATAACCCGCTTACCATTTTAAAGACTAACAACCAACCAAGGAGCTAACTAATGGCGGAGACTTTGAGCGATGAGCAAGTCGATGTCCTTCGGCCTGTTTAGCCATTCTTGTGTTTGACCGCAGCGCTGGGCTCAGTAACAACACCTTAAACTGTACCTGGGCATTACGCTTACCCTAACGAATTTCCCGTCGCGGTTGAGGACCTCGACGTGCACAAACCATTACTCGAACTGCAATAGGCCTTTGCGGGGGAGGGGGGGGGGCTTTAGAGGGTAACATGTACGTGAACGATATATGAAGTTCTGTTCGTACACCCTCTGTCTCAGTTACAGCAATACAGACAATGTACATACAAACGTAACATTGAAGCGCGTTCCAAAGCAATAAGTTTTACATATTCCGAGCGTGGGTCTGTAGCCTTAGTTATCCAGCACGCAATGCGCACGCTCATCATCTGTGGTCTGTTCGGATGTATTTTTGTACATCATCACACAAACGGCGCGATTTTCTAAAAAAAAAACATTGAATATGAAATGCTTATTTTGATTTTCCTTACGAGTTTAGTCTGAGACATATGGCGTTCTAAGAAGAATTCAACAACATGTGATCACAAACGTATACTGGTCTTTATGGAAAACACCCATTATTCTTGTGAGGTGTTAATGCACTTTGAATTTTCTCGATAAGATTTTCGAAAAATACTCAAATATACCATTTTATGTACAGCCGTTCAGTGGGAACTAAGTTGTTCCATGTGGACGAAAGGAAGGATGGACGGATGGACAAATAGACATGTCAAAGCGAATAGTCCTTTTCGTAATTTTGCGAACACGTCTAAAAGCCAGTCACACATAGGAAAATAATCGCCATTCGTACTGAGATCCGCACAAAAAGAAACACCCCAGGCAGAATGTATATCTTTTTATGTTAAGGTAGGTGGTACATATAGTAACCATTTGGTTTCGAAGGGTTCAGATCGTTAATCCTGGTTTTACTGTATCTACACAATATAATGATACAGAAGTCTTTGTATAATCCACGGCTATTCACATGGTCAAGAAATAGTTTTACCGATCCGGAACGTTTCGTAATTGCTCCTTGACTTTATCATAAACTAATAATATTAAACGAGAACAGCAGACGGCTAAAATGGAGCACTGCGCACTGCGGCCAACATACTTTGTGACCCCTGTACTCACTTGGCTGCACCAACACACGCATGAAGTTGCTATTAAATTGCTTCTCATTCCAGCCCACTTCCGATCTGTGCAGAAATTGCCTCTGATTCAAGTCACTACATCACTGTAGCAGTCACGGCCTACACTAACCGGCGATTCATAAGACCTATTGCTTTCTGAAGTGGATAAGAGCTAATGTCATTAGCTTTTATAATTGCGAATGTTGCAATATAGCCTAACAATTAACTCTCTTGATTTTTATGCCAGGAAGCCCAGCTCGAGTTCGGACATGGATATCGGGTACCACGACTTCTTTCTCTTAGATTCAATTACTTCACTCAGGAATATGATGGAACAATACACTACGGTAGACCATGCCTCGTTCCATAGACACGTGTCCTTACGGCGCGGCTAATCATTAATGCTGAAGGCATGTAATTGAAGACAGAACACCCTGTTTTGTTTAATAAATGACAACTGAATTAGTTAAGCTGCCAATAAAGGCATCATTCTCCGTGACAGTAAAGTTCACCATAGAACAGGCCATGAAGGCCCAGAGGTAAAGCTCCACTCTTTCTTTAGTTTAGGCGTTAGATTGGGGTGGGTGGTCAACGCCACGCCCGGAGAGAGACCCGGTACCCATTGTAGAGGAGGCTGGGTGGGTCCCAGGGCCGGTCTGGAAGGGTCTAGAAAACCTGGTCCGCCACCGCTGGGATTCGACTCCCGGACCGTCCAGCCCGTAGCGAGTCGCTACACCGACTGTGCTTCCCACAACTGAAAACCGCAAAAGACAAAAAGCAAGTGAAGTCTTACGTAAAATTCTTTGTGCTTAGCCTGATGATGGTCTGCTGAGACTGAAACATGTAGCTTTCTGTTAGATAATAAACATATGTCGTGTTGACGGTATTTTACACATGATTACTGGCGTCAGCGTCTGTCATTCTGAGTAGAGAGCTAAAGCTGTACGTTCGGTGGTACTCTAGTGATGGCCATTCTTCACTGGGGTGTCTCAATATCGCAGCAACGTCTCTAGATTGAGCTTTACCCGAGCGGCGGATTTCCCTCGTAGGCTAGGAGCGGGAACAGACTGAGGTTTCCCCGAGCAACGCTCGAGTTTCATATTTTTTGGTAACCTGTGCATAATTTTCGAAAAAATAGAAGCATCACTTGTACAGAAGTTGTTTCGAATGCGAACATCGTTTGTCGTAACGTTTCTCTGCTACCATTATTATTTTACGAGACAGAGGGTGTGAAGGATAGAAGAACGGATAAACGGGCGGAAGGACACTGTAAATGCCATGAGACATGGATTTTCCACGAGTTACACCAACTGCCCTATTTGGGTTTTCATACAGCACTTAAACCCACTCCAGCTTGGTTTTCCCGCAGTACTGGGGTTTCTAGTATTGCAGTAACGGCCATTCCTTATGTCACACCCAAGCGATGAATTCGTACCGCACAGAAAACAGATCTGTCTGGATTTTCCCGCGCCAAGGGTTTTCCCGCTATTAAGCAACGGTGCTTCTTTGGGTTGTCCTCAATTGAAGCATTCGTATAGCACAGACAATACGCTCGGTCGGGGTTTCCCCTGAGCAATAGGTCCGAACCGAATAGAAAAGAGGGGTTTCCCCGTATCGTATGAAAGGATCTAGTCTACCCTACCGCCTCTCCCCGGCTGGAGGGTAATCGCATTACGTTTTTCAGACACCGAATGCCTAATTTTCTAAATTAAAAAAAGCAACAGTTTTCTGGGGGGGGGGGAGAGGGAGGGTTCCCCAACAGGAACATTTCCTTCGTATTTAGCATTATTTTACGACGTGCCATCCTGCAGGAAGACAAGAAAACGGACAGGTGGACAGATGAAAATTTGACTTGAAGATTTGGACTATATACACACAATAAATAGTGAAATACAATGGGATGTGCCAACCTGTCGACTGTTGAAAGACTTACCGACGTTTTGGAGGAACGTACTAACTCCATGTACTGATTTTACATAACAAAGGCATCAGGTTCTTCCGGGCCTTGATAATCCTTTACAACCACCGCCGTGAGAAATTCAAATTTAATAGTGATGGGTTAACTAAAATAATTTAATTTCATTATTTTTAGGATGTCAAATATAATTCTCTGTAAAACTGTTGACGTAAAGGTAGACTGGCGCAGGTAGGAAACATTGGGCAGACAGGAGACAGACCCTAACCAGTCACCGGCGCCTACAGCCTTACCCAAAGACAGCCAGACAGGAGCCCCCCACAGTTCAGCACTGCACCGGGCACTTCCGATCCATAGTCTAATGTGCGTTTCATTACCGAGTGCACAACTATACTTAGTTAGACGAGGTAACTTAATCTGCGGCCATTTATCGAAATAAAGACTCGTTAGCCCCATCCCCCCCCCCCGAACCCCAGTAAAACGCCGGAAACAAACTGATGCTTTTAAGTATCCTGGAGTAGAAACCCAATGCCGCGACAGGCTTTGCCGGTACCAACATTACTGCTGTTGTAACGCCAACACGAAAATTATCTACGTTGACGTCTAATAACTCCATGGAGCTGAGTCCTTCTTGAGAAGCTGACAGGTTCTAAGCTAGTCAAGAAATTTCCCGCATATCATGGAACCCGAAGGTTCATTACCACATTCACAAGAGGCCGCCACCCGTTAATATTCTAAGCCAGATAAATCCAGTCCATGCCCTCCAACCCACTTCTTAAAGACCCATTTTAATATTATACTCCCATTTACGCCTGGATCTTTCAAGCGGCTCTTTCCCTCAGGTTTCCCCACCAAAACCCTGTATGCACCTCTCTTCTCCCAACTACATGCTACATGATCCGCCCATTTCATTCTACTTGATTTAATCACCCGAATATTTCGTGAGAAATGCAGATCTTTAAGCTCCTCGTTATGTAGTCTTCTCCACTCCCCTGTTAACTCGTCTCTGACATTCTTCTTCTTACAGTTAGTTTCAAATTCATTAATTTTAGTTTTCAGACATTCCTTATTTTTCTTAAGTGAACGTCTTACATTATGCACATTGCTGTGGTTCGGACGTGCACGTCTATTGCTGGTTTTATTGATGTTACAAGTACCTGTATTGATTCTCGGTTAAGTCCATTCCCAGTAATGATGATTCTATCTGGGATATACAACTTTCGAGTGTTATTCCATCCAACTGAGCTTATTTTGAATAAACTGGTTCATGCATAGCTTTCAATACCTAAAGAAGAAAGAAAACTCCACCAATTCTGCACCGTTTCTAAAGCTATAATTTAACAAAGGACTGCGATACATATCTCAACACAAGAGTGGTCATTAAAATAATAAAATGTGAATAAACTCAGGAAATTATTTTAAAATCCTGCAAAAAATTAAACTGAGAAAATTCCTGTCGTATGGAATATGGCGCCGTGTAGAATGACAAGGCAAACGGGTACCAATTGGAGAAAAGTGTTGCCTCCACCTTAAGTTATAAATAGCATACAGATGGGGAAAATTCGCCTTTCAAAAAGTAAGTATCCATCCACCAAACCAAACGGCATCAGCCCAGACTACAGCAATTTTCTTAGTCACTGTCCTGAGAAAGACATATCTCAAATGTAAATTGAAAGACTAATTAAGAAAGTATGCAATAGAGAAAGGATGTCGCAGAAAATGTATACACGTTCCAGAAGAATGTCTGTTCAAGTAGTCTTGGCGGTACTGTAATTTAATTTGCCTCTAAGCAGTGTGACCTAAATTGACAGTTGTAATTGGAACAGCACAGGCGGTATGGTGATTAAGTTATGCAAATTTGCGAAAACCTACTATTAGCTTCGCCATGTCTGTCCGCACGGAACAACTCCGATCCAACTGGAGAGATTTTCATGAAATCTGATATCGAGTATGTTTGGAAAATCTGCTAAGAAAATTAAAGTTTCATTAAAATCTGACAAGACTGACGGTACTTTACGTGCAAATTGTGATTATATTGTGCTGTGCTGCATTCTTCTTAGAATGAGAAATGTTTCAGATAAAATTTGTAGAGAAAATCAAAACACACCCTGTACGTTCACTAACTTTTTTTCTGTCAAAAATCGTGCCTTTTAGGAGATAATGTAAAAAAAATATTGTAGAGCGGGGCAGGCCACAGATGGCAATATGGCGCATGCTTGATAAGTAAGGCTACAAACACACAATCAGAACACGCAATACTTATTGCTTTTCCACTGCAATAATGGTTACACGAACGCGCCTCGATGTTACATTATACGTAAATTGCCTGTCTCGTTCAATTTAATTTCCAAATCAATTTACGACACTCGAAAGCCATGCGGTCCTCCGCCATTTTGTATTACGTTCTGAACTGCCGGTAAGGTACTGCAGTTTTTAAATGCAGATTATCGCCAACTGTCACAAGCATGACGCACTACTCACAGGTACGCACATTAAACTCTGGTTCCACCATAAATATGTGAATAGCTAATTTAATAAAATTTTTGAACATTTTAAAGACATTCTGTATACACAAATACAGGAGTGCGATATAAGACCTAACGCAAAAATCAGACATCTATAATACTATTGCGCGCTAATTCTCTAATAGACATGATTTTCTTTCATACAAAGGGAATTACGCATCGGATAATTTGTTTGTTACGGACGAAGCATGGTTCACATTAAGTGGATACACTAATAGTCAAAAGACTGAAATACTGAGTAGCCTACTGAAACACCACATGCACTGCATTCGTCAAAATGGGGGTTTTTTGTGCGCAGTGTTCCCACGGCGAGTTGTGGGAACACTCTTCTTTGAAGATTATGGGGCACGGGACATTTCCAACATATAGTGTAATCACACATTGTTCATGACGTTCTGGCACCTTTGATAAAATAGGCATAAAAATAAACGCAAATAGATGATTTACGTTATTGGGTTGCCTTCTATATGGCACATTCTATACACAAATTTATAGCAAAATTTGCGTCGACATTCATCATTCTAATTGCTCTCGGTTAGGCTCTGTGATATCCTCATAAACAAGTAAGTCAATACATACATACCTGTAACGTAGGCTGGATATAGCGACACGCTATGGGCTGACGCTCCGGGAATCGAATCCCGGTGGGAGCAAGATTTTGCGCACCCGTCCAGACCGGCCCTGGGGCCCATCATGCGTCCCGCACAATAGGTACCGGGTCTGTTTCCTTGGTGTAAAGTAGCCAGGGCATGGCGCTGACCACCCATCCCACGTACCACCGAGGTTACAAAAGGGGTAACTGTATATTTCTATTTCCCCTCTGGGCATCCATGGCCTGTTATAGGGTGCACTGTACTAGTGAGTCTACAAAGGGGTAACTAAATAAATCCATGGAGCAGAATCCTTCTTTCGAAACTACCAGGTACTGAGCTAGTCAAGAAATTCCCCATATTTTATGGAACCAGAAGGCTCATTAACGCATTCACAACAGCTCCCCCCACCAGTACCTAATCTGAGCCAGTTCAATCCAGTCCACGCCTCCCATCCCACTTCCTGAAGACCCATTTTAGTATTACCCTCCCATCTACGTCAGGTACTTCCAAGTGATCCTCGTCCCTCAGGTCTCCCCACCAAAATCCTGTACACTTGTCCATCCCTCCATAAAGAGGTAAATGACAATAAAAAAGGTTCACTGTACCGATATGATGGTACATACCTGAGGCGATGGTTTTATTATGCATTTCGGAACTTATTATTCGTCAGATTCATAACAGCTATCAGTCAACAGTCACTACAATGCGCAGTACTTGCTTGCAAGTGAAAGAATATGTAGGATGAAATATAACATTATCGAAGAACCAGTAATTCGACTAGTCAGTTCATTATTATTATTGTTATGGAGGGTAAAGCGAAAAGGAAACACATGTTTTTTCAAAAAACAATGTGTCATAAATCAAAGTTAATTTGGTGGTGTAGTAAAGCTTAACTTCGATTCCTTTTCGGAATATAATTTATTCTAAGCCATTTAAATCAATGTGTTTTAAAGAAGTTTCAGCCTTATTTATTCCCCTGCCGTCAGATATAACAACCACGCAACGTCTGAGGCAAACTGATATTGTAATACATAATGCTGACGTTAAATAATTCTCGCCTCGGTTCGTGTCTGTTTCACAGGAACCCCTTGTTTAATACAGGATGTTTAAAAATATAATTCCGGTTTATAAGGTAGTATAGTCAGGCTACGGATGGGCCGTCATAATTGGGTCCCTGTCACCACGGAATGGTGCGTCCTCAAGTTACGGATGGAGGAATGGCCTTCAATATGGAGGGTAGCGCGAATATATTGAATAGGCAGTCGCGGACAGCCGACAAGGGGTGGTCCTCCAGCTTGGGGGTTGGCGGGGTGCTAACAACTCCTCACCGTAAAAACGTATATTGTTACGAAATATTCATACAGAAAGTCTCGGACCTGGACTACAGGATAGGGGCAGGTGGCGGGCACTGGTGAATGAGGTAATGAACCTTCGGGTTCCCTAAAATGCGGGGAATTTCTTGACTGCAAACTGGTTAGCTCCTCAAGAAGGACTCTGCTCCATGGAGTAAGTATGGAGTAAGTACGGCTATGGATGGCAAAAACATCACGATCTGTGAGATCTGAGGTTATCGCGGTGGTAACTACAAAGCAGAAAGCAGAGAGTTCCTCGGATACGATGACACTGTTCCATCCAAACGGAGGGTCTCACATGCCAGACGACACTGGTCCTCAATTTTACATTTGATCTAAATGTATGAACTAAACCCACATGTTCACTTCAAACCCAAAATCATTTTGTATGGAGGACCGAAATAAGTACTTTTTGACCTTTCAAATCAGCAACGGATGACAGACGACATCCGAAGTGCCTCGCCGGAGAAAGACGCAGGCTACTGTATCCTTAAATTGAATTATGTTCCCAACGTAGTTTTTTTTTTTATGGTGCGACAGCCCCTAGTGGTCCAGCGCCTCCGCTACCTGACAAAACACAACACTCACAAGCGACACCCAGCCATGCTCCCGGTGGGATAGTACCCAACAATCCCATCAAGCCAGTGTCCGCAGAACCACGCCTTCGACCGCACGGTCCCTGCGACCGGCTCCAACCGTTCATGTCCGGTAACAGCACAAGTAAAAAATACCATGAAGGCCCACAAAGTTACCTAACTCTTCATTTTCTTGTAATCCTTCATGTTTAGATCCATCTGCATCATCTTTAGAGAGACACCATGATCGAATCTAAGTGCTGTTGCCATGCAACACAATGTATGGTACGTATTTTAAAATCTATAGTGCATAATTCCTACAAAACAGGTTTTTATACCGTTGTATATAGTGCTACCTGTTGATTTCACTAGCTAGTGATACACAACTGCAAGACGATGAAGGAGACTAGCAGTGGACAGGGATAAATCGAGGTGAGCCATTGAAGAGGTCAGGGCCCGGTGCGAGCCGTCGCGTCATTCAAGACAGCTGACACACGTGTAAGCATGGACAGTGCAGATTTGAGTGTATAAGAAGGAACGAATCCATCCGGAAGGCATATCTAGTTTTAAGTAACATCGAATACAAGTCACTACGAAAATATTTTATCGCGGCATGTAATAAAGACCACGAAACAATCAGTAAGATCTTCAGATATCACATGATCAGGTTCATGGTTACTTACACACAACGCAAAGTAGTAACAGCCAAAAAGATAAGTAGATGATTCAAGGACTACACAAAGGTTTCACTAGTGTACTTATTAGCCCTTTTTATTAAAAATTAAAACACTTAAAAATCCACGATTTTAATGTACTTTTATAGTCCTATAACGGAGGAAATGAGTGGAGATTAAACACCGTAGTATATATAAAGGAACACATGCGACCAAATTTTCTACAAATTTTATTGTGTAGATTCTGTAACAAGGACAGGCATCACACACTGTAATGCCTGGCAACAACACATGGATTCAGTCTTAGTGCCTTCCTCGAGATAAAACAGATGGATCGAAACATGTATGAATGCAATAGAATGGAGCGTGAACTAACTATGAGTACTGCTGTGGTATTTATTACTTTTTGTTAAGCCTGCTGTATATGTTGATATAATGTTTTGTTGTATTTCTCTGTGTATTCCCCAAAACATACTAAACGGCGGCAAAATTCGCGATTATTATGTTAGTAATACTTGTTAATTCGTTACAGCCGAGTCATAAACTGACCGCCAGACGGGATCGATAGTGGGGGACTCAGAGTCGGGTCCCTTAAGACACAGCGGCATTTGCTTTCTGCACCAAGTTCAGACTGAAGATACGGAGATAGTCCTCTCGCACCACGTTAAGACCGAACACATGGGGACATTCCTCTCACACAACGTCAAGACATGGGGACATTCCTCTCACACAACGTCAAGACCGAAGACACAGAGACATTAATCTCACACGACGTCCAGACCGAAGACAGGCATTTCTCTAGCACCACGTCCAGACAGAAGGCATGGAGACATTCCTCTCACACAACGTCAAGACCGAAGACACAGAGATATTCCTTTCGCACTATTCCTAGACCGAAGACATACAGACATTCCTCTTCTGCACCACGCCAAACCGAAGACAACAGATATTCCTCCCGCACCATGTCCAGACCGAAGACACAGAGATATTCTTGTCGCACTATGTCTAGACCGAGACATACAGACATTTCTTTTCCGCACTACGCTCTGACATTAGACACAGAGACATTAATCTCACACGATGTCCAGGCCGAAGACACAGAAATACTCCTGTCGCACTATGTCAAGACCAAAGGCATAGAGACATTCCTCTTCTGCAACGCGCCAGACCGAAGACAAAGACACATTCCCCTCGCAACATGTCCAGAACAAAGACAGACATTCCTCTTCTGTACAACGCCCTGACCGGAAACACAGACATTCCCCTCACAACATGCCCAGACCGAAGATACAGAGATATTCCTATTTTCTACCACATCCGTACCGGTTCTGAGGCCAAGCGACTGCCTGTGCAATAGAAACGAAGAGACTTTTCCCGAAAGCAAAGAAGCAACACTCCCCTTCTCCATACACCTTCAAGGCGTGGTGTTTCACAAACATAGGGGCAACTTTATCATACCACCTACGTCCCCAATCAGAAAATCTATTTGCACTAAAGGCTCTCAGTGTTTGGTAGTGTCGATGAATAAGATATCTCCTCTGCAAATTACTAATTAACATGGAAGAGTAGGAATGATGTAAGGAAGGAAGTCGCTTCAGTTTAAAAGAAAAACCAGCAAGATCACAATTAGGACTGTCGCCTTCACATCATGAAAGTGCTTGTGGACGTTCTACACTATTCTACAAAGAACCACGTCAACAATAGATGGGCCGCAGTAATTAACAATGCGTTCAGTGGCTCACGTCATGACGATGGGCACGAACACTTTGGTCAGTTTTGAGTCACTGTGCTTCCTTGTCTATAAAATAGGCTACTTTGTTTTCCAGAAAGGCGCTGTACAGGAATTATCTTGTTGATGTGCGATAATGAAGTATTTTTGGCCGCAACAGAGTATTGTGCTGGTGCATCTTTAACGCGAATCTGTTGCAAACTGTGTGTCATGTACATACAATATCTGTGGTTGAAGCAAACGAAGCGTATTATACGTACTAAACAGAGAGAAACTAATGAAAACCCCAGATACGATAGTCTGTAACACCACAAATACTAAGAAAGAAAAAAAAAAGGCATATGGATCATACAAGGAAAAAGAAACAGGTATTGTCCGCTTGCACTCCATGGAGGCGTATAGGAAAAGAAGAGGTACAGCTACTTTCATTCTTTACCTCGGCCTTAGATGGACGTGATTGGTCAAAATCATGCATCGGCTATTTATCACCGGAGATGACCCCCCGTGTGCATACCAATGAAACGGGAGGCTGGGTGGGCCTCTGACACAGTGTGGACGTTTTGGAGAAAATCTCTTGCTCCTACTGATATTCGAACCCTGGACCACGCAGGCCGTAGCCCAGTCGTTATTCCGTCTACGCTATCCCGGTTCCTGCTACTGTCTATGCTAGACATTCTGAACTTTTGTAACCTCCTGTAGTATGAGGGGTTAAAAAGGGGCCAGGATATCCATTATCTCAAGAAAAGACAGCCCCAATTTAAGGCATTTATACAGCCGTAAACTCGTGGGATGGTATGCAAATATCTAGGTTAGTTATCGTTAACCTATCTGGACATGGGCGTCAGACTTGTGCAGCCATTCTACTTGAGTGACACTTCCGGTTTAAAGAAAGGCCAAGCAAGAAGTTTCTGGAGACAGAAGATTGTTTCGTGGAAGACTTAAATACAAGGAAATGTTCATGACGGAGAATCATGGGAAGTGCATTAGGTTTACGATCACCTTATCGCTAAAATTCCCATGTGAATGCAACGCAAGCCCCTATTCGTAGCTACGCTGGACAGTCCAGATGTTGCTAGACAGTCGGCCTACAGCTTTTACTGGCTATTCTGTTTAAGACCGCCTGCTAAATGCGCCGTCAGCGTTGGCCACATTTTCTTTTACACAACTAGCAAGAGAAAGTCCACTGTCGCTGTGCAATGCACATAGGGACAGGCCTAGAGTAAATGAACAGTTTTAAGACAAAAGAGAACAAACTGAAAGCATGCCTGTGGCCAGGCCAGGCCAGGCCATGAAATCGGCGGATGAAGCGGCTTCCACTGTGGGTGTATATACGAACAGTACCTACGTTCATATATATGCATACACCGGGAGACGGCTTGGAAAGCGATGAGGAATAGACTTCTAAAACTAGGCTGAGTAGGGATCATCATAATCGGAAACTTAGGACTAGAAAACAGAGAACAGATGTTCGTAAATATTCCTTCGTAAATAGGACCATTAAAAGCTGGAACCAATTACCTGCAGGCCTGCTAGCGTCTTTCCCCTGTAAACTAAGCACGCTTAGAAAGAAGGTTAAGAATGTAGTTACAGGCAAGGGCATTTAAGTGGGGGTTAAGTGTAAATAAGTGAAGTGATGTGAAGTGTGGTGATGTGGAGTAAACTGACGTGATTTATGTGAAGTGATTTTGCTTTGAAGTGCAGAGAAGTGGAGTTACGGTGAAGTTCTTGAGGACAAGAGTACAACTGATTGTATTGTGACTATTTCATTTGGGTATATCTTGTACTGTGCTTGTTTTCATTTGTTTTGTAGTGTGTGGCTGTGTGTATGTGTGGGTGTTTTGGCAATATGTGTACTTGTATTTACTGTGTTTTTTTGTTGTTTTGTGGCGTTGGCCACCCACCCACATCTAGAGCCGAGGTTAAAGAAAGAATAGAGCTATACCTCTACTCCCCCTCTGGGCCTTCATGGTTGTTATAAAGTGAACTTTTTATATAAGAACTTGTGTATATATAATGCTATAATACTGTGTTTGTGTGCACAAGCGTAAAAAGTGTCTTTGTCAGGACCACAAATTCAGCGTCTTATTTAAACAATGCGCTCTACAATACTGCACAAAACATCTTACATATGCACACATGTTTTAAAACAAGCTGTCTGCAACCGAGGCGGCTCGAGGCAACACGTGGATGTGGTAGGGTACCGCAGGTTTTACTGCGGGCTGATCAAAATGTCCGACTTTAACATTCTGCAAATTCCTAGACGGCGCATCCAGAATTTCAGTGGGTGCACTGCACTGCACTGACAGCACATTGTGCTGAGGGTGTCTGGGAACAGGATTCTGAGGAACAGGATGCCAACGAGGGAGGGGTATCATCGGGACTGGAGAAGATGGAGTAATAAGACATTTACGACCTGCACTCCAATGTAAATTCGTAAATTAAAATGCATCTTCAAGAAATCCGCTGCGGGTGTGGACTGGATTGCTCTGGCTCAAGGTAGGGAAAGGTGGTGGGTTGTTGTGGAAGCGGCGATAAGCCTTGGGTTCAGTAAAACGCGCGGAATTTCTTGACGCTGAGGAACCGTTAGCTTCTCACAAAGGATTTTGCTCCATGGAGTCAGTTCTTTAAAGAGTGTTATGTTATTCCTACTGTGCACGTTCTACATCAATAAACGATTCAACATACGCACTCTGTTATCACAGAGCATAGACATTGGATTATATATTGACGTTAAAGAGTTATTCAGCGCTCTGTACTATTCCGATATAGACTCCATTCCGAAATAGTACGTCCTTCAGAAAATCTGTAGGCTTATTTGGACGGGAGAGAGGTGTTGAGATCGGTCATAAAATTAGTTTATAAAACACATAATCGTATTTTGAGTTTCTTGTTTTTCTGTATTTACGAACAGCTCAGATTTCACGGTACGGCAGTCCCACTACTTTACCAAAGCGTCTCCATCAGAGATGAGGCATTTATCGTACCGTGGGAGCAGTTTTTCTACTCCCTCTTGATATCAGTCCGTGTCCTGTTATTATCAGCCACCGGGTCACAACTGTTTCCACCTCCCAGTCGTCTTTAGGTGTATTCGTAAAACTGCGAAAAGCGACTATCAGCTTAGTCATGTCCGTCTGACCGCATGGAAGAACTCGACTCCCACGGGATGGACTTTCATAAAAGGTGACGCTTGAGTACTTTTAGACAGTCTGTCGAGAATATTAAAGTTGTACTGAAATCTGACAAGAATAACGGACACTTTACATGCAGACAAACACACATGTCTGATCACATCTCGCTCAGTCCTTCTTAGAAAGGAAAAGTGTTTAAGACAAAAGTTGTAGATAAAATCAAAACAAATTCTGCGTTCAATAACATTTTTTTTAAATCGTGCCATTTATGAGATAATGTAGGAAAATAGTGTAGAGCCGGACAAGCCACAGATGGCAATATGGTGCATGCGCACTGCATGCTGCATAACTAAGGCTACAAACACACACTCAGAATATGTAATAGCTATTGCTCTTCCACTGCAGCAATGGTTGCGCGAACACACCTCAAAGTTACGTTATACGCACATTGCCTGTCCTGTTAAATTCGTGGTCGTCAAGATTTTGCTACCGCGTTGAAATCAGACGATAATCGCTCGGCGACTAATTCCCGCGACAAAATCGCAACCAGTGTAGGTTCCACAGTCACGAAATCATACGCCATGTGAACTTATTCTCTGACCGATCTTCGAGCATCGCAGTGTCTCTCCCAACACAACAGAACGCACAGATTCATCCAGGCGGTTTCTCAATTCCCAACCGGTGTTCGAGGTGCCCTAAACTGTAGGCACGCTAGTTCCTGTGATCGGCCCAATTATACATAACGGAGTCCAAAGAATTGTTGAGTTATTGCAGCTATTTCCTGCCTTTTATAAGAACCAATTGTCTTTTCCCCAGGAACATGCCATTTGACTATCCAGAGCCACATGAATCCAGTCCATATTCTCATGCTGCATTTAAGCCCAATTTTAACATTATCCTCGCGTCTAAACTTATTTTCCCAAGTGGTCTCACGTTCCTTCAACGAATCATGTCCGCGCCAACAAGTCGACTCACGCATACAGTGTATTAACCAACCAGAATATTCTCAAGATATGTCTGTCCATCGTTAACGGAATCTTACAACGTGTCACCTTTCGTGTCAAAATAAAGTGCTGTGCCTTCATACTTATCATCAGCAAGTAATATATCAAGAGTCTAATCACGCGTTCTCCTGCATTCAGGTGACATTCAACTGTTGATATCGACATTTAGATTAAGTGCATTGCAATCTGTATTGTCCTGTCATGTGACGGCATTACGTAATTTGTCGTCCGAGTGCGTTGCAATAAGATCTTGTACGTTCAGTAACATAATATTCTTACGTACAATTTACACTACAACCACTTCTCCTTAATAACAGTTATCTGACAACACAAAAAAATGTAAAACTTACCTACCTGTTTAGTTTCTCTTTAGAAGGTATTTTTATATTATATGACGTTTATTTATTTATTTATTGCTCTCTTAATGCAGCTTCTTCTACGTATTCTACGTGCTCATTGTCTGTGCACAGGGTTATTGTTACACTGATCACACTCAATGACACACACACACACACACCACATACACACTCACACACACACACACACACACACTCGCATACCACACACACACACCACACACACACACACACTCACACACACACACACACACTCACACACACACCACACATACATCCACCACACACACACACACAC
>Ga0131853_10010706_pt1 | contig 16773 bp, 11 predicted proteins | sample TergutLab28metaG_FD_92764 | JGI IMG/M metagenome (GOLD analysis project Ga0131853, IMG submission 92764) | Labiotermes labralis P1 segment gut microbial communities from Petit-Saut dam, French Guiana - Lab288 P1 (version 2) (version 2) | ecosystem: Host-associated > Arthropoda: Insects >...
AACTGTGGAATCAAGCCAATATGTAAGTAAAGGAAACTGAAATTTTTGCATATTCCATACAATTTTTTTGTCTATTCATTAACTAAAATTATTACTGATTTCTTGAACACACACAGATATGGCCCTATCTTATTTCCCAAAAAATGCCGTTTAATCGATTAATAAATCTTTTTTGGTTCCTGAAATAATAAAGTTTTTTGTAAACCATGTACTAAAATTTAAATGCCCAGCGAAAATAATGTTGTAGGCGAAGGTTGACTGTAGCCATTTAAATCCCGTTGTGTAAAGGTTAAGCACTGTGGATTGTAGTCACTCCAGAATCACTGATGTACTTGTATAGCAATTTGAAGGAAAGTATGAGTATTTTATGGTATCATCCACTTGCAGGTTGTGTATATGAAATTCTTTGAGATTGATATCAAAATGACAATTATAAACAGGCAGTGTTGAATGATTTCCATTTAGTTTAATTTCTAGCTTTCAGACAAGAAGGTCTGGGAAGAAATTAAGATGACTGTTTTCCCTAAAATCCTTTAGTTTGTATCATGTGGCTAGAAAAATCTGTGAATAATTACTGTACTATTTACTGATTGACTTGTGTGCATTAATTTGCATTGTTGCAGAATTTTTGTATATTAAAATGTTAGGCATAACTTCAGAATTATATGCTGTTACTATACTTCTTCATAATTGTTGACATTTAATCAGGTGTTACGTACAGAATTTGGAAATATGTTTGTATATGCTTCTATATCCTATTTTGTAACTTTACATCTAATTGTATATTTTACATGGTTACCATGTTTTGTATACTATTCATAGAATATATGCTAACAAAATTTGCATGTACTTTGGAGATTTATTACCACTCAAAATTTAAGGACCCTCAGTTATGTGGCACTGTGCATGTCCTGTCTCACAAGTTTGTGTTGTCTGTTATGTTGGTAGTACTAATGGTAGGCAGCTAAAGAGCACAAAGATGTAGTGACTTTTGGCATGATGGTGTTTGTAACACATTTCATGGAAACCCATCAGTTGGTTCAGAATTTATTTGGGAGGAAATACACAGATATGCAGACAGGCATACAGCACAGAAACATGGTGACAGTGTAGCACTGTATTTCATTTTACATAAGAAGAGAATACTGAAATTAAGTAAGATGTGCTGCAAGAGTATACATCCGTAACTGTATGAAAGTAATGGAAAGCACTGACGGTATTCAGGTAATGTAAACATTGTTCTTGCATGACTAGGGTACAAGTTTCCAATGTCTGAATTATGTTTTTGCATTATTGTCTTTTTTTGTTGTCAGTATGTGAACATGTTAAAACAAGTTGGACCAAAGGAATGGATTTTTCAAGAATACAAGGACATCCTGTCCATGAATTTCCGGTTCAAAGACAAGGAGTCACCGAGAAGTTATGTATCAAACATGGTACATAACCTACATGTAAGTCAGAATTTTCATATGTCTTTCCATTGAGCTGAAATTATGTAAAATTGACCAACCTCTATTATGCAAGTTGGTAGATTTATTGAGTCTCTGAGCTCTGGAGCTAGCGTATGTGGGATGTGTATGAATGCTTGCGTACGTGATTGCCATGTTATCATTGCCATAATTTGAGGCAGCTACAGATGCTTAGTCATATTCAGTTGTAGATTGTGGGTATGCTTGGTGTGTGTATGAAATGTATTCAATTTGGCAAAGAGTGTTTATTTGCAGTACTTTTATGAAGTATAGAAGATCTAAAAATGTTTTATGCGAACAGTGCTATGTAAAAAAAAAATGTACAGAGTAGTGGAAAACTTTGGAATGAGGACTTCAATACTGCACAAAAGAAAGTAAAAGAAATTTTAATTGAAGAGAAATTGGTCAACAGATCTTCACTCTTGAATTCATTCCAATATTGTTTGCAAGAGACATTAAAAGATAGAATTTGTGAGAAAAATAGGCATTTGTTGTGGGAACTGAAGGGCAGTATTCAAAGAGAAACTGCTAATATTACAACATATGCTCTGTTATGTGTCGTCATACTTTCAGATGTGCCCTGCTGGAAGCAGGAGATCTGCGGTTTAAGGTACCTATATAAAATGAAGCTAAGTTGATTTGCAAGGGACAAGAAGACCAAAATTGCTCAACAGATGCAGGCTTCCTTTGTAATAATACTTGCTCTGATGGTTTTGTATTTCAGAGACCATAGTACATAAACCTATAGATTTTATGTATTTAAAGGCACATTTGTTGTAGTAATATTACTGCAATAATTCATTATATCACTTACCTACGTGACAGAAAGAGATAATTATTGCAGTATAGTATAACCTAAAAATTAGAATCAGAGGCATTGTAAATGTGTATGTGTAAACAGCTTACTCCTCAGGTTGTATGGGAACTTCTTAACTCTCAAGTTTATATAGGGTACAAATGTGGCTTATAGTCACACCTGTGTGCCTGGATTAACATCATGGGTTGTTGACCTTTATCACTCAGATTTATTGTCAGTCTGTTTTGGACACCTCATATTAAACATTATTTTAGAAGTGTGAATATTGTGTGAGGTTTGAGTTGCTGGTGGTGGTGGGTGTTGACATCATGATGTAGGATTTGGCACCATGTATTTTGGTAGATTGGTGCCTGTGTTTTGGAATAACCAGCTGCCTTCATCATCAGGGTGGGAGAGTAAGCTGCATGAGTGAAAATGCTATTGGTACAGCAAATGGAGGGCTGGAACTGAAGCGATGAGCAAGCTTTAACTGGTGATTAACCATACTTTGATACTCAAACAGGCTTCCAAGAGTGACATATGTATAAGCTTTAAGAGTTTTGGCAATAATATAAATCCACTTACATAAAAACAGAAGCGATGTAATAGTGGCTTTGTTTTAAATACATTATTTCACATTCAGTGAAACTTTTTAGTAGAGTCTGAAATTGGTTTGTAGTGTGCAACAAACAATGTAGCAGGTGCCTGTTTTTAGGCAGTCTGAATAGCTGTACTGTATTGAGACAGAATGCTTTGATGTGCTTTTATGCTCATTTTAGTAAGACTGCAGAGGATGATGCACCTGAAAGTACAGCAGATTAGAGAACTAGAGATTGAGAATTTGACAAGTGGCAGGTGTCATAAGTGCAGATAAGTAGTGTAGTTGTTGATTGTTGGTATGTGATGGCTGCAACGCAGCAGCATTAAGGCAATTTGAACAGTCTTAGTGCAGCCAATAATGGCAATAATAATTTTCATAATAATAATAAAGTTCCATGTTATGACTTCATCAGTGTGACCATTTCCTTCTTTGGTACTGATCTCAAACTTGCAAGTTAGAGTAGCCAAACTTGGAACCTGCTCTCAAATATTCCCTGGGACAAGTTTGTTTTACCTTGACAGAGTGCCATAACAAGATGGGATGACCATATGGCCATTCAGCAGGCAAGTGGTAAGGAATAAAATATCTAGGAACAGAGGAAGAATGATGGGCAAAAGAGAAAAAAAGAAAAATTAATAAAATTAAATTATATTAAAATGAAGACATGTAAATAAATAAAATAAAATTATATTATATTAAAATAAAGACATACATAAATAAATGTATAAGTAAATGAATAAATAAATGGTTAAGATGAAGGAAAATGGCACAGTGTAGTCCATTCACATTCATTGTTGCTGTACTTCTGTTTTTCCCCCATTGACTTTAGTGTCTACAAAAGCAGTCTCTGTATGCCCACTAGGTTGTGCTTGTTTGTGACTATAGCCATGATTCTGACTGTGTCTATCCTATATCCACACATTTTACTGGGTTGTGACTTACTCTGTTCCTCAAAACACCTGGCACCAACAATATTGTGTTACATCCCAGAAGACCATAATCTTAATTGTGAGAATTATGTTGTGCAATATTTGCAGACATTGCTGAAAGGTACAGGAGTCACACTTATACAGTCATGTGCTGCATAACAACATTTAGGTCAACGATGTACTGTATGTATGACGGTGGCCCCATAAAATTTTACTATTATAATATTATATTATAATACTCACCATTGTGTTACAGTTACCTACAGCATTCAATACAGTAACATGCTGTACAGGTTTGTAGCCTAGGAGCAGTAGGCTATACCATATAGACTAGGTCTGTAGTAGGCTATACTATCTATGTTTGTATAAGTACACTACGATGTTCACACAGACGGAATAGCCTGATGTTGCATTTCTCAGGATGTATCCCCATTGTTAATGCATTACTGTAGTTATTATAGTGATTAGGCTATGGGCTGGATGATCCTTTGGTCAAATTTAAGGAGGGACAGGAGTTTATTCTGTCTCCGAGACATTCAGGCCAGTTCTGGGTTCCTTCCTGTCTTCCCTTCAGTAGGTACTGGAGATAAAGTGGTCTGGCCATGAATTCACCCACTCACCTCCATTTCATGCCAAGGTTAAGAATGAATGAAGTTGTTTCTTTACTTTCTCTGCATGACTTCATGGCATGGACAGGGACACATTTACCTTCATTTTTTGCTGAAAGGTAAAATTGTTTCTTGGTCTAAGCACCACACTGAAGAGTAGTGTTTGTGGTATGGAGGTAACATTCCAAGTGTTCTAGGACTCTACACCGCTATTCTGAGTTGAATAAATTTTTATGTTTTTTGCAGGAGTATCCATTAGAGGAAGTACTTTCAGGCTGTTACCTTATCAGTGAATGGCGGCCTGATCTGATTGAGATGGTGCAAGGGTATCTGACTCCTGAAAACATTAGGTAATATGGCAGTGATAACACAGTAATTGTATTCAAGAAATAAAATATGTTAATGTGTAACAGTTATGTTATAATTATGATTAGATAACCATGCACATTTTATGCAAAACTGTCATTGCCTGTGTGAGATTTTGGCCTGTATCTTGAGGTGCTTAAGGTCTTTGTTCTTCTGGGAACTTGTGCTGTAGTTGGTAGTTTGTTTAATAAATTACCAAGAGTGAAGACCTCAAATAATTTCCTCTTCTTATAATTTCTGACATTCACATCAATACATTGAGCTCATGTAATGGTTCCAGCCAACAAATCTCCATTCTTAACACATGCATTTGTAGGGCATGGTAATTTAAAAGATATCTTTATTTGTGTTGCACTGAGATTTTTGTACTGAAGTGATGAGAATGCAACATCATCTGAAGATGGATTTCAACAGAGTGGTACTGAAAGTCAAAACAGAGTCATTATTGCTAACAAACTCAATGTTATTGACTGCTGAGTACTTGAATACAATGTTTCACTAATTTTTTAGGGTTGCAGTTGTTGGACAGAAGTTTGAGTCTATATCAATTGAGGTGGAGCATTGGTATGGAACAAAGTACAGGCTAGAGAAGATACCCGACTCAGTATTAGATGTAAGTTTTCTCACAGTTATTTTTTGTAGAACTTATATTTACTGGCCTCTGACAGTACTTTTGATTTCTGACGTATGTTATGTATTGCTGAGTACAAATCTTAGTGATACATATGTGTATTGTATTTTTATTTAACCCTTTGGTGATGAATAATATGTAGCAGGATGTAGGATTTAATTTCCTATATATGCAACATGCACATCAGTCATTCCCCCGTTTTCCCCCTTTTTATGTCTTTTTTTTTTGAGGGGAGGGGGGGGTGAGGGCCCCTGAGTAAGAGTTTGCCTGACAGAATTAAATCCACTGATGTAAACCCTGGCATTCTGCAGATTGCATCTGGCGTTAATTCAAGTGCCAGAATGTTAGTGACGGCTTACTTAAGTATGCTGTGAATAGCTCAGACTATATATAAAGTGCATTGGCAGGGTGACTGTTGAGTAATGAACTGGAAAGAATGTGGAAGGAAGAAATTGTGGCCTGCCTTAAGGTGTGATCTTAAGGAGGAGCTGTGGAGAACCACAGAAAAACTGTGTCAGGATAGCCTGTGTGCCGCTTGATGCTAGATTTCATGTGAATTTTTATGTTACTGTTTTGTTTCCTTCTATTTTCTCCCCCCTCCTCCACTTATTGTGATGAAGTGTTATGTGAGATATTTATTAAAGTTTGTTTTATTTAATATGGCACAGTTGGGGCAGATATGTAAGTTGAAAGGCCTAAGTCATTGCTTTGACTGCCGTAAGTTTGACAAACAAGGAGGAAGTAGCAGATATTTCAAATGAAATGTACAGAACTTGAAAAGTGTAGTACTACAGTGAAAGACTCTCAGACATCATGAAGCTTTTCTTGAGAAACTTGCTAATTTTTTCTTCAGATAAAGTGAGAATGGCATGGGAAATTATAACATTTCCACTGGTACATCCCAATTATATGTTTCAGTTACCAAAATAAATTCTGAAGCTGGATTGATAATAGACACTACAGGGTTAGTCAATATCTTTAACAAATTCTTTGTAAAAATGGCAAAGAACTTTAAACAACAAATACTTCAGTTTACATAGACACTTACAACTATTAGAAAAGACTAATGTGGGTGAAGTACTTGCAATGCAGCTAATCCCTGTTTCAGATATAGAAGTGATAAATACAATAACATTCCTCAAAAGGAAAAATGCTTCAGGGTATGATGGTGTTTCTAATAAAATATTAATATATTGTGTGAATCTCATAAGCAACCTTTTGCTTATATATGTAATTCTTTACTAACCTCTGGAATTTATCCAGACAGGTGTCAATATGCAGTAGTATGACATACATGGTCTGTCCCAAAAATAGTGAGAATGATTTTTTTTGTGCAGTGCAGAAAGGCCATGAAAGGAAAATGAGGATCAAGGTAGGTGGAGGGGAACCCAGGTATAAAGTTTGACCTTACTTGGTTGAGTCCGCACCTTTCTAGCAGGTAGTACATTATCAAAGAGTGTAGTAGTTCTTGTGTCTTGTCACGGGCGAAAATGCAGATGAGACTGGAGTGGCATTATGCGATTAAGTTCAGCGCAAAACTCGGAAAATCTGGCTCCCAAACATTGCAGTTGTTGAGGACAGCTTATGGGGGTGCTGCTTTGTCTTCAGCCCAAGTCTTCAAGTGGCACAAGGCGTTAAAGGACGAAAGGGACAGCATTGAAGACAAACAGCGCACAGGGCTTCCTTCAACTTCAAGAACTGAGGACAATGTGGCTCGTATGAAGGCTGTTCTGGATAGAGACCGATGTTTGAATGTGCGGTTAATCACAGAGGAGGCAGGACTACCAAAAACGGACATCCACCAAATCATTACAGAACATCTGCACATGAAAAAAATTTGTGCGAAACTGGTCCCGAAGAATTTGTCCGATGTGTGGGAATTTTTGGCTCAAAGAAATATCACAACGCTTCCCCACCCACCGTACAGCCCTGACGTGGCTCCATGTGATTTCTTTATAATCCCCAAGCTCAAAAACTACCTCAAAGGACATAATTTTGGGACAGTTGAAAACGTCCAGGCGGCTGCGACGGAGGCTTTGAACAACATCTCAAGTGAAGACTTCCTCCACTGCTATGAAGAATGGCAGAAACGCTGGAATCACTGTGTTCGATCTCATGGAGCCTATTTTGAAGGGAATAAACTGTAATTACATGTATGTTGAACAAAAATTTTTTTTAAAAATCATTCTCATTACTTTTGGGACAGACCTCGTATCTATAAAAAGGGAGATGAAACCAATATGTCAAATTATAGACCAATATCACTATTACCATCATTGTCAAAAGTTCTGGAAGCATTTGGAAAAGGAACCAACATTAAAAATGCAGTCTTCACTTTGACGGATATTATACTTACCTCACTAAGTCACCGGCAGCAGATAGTAGGCATTTTTTGTGACCTGTCTTAAGCATTTGAGTGTATTAACCTTCTAATTCTTCTGAACAAATTATTCTGCTGTGGAATTTGAGGAACATGTTACTGCTGGTTTAAATCATGTCTCACAAACAGGAAACAAAAAGTTAATATATCTACACAATATCTTGAAATTGGAAAACAATAATCATTGGAGTTTCCCAAGGTTCAATCTTGGGGCCATTGTTCATAGTTTATATACATGATCTCCTGTATGGAATATATCACACTGCTAAACCTGTAATATATGCAGGTGACACAAGTGTATTAAGCACTTTTATTCATGATTTACAAATCAAAAGCTAATACTCCACTAGACTATATATGCAATTGGTTTTTAGTGAATGCTTTAACTCTAAATATAGATGTGACAAACATTGTCAAATTCATCTCACAACATTACCAAGATGAAACATTTCTAATTAACTATCAAAATAATACACTCAAAGAATCAACTATTACCAAATTCCTAGGGTTAAAATTGGATAAACACATAAACTGGAAGAACCACTTGAATAAAACCTTACCTAAACTGAGTAGTGCATGCTTGGTTGTTAGATCTGTGTACTCTTACAGTAACATGCCCATTCTCAAAATGATTTAGTTTGCAAGCTTTCATTCTTCAGTGGAATATGGCATTATACTGTGGGGGAACTTGATAAATAGCAAACAGTCTTTCAACAGGAAAGGATAATTAGAATTATGACTGGTTCAAGCTCTAAAATATCATGTAAACCTTTATTTCGGAGATTAGAATTATTAAGCTAGTCTTCCAATGACATACCATCCTTGATGCGGTTCTTGTCACAGAATTTGGAAATTTATACATTTAATTCTAGATTCATGGTTTTGATACAAGAAATAAATTACGACTGCATGAACTGTCAACCATCCTTACAATATACCATACTATGCTGACATATGAATCTTCAATAAATTGCCTGAAAACATTGCTGAGTTGGTTCTAAGAAAAAATGTTTTATATCAAATTTGAAGAAGTATTTACTTGACAGAACATTCTACTCAATTGAAGAATATATGAATTCATAACATTCTATTTGATATGAGGCGTGATTGGGATTTTTTTATTTTTTAATAATTAATTATAACTTCTGTTAGTGTTTTATACCAGATTTTTTAGTGTTTTTTAATCTTGTGTTATTTGTTTGTATGAGGTGTGTTTTAATCATATTTGTGCTCTTGTGAAGCTGGTTTATTGTGTGACTGCTGATTGTCTTCAGTATTTTTTATTCTTATGACATGCTTTATATTGTTTGCCAGGTGCTGTAGGGATTGATGAAGTGAAATTTTTGTGTGTGTGTGTGTTATATGAGTGACTAAATTCACAGTTGTATTCGGTCAAAATTTGTCATGATATGAAAGTAATTTTTAAGTAAGTGTTAATACCTGTTTATTAAGAAATTCTATGTGCTGTTGGAGTTGCATCTTCCACTGCAGTTGTAAGTATAGCACATTTTCACTCTTTGCATGTATTGATGAAGTTTTGTTATAATTTTTCTACCTTTGCCCATAGGATTGGAGAAATTGTGACTTGTGTGAGGATCTGAAACTGCCTCCAAAGAATGAGTTTATTCCAACAGACTTTGATTTGATGCCACGCGAGGAGAATGTGAGTATTATACATGTAATTGTGCTTGAATTTTTTTTTGCAGTGCTTAAACATTGCAACCTGAAGCAAGTGAATTGTTTTGAAATTCAAGTTAAACAGTACATTTGGTAATGCTGAAGTTGTAACTTAGCTGTTGGTAGGTATTTATCATATTTGTGCTCACAATATGACCATAACTCTATGTTTACTTGCGTATATGTCACAGTTGTTGTCCGAAAATTTCAGTATGAAAGAGGGATGAAATCTACACACAAACCAATCTGTTCGTATAAACTCAAGTCTTCTGGGATAGGACACTTTGTTGTTTCAAGATAGTTAGACTTAGTCAGAGGATGCTGCACCCACCATGATCAGGGATTTTTGCAATTTAAGAAGAATGCTTAGTTCCTGAAAATAGAGGCAGAAATTTCCAAAATGTCAGTAACAGTTTCTCAGTTGACATGACATCATATCCCAGAAGACTTGACTCTTGAACGCTGCTGTGAGTGTGTCCAATTTCGCTATTTTTTATTGTTCACAAAGTGTCCTTTTTTGGTGTATGTCAGTATATGTCCATTAATATCTGCAATGTTACCATGTCACAAATGATCTGCTATGATTGCGGTCTGTCATTCTATTTGGACAAAATTCAAAAGGATACTTAAAAAAGGAATTTTGGGAAAAATCCACTTGCATGCAGAATAAACCATTTCACAAAATTTTACATTTGAAAAACAAATTGTTAAATGTGTATGGTGTTTATTCAGTCCAGTACATTGCAAAAGAATGCTTGCTGCTTACAAGTTGATGAATTTTGAACAAAGAACTGTGCATTCACAGAGTGAGCTGTAAACACATGAATTGCATTTACATCCATGCTATGGTGGGAAACATAGGCCTAATACACATCTCATTCTATAAGTAGCATAGTTCTGTAAATTTTGTTAGTGTATGTGGGAACATTAAGTGTTATTTCACTCCTACATGCATGTTAAATCAGGAAGCTATCATGATAAACATAACTGACAAAAGTGTTTACACCTCTTAGCACAAACAGAGGTTCTTCTTAGTTTGTTCATAATTTTTATAGGAATTTCAGCAGTGTGATTTATTACATGAGGACTTTTCGTGTGAAACATACCACCCGTTTTGTTTGTAGTTTATTTAATGATGCTGTCATTAACTCAGACTGTATACCATCAATCACTGTTGTTTTATACTTTCAAATGCATCCTTAACAACTACCAACATTTCTCATTCTACAGCTTTGATTTGCTTACTTGGATGTGTTTTCATGAAAAATATTTTCAGTATCTCCATTCTGTCAGAAATGATTTGCTATTGTCATTTGATCTTGATTCACTGGGTAGCTGGGGTGGCTTGGTCTTAATAGTGATAAGGGTATGGAATGGACAACTGAAGAACTGTGATACAATTACTGACAGGAGCAAGAGGTTCTTCTCTTATTCACAGCATACAGGCCATTCCTGGTGCCCACTCAGCTCTGTAGTCAATGGGTACTGAGGGCACTTGCCTCAGGATACAGTAGTATGAATGTGCAGGTGAACATACCACTTTTATAATAAAACCAACTAGATGCAGTAATTTCTCAAATTTATTTTTGGAATAAAACTCTGCATGTTTCAGACAGTTCCTCTGTCCATCATTAGGAGTTTTTCACTGTACAAACAGCAATGGTATATATCATACAAGTTTCCTGACAGCTTGTGAGCAGGATCAGGATGTCCCAGTGTACAGTAAAAAACTCCTGATGATGGACAGGGTATCTGTCCAAAACAGGTAGAGTTTTATTCCAGAAGTAAATTTGAGAAATTAGTGCATCTAGTTGGTTTTATTAAAAGAATTTAATACGATGCACGGTCACCTGAATGAATATACCATTGTTTCAAAATAATTACCAACACGATGACACTTATGGACTATCCTTTATTTCAGGGGTAGTCGTCATTCACTCAACATGTTTCGAGCTTTCGGGAAGCTCATCATCAGGAGTTCATTTTCTCACTGTACAGGCAGCCTCTGGCATACTGTGTAATCTTTTGCTGTAACCCTCCCGTTCTCCTACGTGTTCTGTTCCCGTTACAGCAAAAGATTACACAGTATGCCAGAGGCTGCCTGTACAGTGAAAAAATGAACTCCTGATGATGAGCTTCCCGAAAGCTCGAAACATGTTGAGTGAATGACAACTACCCCTGAAATAAAGGATAGTCCATAAGTGTCATCGTGTTGGTAATTATTTTGAAACAATTATAATGATGCACGGAACAATGAATGTAAAAAAAAAAAAAGAATATACCATTGTTTGATGCTGAAGTTAAGAATGAGTGGTGCTGTATCTCACTGCCCCATATGTATTCATGACATGCACAATGAAAACTTTACCTTTCACACTGAACCACATGTTGCTTGAAGCCAATTTTGGAAGGCATGATACTGACCACAGATATGTTACTTCTGTTACTGCAAGTGATAAACACATGGTTGCATCTGGGTCTGTAAAAATTATAAGCTGCAGTTTTAGTGTGATGAAAATATAACTGAAATCCTTTCCCATGAAATCAGGGTAACATTTTTGTTTCAGTAAGCATTGTGATATATACTTGATGATGTCATATATGTATGAGAATATGTATATGTGATATTCGACAGTTTCTGTGAATCACTGTGTTGTAAACTCTTGAATAATGTTACTTTTAAATATTCTGTTTATAGTGTGTCTGCAACAGACTTTTCCAGGAAGCAGCTTTATGTACTAAACTTTGTATGCAATTTCAGGCTCCAGTGTATCCCATTACTGTTCAGGACACACCACTTTGTCGAGTATGGTTCAAACAAGATGATGAGTTCCTACTGCCAAAAGCAAACTTGAACTTTGAATTTGTGAGGTCAGTGAGCCATGTTTGAGAATACAAATTTCTGTTTAATTTTGTTCCTGCGTTGCATGAAAATTATCAGTCATTGTAGTTGGCATGATGTTTTTGTAATTGTGTGTTTGAATTGATAAGTGGTAGGCAGTGTCATATTTGTTTGAATAAGAAAGTCTGAACTTTCTATTAGGCAGCAAATTTATTTCTTAACTTGGCTATGTGACAATTATTATGTCAGCCCTGGTTAATAGAAGAAAGTTGGGCTTAGCCATTTTGCAAGGTATTTCTGAGTAGGAGCATGGCATTGAAAGGTTAAATTTCTTTGGATTTGGAAACTGATATGGGGGTCAGGGGGAGAGGATTTGTTGATATTTAACCTGAAATAAGTGAAAACTTTATATGAAGGATCATTACATGAGTATTCTGTGTGTGTATGTGTGTTTGTGTGTGTGTGCACATGCGCGTGTGTGTGCGCGTGCTTGCTTGCATGCATGCGTGTGTGCATGAGTGAGTTTATGTTGTTGAATGGCACTGCTGGGTACTAAGATTATATAGCTTCACTGATAGATATATGAGTATTGCGTATTCATGGAACTGTACTGACAGGAGAAAACCAAAGTAATTGGAGAAAATCAAAAGCCTTTCAAAAGTAACTTTCTTGAAGAATTTTTTATGGCGGTGTAAAATTTGGTTACAGGATTTGTACATTTATTTTTGTTGATTCATTGAATTTGTTGTAGATGTTTGCAAATTTTTTCTTTCACCATCGTAAAGATGCTGTCTCTGTTTTTAATCACGCATACACAAATTTTCCAAAAATCTAAGGCCCACCACAAAATTCTAGGCACCAAAACAGTCACATGAAGCAAGTTCCATCTGAGGTCCCGCAAATATGCAGTGCCATGGTACAAAATTTAGTTTCTGTGCTGATTGGTATGTGGGATTTGTGCTCCCCTGACATTTTTCATATTTTGAGATTTGTTAACTTGATATTTTGAGTCAGGATAGTGTAGTCAGTATAGTGACCAGGCTTACAAACTGGATGACAGGAGAATCTTGGTTTGATTCCAAGTAGGAGAAAGGGCTTTTCTTTTTTGCAATGCACCGAGACAGGCTGTGAGGCCCACCCTACCTCCTTTTGACTGGGTATCAGTGGTTCTTCTGCTGAGATCAAGCAGCCATTGTACGGTGCAGATGGTGCACAGCACCATCTGCACCGTACACATGACCTATGCAGCAGCTCTCAAGACCACCCCTTTCCATAAACTCGGTGCAGAAAACTACATGCCGCAACTCAACGTCTGATGCTCCTGATGATGGGCGTGTGTACCTGAAACATGTCAAGCTAAGACTACATCAATAAAATTACCTTGTTGCATCAAGTTGGCATTTCACTTTATTTCAAGAGGAAGATGCACGGTCAAACAACCCTTTATCTTTATGTTTCTGTGATGTCATTTTGCACCACTGTTTCAGTTCACATGTTCTTAGCAAATTTACTGGTCTCAGAATCACTTGCATGTGCTTTGTTGTGTTTGACAGTCCACTGGCATACTTGGACCCCATTAGCTGCAACATGACTTACATGTTTGTGCAGCTGTTCAAAGATGCTCTTAATGAGTATGCGTATGCAGCTGAACTTGCTGGAATGAAGTGGGAGCTGACCAACACCAAGTATGGTATGATTGTGAGTACCCTTGTTACTTGAAATGCACTAGGTTGGTGTTGTGACTGAGTGTGAAAACTCAGAATTTTTCTCCCCCACATCCTTTCCACTTCTTAGACATTTCTATTCTTATGTGCATTTTCTAATGATGAAGCTCATCTGTCTAGCTTTCCAAAGCTCTTTTCAGATTTCCTGTCTTCTTCTTCCTTTCTTCCATACAATATTTTTTTAATCTGCTTTTTCATGTGTTGAAGTTAGTGTACCACTTTGTTTATTGATGTTAACTAGCACTCAGTAATGACCATATCTCACATTTTCCCCACATATATCTGTTGTGTGTAACCTTGCATTTGTAGTGCTGCTGGAGGAAGATACAAACCCAGAAGACAGGTGGTATTTCTGTTATACTTTTCGGATGCAATACGCTTTCGTGCATGGGTTATTAGTCATGTAATGCATAATTTTTTGCCTTTACCATTGTTCTAAGTACATTTATGAAAAGAGAGATGGTGTGTTTTGTTTACAGCTTGGTATTGGTGGATACAGTAGCAAACAACATGTTCTGCTGGATAAAATAATGGAGAAACTAACTAATTTTAAGGTAGATCCAAAGCGGTTTGAGATACTGAAAGAAAATGTGAGTATTAAAAATGTTGCCATACTTTGCTTTGTGTACTTACTAGAACCAATAGGAAATATTTAATTAGGATTTTTTTTTTTTTTGTATTAGTGGAGCTTCATGTTTGTACATATTTGTATATTTTCAAAAAGGAATTTTGTGCTGTTATTAAGAGTAACTAAATACTCATCACATGAAGATCCATTTTAATTTGGTGTTCACTTATTTTTGTTGTCTCAAGCAGAAGACGGATATGACAAAAATTGTTGTCAGTAACTGTTTTATTATTGTAAAATTTCCACTTCCAATCTCAGAGTCTTTGTTCTGAAACCTAGTTAATCCTTATGAAAACTTAATATGTTCACCCACAGTTCATTCTTACAAGAAATGTAATGAATTTAGAGGGCATTTGCTGTACTTCTATTTACTATTACATATGTGTCTAATGTTTTTATTTCTGCTTTGTTCTGTGCAGTATGTTCGAGGGCTAAAGAACTTTGAAGCTGAGCAGCCATACCAGCATGCTGTATATTACCTGGCAGTTCTGTTGGCAGAACAAGCCTGGATAAAAGAAGAACTTCTTGCTGCCACAGATGGTAATCTAATCTAATCTAATTTCTTCGAGTTAAAAATCCCTGCTCAAAAATCTCATAAATTCCTCTATTTCTTATTGTGGTTGGTGACAATAAAAGTGATGCTTTGCATGATTTATGTGTTGGCTTTGTTTTTGATTGTCCTAATGACTTACTTACTTACTTACTTACTCCATGGTGCAGAGTCCTTCTTCAGAAGCTAACTGGTTTGTAGCTAGTCAAGAAATTCCCCGCATTTCACGAAACCCGAAGGTTCATTACTGCACTTACAAGCGTCTGCCACTTGTCTATCCTGGGCCAGCCCAATTCAGTTCATATACTCACATCCCACCTCCTTGTTGTAATGACAGTAGTGATAAAAACTGTGATGACCAGTGTTCTCAGGCTGAAGAGCTGCTTTCATGCTTGTATGCTTGCCTGCTTGCCTGCTTGCTTGCTTGCTTGCTTGCTTGCTTGCTTGTATGCTTGCCTGCTTGCTTGCTTGCTTGTATGCTTGCCTGCTTGCTTGCTTGCTTGCTTGTCTGCTTGCTTGCTTGCTTGCTTGCTTGCTTGCTTGTATGCTTGCCTGCTTGCTTGCTTGCTTGCTTGTATGCTTGCCTGCTTGCTTGCTTGCTTGCTTGCTTGCTTGTATGCTTGCCTGCTTGCTTGCTTGCTTGCTTGCTTGACTGCCTGCACCAAGCAGATTGCACTATCTGACACACGAAAATTTACCTTCACTTTTCAAATGTTTTTGTTAGATTTTGTGCTTTGGTAATGAAATTCTTTGGTCAATTTTTGTTTGGCAAGCACAGTCTTATTTCTGTGTTATTGTTATGTTACATTTTTTTGCTGATTATTTGCTCTGGATGAGTATTGTTGTTATTTGTATTGTTTATCTACATTTCTGTTTATTTGTGCTCATACTTTACAACACTAAAGCATAAATATTTTGTTAGTTTGTGGCATGCTTAGTGAACTGCACCTGTTTTGTTGGGTTCCATTTTGGAAGTGTGGAACACATCTTTTGTTTGTTGGAAATCCTGTTACGTTAATGCACATGTATTTTGTTCACTGATTTGTTGGTTAATTTGTTGGTGCTGTCATGAAAAGTGAGCACAAAGTGTGATGTTAATGGTGGTAAAAGTTGTAAAAATTTTTTCCAATGAACCTATTGTTAATTATGGGTAAGAAAAAAAGGAAAAGAAAAGATAATTCAGGTCATATTATTGCCATTACTCAGCGATATGACACTTGTAGATAATGTGCAGAGACCATAACAGATATAATTTTAAGATGAGACAGCCCTGTTGGTGTTAACAAATCACAAGCATATGTATCAAATCAGTCACACACAACACCAGTTTTTGTTGATTTCTTTTCGTGGCTGCATGTTTTGGCTCTGATTGTGAGTCATCATCAGGCCTCTTATAAATAAATTTAAAGGGTTTTGTACATTTATAACACTTTTTTAATGTGATAGGAGAGCTCTCCATCTTAATGCAGTCTATGGTTTTTCCTGTATCAGTGTTTATACAAGGCCAGATGATGGCTTGCAATTAGAGCTGACACATGTAACAGTGAGTAAATTGATAAAAACTGGGGTTAT
>Ga0131853_10010707_pt1 | contig 16771 bp, 12 predicted proteins | sample TergutLab28metaG_FD_92764 | JGI IMG/M metagenome (GOLD analysis project Ga0131853, IMG submission 92764) | Labiotermes labralis P1 segment gut microbial communities from Petit-Saut dam, French Guiana - Lab288 P1 (version 2) (version 2) | ecosystem: Host-associated > Arthropoda: Insects >...
AAGAGAAAGTAATTCTCTTTGAATTAGAGTAATACATATTTCATGCCAGTAATTTTGAGCGCGGGTTTATTTAGACAATAAACATAGGTCCGTGACCTCCAAAGCCGCAAAGAAGAAGTCCTTGGCAAATATTTAATTTAAAAAGTGCGATAGAATCTACACATTTAGTTTGGCTAAGAAATTGACAGTCTTGAGTGAGGACTAAGAATTTGTTCTAGACATTACTTTGGCACATATTTCCTCAAAAAGTGAAGTTTTGAATACTGGTGATTTCTCAGTGTGACGCCGTGTAACCTGATAGATGTTGATCGAAATTTTTTTAGAGTAAACTGCCGATTCCATTATAAGAATAGACGAATAATGTCGGAATGCGTAGGAGCATTTACAAAAAGGTTTTCCTTCGTCATTATTTTTTTAAATATTTTTGTTATAGGAATATTTTTTTTTATATTTTTGTCACAGTGAAAATAAAGTGCTTGTAAATTCAATTCTTGTGCTTTTTAATTTTTATGGCGGTAAAAAAGGTAAATTACTGATATTTCTCACGTACAAACTTATTAAAAAAACCTGTATGTTACAATTAAATCATTCTACAAGACAACACTCAATCACATCCCGTAAGACAACAATATGAATAGCCACCGGAGTGAGGAATTCAAATTTTGCCCATAAACACTTTCAGTTCTCTCCTCTTTCAATCTTTGCGGCGATGACTTCAATTTTCACCGATAAACATCTTCAGTTCACTTCCGGTCATCGGTGACTGATCCTGAAATTGAAAATTGAACTCAAAAATTTCCAGAAATTCAAAGCATCCATGTCGAATATTCTTCTTGCTGTCGAATGACAGGAAGAGTACTGGTTTTCGCAGCTTTCGGTGTGAGTGTCGTTCACTGCTGACGTGGTTCCATGTCGAGCTGCCACAAGGTACTTTACGTAGCGACCCTCTTCGTGTTCCGGTACCCAGAATCTGAGTCAAGAAATATTTGGACATTACAGACACCAACGTTTCGAGGCATGAAATTGATCTAGTTATCAATACAATTAGCATACATTAAAACACAACCATTTCACTTTCACAATAGTAAGTATTTTTACAATAGTATTATTTCCTTTATCCTCCTCTAAAGTAGGCACTGGCGCTCGTTCCCGACCATAGAATGACCAGCGCAAGGTATTGACCGACCACTCCCTTCTTTCACCGAGGTCCAGTATGGGTGGAGTCACACCTTTTTTTTTCCCCCAGTGCCTGATTGACATAATACCGGACAGACAGATGATAGGTGGACAGATGTGACAAAATGCAGAGGGTTCCGCGTTAATGTAAGTGGTAAAAAATTTGACGTTCATAGGGCCGTGCATCATAGTATCATTTCTGTAGTAAAACCATCTAGATGCATCAATGTATCAAATTTATTTTACTTTGGAATGACACTCTACATGTTTCGGATGGTCTTTCCGTCCATCATCAGGAGTTCAAGACTGTACATACAGCAACAGGCATATGTCAAACAGATAATGCTGTGTGCTTGCCGGCAAGCAGACGGCAGTATCTGTTTGAAATATGCCTGTTGCTGTATGTACAGTCTTGAACTCCTGATGATGGACGGAAAGACCATCCGAAACATGTAGAGTGTCATTCCAAAATAAAATAAATTTGATACATTGATGCATCTAGTTGGTTTTACTACAGAAATGTTACAGTATATTAACTGCTTTTCGTTAAGATTTTGAGAGATATTCACAAATTCTGCACATATAAGATCAAAGAAATGCTCTCCCTCGAAGTAACTTTGTGTATTTTATTATTAAATATTATTTCGAAATTCAAGTTGCGGTTCATTTGAGCGTCATGAAAATGATTAAGATTACAAATTGTACCTTACTCTAAATGCTTTAGTATATATAATATGATGACGCTAACAAAAACTCTACTGTACTTTGACAATTATGCAAATCTGTGATATCCTTATAAGTATAATTCTAATAACAGGACCTGCATATTTACATTATTTTATAATTCATCATAAACATTTCAAAGTTCTGCCCCTTTGTCACATTTCTAAGTTTTTAAAATATAGAAATATTTAATGTAGTATGAGTATTTAGGTTTATGAATTTTCTGTAATTAATTTGTAAAATTTGAGGTTCAAACTTCTACAAGTGGGTTTCTTATAACTTGACACCGTGAATTTCGGTAGATAGGTACCAATGTTTCGCAGAAATCTGCATTCTAACATTCTGAAGATGGAGAACATACGTTCATACGAAACGTAAGTACCTCTCTGGCAAAACACTGTACCTTACCTCCCAGAAGGCACGATATATCTCTAAGGTCACATCTCAGAGTTGCTACAAGGACACGTTTCTAACCTAGTTGCGTGATTAAAGGTAAACTACAAATCGTCAGTCAAACACAAGTTATATATTTTTTCCCCGTTGCTACATATTTCGGTTTGAAACCGTAATATGTAGCAACGAAAAAATATATATAAGTTGTGTTTGACTGAGGATTTGTCTTTTACCCTTTATGGGTGGGTCATAACACAGTGGGATGTGTTATAATTTGCTTGAGGTTGCAATGGCGGGGCGTTTTAAACACGGCACTTACTGGCCGGAACTTACTGACAGGGCGAATCACTGCTCCTGGCTAGGAAAGACCCTGTGAATATCCCGGAAGAGAAGAATGATCTTGTGAACTGAATAAATTTTGTTGACAGATTTTGTGGGAAAGCATTTTCTCTGACAAGGAACCAGGGAGATAATTTACTTCAACCTTTTGGCGCCGGAATTATTTTTTTAATTTTAGCACATCCTGTATATAAAATGTGAATAATACAGGAACCAAATACGTTAGAATTATGAAACAAACTGCATTTTGAAGAAAAGAAACGGAGAGTATATACCATGTTTAAAATATTCAGTGCCTATATTTGTTGAATAAATATATAAAATGCAACTTTAGAGGTTAGCGTTGCAGTACGACCACTATAGTTGACATTAGGCGTCAAAAGGCTAAATAAATAAGCAGGGAAGTCGACAATTGGATTGAACTAGCTTAGAAAGGAACAAACAGAGGGATAAATGGTGTCGCTTTTTATTGGTCCTGTAGCGAGAATTGTTACTTTACTGTCTAGATAATCAAATAATATTGTGAATATTTCAAGGAAGAATACGGTTCCTCGGAGATAATGTTACGTGTTTAAACCATTTAAAGTTTAGCACCTCAATCCCTATACCCAGACATGCTACAAAATATATATAGCAGTGGCCTACTTCTCTAATTATTTCTCCCGTCTCTTTCGACAGGACCATAACTTTTTTCAAAACGAGTTCTCCACAGAGTGCGAGCTAGTGCTTCAACTTTGAAATCCCAGTATTTCATCCTTTCCTTAAGGAAATCGAGTAACTGCTTATGTCTTCTTCTTCTCCTTCTAACCGTCGCGCCTATCTTTCCTTCAGGTTTGTGTTCTAGAATGCAGTTCCTACGCAAGATGTGATCTATCGATTTAGCCTTCCTTTATTTCTTATTGTTTCTTTCTTTCTCCGCTGAATATTAAACTTAATTTATTAATTAAATCCTTTATTTGTCCAAATAATGCACACAAATTATTATAAAAATTGTTAAACAGTTAAAATCATTTAAAATTATAATACTTGCTCCAACATGTTTCGGTTTACATAAACCATCATCACGGAGTTCTCAGCCTGTGCTTCGCTAAAGTTGCAATGTTGACTTTTGGTTACATATCGTTATTTGAAGTTATCGGTACTGTGGCTGCATATGCATGTTGGGTCCTGTTATGCGTGTGGATCCTGCACTGTGCAGATTGATTTGAACTGTTTAGCAATTTTATAACAATTTGTGTGTATTAGTTGGATAAATAAAAACTTAATACTATCAATATGCACGGCGTAACAACGGAGATTAAGTTATTAATCTTGAAAATACGAGCACATGTATTTATACGGCTCTGTCTTGCAACTGAGGGCAAATATAATTCCGCGTCATATTGAGCTTTAGAAAAGTCACTGTGCATTCCGACAAACACGACGATATTACGGTACAGTGCACACATAGAGTAACAGTTGCATCACCAATTGCGGTCCGTGTTAATGCTCTGTGTCTGCATGATGTCAGTATTGCAACTTGAGGCGCTGCAGTTTCTCACTCTGTCACTTTGCCATGTATTACATTACTGCATACCAGCCGTGGTAGGAGAACCTGAATAACGACTTTCGACTTCATATTGAACGTCATTCCATATCTCACAAATTAACAATCCGTGTCAACTAATAACCAGTTGGTTAATGTCGCTAAGAAAAGTAATCGCTTGGTTCGTTTTGAGAATTACAGGCACTGTGTGGATAAGATGCAGAGGTTTCCGCATAGCAAGTTTCGCGTGTGAATACGGGCTGGGTTGCAACCTTAGAGCGGTTTTCACTTATAGCAGCAACTGGCTTTCGAAGTTAGAGCAGGTGTCACATAAAAGTTATGGTTGGGTTTCAGAGTTAGAACAGGTTTCATGTATAAAATATACCTGAGTGTCAAAGTTCCAGCATTTGATGTATGCAGTTACCGCTGGGTTTCAACGTCAGGGCTATTGGCGCACACAGCTACCACTGGATTCAACTTTAGGGCAGGTTTCGCAAATAGCTACTACTGGGTTTCAACGTTAGAGCAGGTTTTCAAATTTAGAGCAGATTTCGCAAATAGCTACTACTGGGTTTCAACGTTAGAGCAGGTTTTCAACTTTAGAGCAGGTTTCGCACATAGCTACTACTGTGTTTCAACGTTAGAGCAGGTTTTCAACTTTAGAGCAGGTTGCGCAAATAGCTACTGCTGGACTTCAACGTTAGAGCAGGTTTTCAACTCTAGAGTAGGTTTCGCAAATAGCTATTACTGGGTTTCAACGTTAAAGCAGTTTCTAAAATTTAGAGCAGGTTTCGCACATAGCTACTACTGGGTTTCAACGTTAGAACAGGTTTTCAACTTTAGAGCAGGTTTCGCACATATCTACTACTGTGTTTCAACGTTAGAGAAGGTTTTCAACTTTAGAGCAGATTTCGCAAATAGCTACTACTGGGTTTCAACGTTAGAGCAGGTTTTCAACTTTAGAGCAGGTTTCGCAAATAGCTACTAATAGGTTTCAACGTTAGGGCAGGTTTTCAACTTTAGAGCAGGTTGCGCAAATAGCTACTGCTGGACTTCAACGTTAGAGCAGGTTTTCAACTCTAGAGTAGGTTTCGCAAATAGGTATTACTGGGTTTCAACGTTAAAGCAGTTTCTAAAATTTAGAGCAGGTTTTGCACATAGCTACTACTGGGTTTCAACGTTAGAGTAGGTTTTCAACTTTAGAGCAGGTTGCGCACATCGCTACTACTGGGCTTCAATGTTAGAGCAGGTTTTCAACTTCAGAGCAGGTTTCGCAAATAGCTGCTAATGGGTTTCAACGTTAGAGCAGGTTTCGCACATAGCTACTACCGTGTTTCAACATTAGAGCAGATGGCGAGTAAAATGGATTTCAATTTCAGAGCTGGACACCATCTTTCCCACATTATCTCGTAAACGGCACGATTTTCGAAACCACGTTACGTAAAACAAAATGTGTGTTTTGATTTTCTCTACAACTTTTCTGAAATATATATCATTCTAAGAAGAAATGAGCGAGAATTTGTAACAATTTATATGAGTCTCCATATATTGTACCCTCTCCATACATTGTGCCCTCTCCATACATTGTACCTTATCCATGCACTGTATCCTCTCCATAAATTGTACCCTCTCCATATATTGTACCCTCTCCATACATTGTACCGTCTCCATACATTGTACCCTCCCCATACATTGTTTCCTCTACATGAATTATACCCTCTCCATATATTTACCCTTTCCATACATTGTACCCTTTCCATAAATTGTACCCTCTCCATACATTGTACCCTCTCCATACATTGTACCCTTTCAATAAATTGTACCTCTCCATATATTTTATCCTCTCCATATATTGCACCCTTTCCATACATTGTATCCTTTCCATACATTGTACCCTTTCCATAAATTGTACCCTCTCCATATATTGTACCCTCTCCATACATTGTACCCTTTCCATAAATTGTACCCTCTCCATATATTTTATCCTCTCCATACATTGTAGCCTTTCCATAAATCGTACCCTCTCCTTATAATGTACCCTTTCTATAAATTGTACCCTCTCCATACATTGTACTCTTTCCATAAATTGTACCCTCTCCATATATTGTACCCTCTCCATTCATTGTACCCTTTCCATACATTGTACCCTCTATTCTCGTCCGCTTTAAATAAAACTTGAATTTGCTCGACATATTTTCGAAAAATCTTCAGTTATCACATTTCATGAAAATCCGTGCATTGGGAGCCTAGTGGTTCCATGTATACTGACGGACGGACGGACAGAAGGACAGATATGACGAAGCTGACAGTAGCTCTTCGCAATTTTGCTAACGCGCCTCCAACAGTATTGAACGAATTTCCAGGCTTTGACCTTCTGAGTACGAGACTAAATGTTTTTCATATAAGGGTCTATTTCGTACCTCGCAGTAAACACTATATCGGTTTTAGAAGCTTATCTGTTGATGCTGTACAAGGCAAGGTCGCTGTCTTCCCTGAGATCTGCACAAAACACTTAAATACACGCTGTGAGCAGAACATAGAATGTTTGAATGTAAAACCTGGTGGTAACTATAGTAACCACAGACTCTAAAACTTATAACTGCGTGGACAATAAAGGAGTAAGGCAAGCACACAAAGTTGCCACAGTGCAGTGTGAGTTTCTTTGTGAATTTTACTTTTCGCCTGAACCTGTTGTTTTTTTTTGTGCGTTATTTAACGTTTCTGTTGTGAGAGAAATGCTATGTGACGTCAGGTGTACGATGGTTTGGAATTAGGGTGTGGAAGGTAGAAGCATTGGTATACTTATTATAGTCCGGCAACTAAGGAAACACCTCGAACTTAGTTCATTCGAGGCCGAGGATCCAAGAACGACGCTGTCAGATCGATTAATAAATCATAATATTATGAAGACAAACACAGGCATGAAAGGAACTAAGAATGAATATAATATGTAGGCGAGGAAATGTACAGAGAGGGGACCAGTTAGGAAGAGGTTGTCCGTTTATCCTGAAGATTATATTTTACCAATAAAGACGGTGTGTGGTTGACGTGCTGAAAGTTTGCACGTGTGTTGGTTGTACCTGCAGATGTCACAGAATTACACAAAGATTGGTATGTAGATAACAAATAAGTGCCTAAGTTGATATTGTTCCGCTTCATAGGAAAAGACCTATGATAGACGAACGTATCAGAGTGCTGCGTCTGGCAGAGAAAAACCCGGATCACATCCGGGTAGAGCTTAAAGAAGTGGAATGGCTTTCTGCTTGTACGTTTATTTTAATTAAGACAGGGACCACGCAGTAGCGCAGGCGCTGTGGGCGGATGTAAATAGGCATATGAAGTATCTATTGTCTTAATCTTGTTTACAACACTGTCGAACTGCTTCTGATGGCCATATTTAAAGGTCATTTGACATATGACACTGTTGCATTTGTTTCTAGCGCGCAGCGTAAAGAGAAAGTGTTGTTAAAATGGCAATTAAGTTATTTTTACACGACATTTGCGATATAAAAATCACCATAGCAGCAGGTGACGTGGAGGTATAACTCTATGTATTCAGAACGTGAGAATGGTCAGTTACGTGATCTGGCAGTATTACCCAAGGGAAGAGCCTCCACGGAGGGCGTACCGCTGGACAGGAGGCTGTGTGTAACCTAGGGCTAGTCTGAACGTTTTACGGACGACGGAAATATGTCTCGTAGTTGCGATCGAACCCGGTACCCCAGTAACTCACCACGTAATCAAACAACTTTAATGACTGAACTGTTCCCGCTTCCCCAACTAATAAACCTTTATTATATTATATTATATTTTATTTTATTTTGTTTTCACTCTACTGTCAGGAAAATTTCAATTTATTTATTCTGATTTAATTATGTGTCGTGACTTTTGTTCTTTATTAATTTGAGAATTGAATTCCTCACGGTTGTTATTATGAAGAATACTGGGGTGCGGGATGTGTCAATTATGCGGTCAGACAAATTTACAGACGCTGCAGAGCGAAGTTGAGCACGTCCGTGTAGCATATTGCTCAGCGGGACGGCAAATATCTGCCTGACTACACGGCGTCACATTTAAAGATAGTGATCGCATGTGTGCCGATTTCGGTCACTCTTCCGTGGAGAGCCACCGTTGTTGTGGTATTGTTGTTGATATTTTTACGCGACTGTACACCTCTGAATGTCACACACTGGTTGACATTTCATCCTCTGAAGATGAGCAAATCCAATGTAGCGACTTGTTAAAAAAAATTAAGTTATGTCCCACTTTTGGTAGAAAATATCATCACCAAATTTATCAAGGAAAAGGTGTCCCTTCGCACGCCATGAACACATACTGAGAAGTAGAGGTATGGCTCCACTTATTAAGAACCTAAGCATTAGGTAAAGATTAGTGGTTAACTTGACGCTTCTTTTGGATTGCCCTTTGCGAATTAGCTCCCGTTTACCCAGCGAATAGGAGGTTAGGTGGGTCTCAGCTTGAGCCTCGTTCTTGAACTTTAAAGACAATAAAAGCCTCCTGCCTTGACCAGGACTCAAACTACTGCTTCTGGCACATCCAGCCCAGCATGTAGACACTAAACCGGCTGACTTATCCCGGCTGCACCACCTTGATAGGTAAGTTTCAAACGTGATTATTGATTAGTGACCGTTAGAGGAAATTAAGGGGCTGTGCATTGTGTGCCAATGTGATGTTGAAACCCCCCCCCCCATGGCTAGATAGCCCCCAGTAGACGGGGCTTCTCACTTCACGATCACAATCAGACACACCACAGTCGGTAGGACTCCTCTGGACAAGTGATCGGCCCGACGCAGAGACCTCCACCTGACAACACACAACACTCAAAAGGGAGAGACATCCATGGCAGCAGGATTCGAAACGGCAAACCCAGCAAGCGAGCGGCCACTGGGACCGGCAACATGTTATTTTATTGGTGCATAAATTTCTTTAACCATAAGTAATTCCGCAATAAATGTTATGCTTCCCCTTACTACATATTGCAAAAGAAGGACAAAAGGACGATGCTTGTTGTAACTTGTGGCAGACATGTTTGCGACCAGCTTATCCGATTTAATAAAAAACATCTCTTTTTGCACAAGTTATTGGAACAGGATCGGGCTATTTGTTGTACTTTTTTATTGAAGTTCGCTTCTAATCTTGTTATTAGAAACTATATGGTCTGACATGTTGAAAGTGTCGTTGAATAAACCAAAAATATATAAAAGCTAAGTTGTATGTAGCCCCGGCAGTCTGCTTCATTTCAGATGACCTGTTTGGCATCCAATTCTCTCATAACTACAACATAAAAAGGCTATAAAACTTTTTAGCATCGATCCGAGTGTTCATTGGACACGTTTATAATAGCACAGCTGTGTGGTTGGATAAAATGAGAATGAAACGTGAAGGGAATGAACAAATACTAAGTCCGTACAGCAGCAAAATGTCCTGGAAAAAAAAATACCCCTCAGTTTAGGGCGAAGAACAGAAATGTAATGTGACAACACAATCCGGTGATGAAAAGATGCTTGAAAGGGCCGACCCCCTAACACAGAAACTCTGCCACAAGTTGAATCAGTGGAATCCAGTGACGGTAATTAATAGACTTTCGTGTCGTGGAACAGGACACGAATGATTCGTGACGTGCTAACCTTTCAATTGAAGGACGCATAAAAAATCTAGAACTTTTTATATTACGATCCCATTCTACGTTAATACATTAATAATAAATAATAATAATAGGGATAATAACAATACAGCAGCAATAATAATAATAATAATAATAATAATAAATTCCTCATATTCTACCCTTGAAGACATATGTGGAAAGTGGAGGTATAACTCCCCTCATTCTTAACATCGGTGCTAGATGGCGGTGAGCTGTCAACATCAAAATCCAGCCCTTTTACTCGCAAGAAACGAAGCTGGTACTCACTGAATAGGAGGTTGTGTGGTCCCCAGAATCGGGCTGGTCTTCTTGCATAACAGATTAATTTCTTTCTGAGGCCGGGATTCGAACACCGGATCATCCACGCTAAGCTATCCCGGCTTCACAATAATAGTCGTAAAAATTACTATCATTAAATTACAGCGCACAAAACTAGCGATTTATTTTATATATTGGTTTAATGTAGTTTAATTTTAGAGGCTGTCATATCTCACAATTTGTAGCGCTGGCGAGAGTTGAATTGGGGAGTTTCTGAAAGGAAGTCGTCATAAACTAATAGAGTTCCTATCCCAGCATCCACCTGGAGGGACTGAGGAATAATAAGTAAAGCAGCTGTCAGGCTAGTTGAAACTGCGGTAATATTTTCGAAATATAGTTTGCTGCATGCTTCGAAACAGCCCGTCTTGACAAACTTCAGTCAGTTCAAGTGTTTTTGCTTGAAATAAACCGCAACTTACTTTTTACCTCGCAGATGTAGGAATAATTGTAAAGACTGATCAGCATTCTGACCACACTTTGCGTTTATTTGTTTCGTATGGTTATTGAAACAATGAGAGATCCGATATGATATAGCAAACAACAAACACACATTTGTATATGAAAGTATATTAAACCCAACCTATACTTGCAACATGTTTCGGCCACTCATATGCCCATATTTAGGGAAGTGTATTACAAAGTATAGATGTATCAAGATGTTACATAAGGTGTTGAACTAATGCACAGATACGAAATATTACATTTAAAAGTAATACACCTGAGCATAAGCAATATTTGCTTTTTGAGCAGTAATAAATTTTAAATGTTCAATTGTATTGCAATTTTTGGTTATGATATCATATCTAGTTCCTCGTCGTGCAATTACGGATCGTTTAAAATGAAGCAAGAACATTTGTAAGTAGAGTTAACTGATTCTTCTTTGTAGTAGTTATGGAATGTTTTCTTTGTGAATTGGAAACTCTATCGTTAAGTATAATACAACAAATATCGCTTGAGGTAATGCATGTAGAAGACGTACTATTGATGTTTCTTAACTTTTCAAATCTAACATTGACACTGGGTAACAGCAGATTTGACTTTGAACAGTTCTATCAATATTCAACACGCAGAGAACTTTTATATACTGTGTATACACATCTCAGAACAAACAACCAATTTGCCCTGTACAACGTTAAGTGACTGATTGTCATAACCGAGGTGCAGAGCGTCTTCTGCGCGGTACGAACTGGGTCTTTTAATAAAATAGTTTATGTTTCTCCATTCAAGTTTTAACAAGGCTCGTTCTTACAACCACTGTTGCAGTGGAAAGATATAAGTATTACATATTCTGAGTGTGTGTATAGCGTTAGTTATCCAGCATGCAATGCGCTTGCTGCGTACTGTCATCTGTGGCCTGCACCGCTGTACAATATTTTTTTCACATTATCTCATAAACGACACGATTTTCGAGAAAGAAAAGTTCTTGTGCACAAAATGGCTGTGTTGATTTTCGCTGCAAAGTTTGTCTGGAACATTTCTCATATTCAGAAGAACAGAGCGAGATATGATCAAAAGTGTCTACTGGTCTCATGTAAAGTACCCATTATTCTTGTCCGATTTTAATGAAACTTGAATTTTCTTGACAGATTTTCGAAAAATACTTAGATATCAAATTTCCTGAAAATCCGTCCAGTGGGACCCGAGTTGTTCAAATGCGGACAGACGAACAGACATGAAGAAGCTAATAGTTACTTTTCACATACGAAAGCGCCTAATAAAACTGAGTATCTTTAACCCGAAACCAAACATAAGATGTTCCATTTTGAATTTATCACAAGTAAGTTAAGTGGACATTATCGTTTGTGAGGCAAATCCTCCTTCCAGAATATAGACTTAACATATTACACCAAAAAGCTGAAGTCTTCATGCGAAGTGACACGCTGCCAGTAATAATTAAAATATATAATTTGTGTTCAATAAAATGGTAATATAATGGCTACTGTTTGATTTTTAAACATTAAATTTATAATAAACATTAAATTTATAATAAACATTAAATACAAAAAAGTGTAATATTTTTTTTTTGCAAGCAAGCTGTATATTAAAAGTATATAAATTTACTAAGGCGCAACGGGGATGTTTTACCTACAGATCAGAGATAAATACAATGTTGCAAACTTCTTACCCAAGCTGCTCAATGAATGCATCCGATATTGGGTAAAATTCCTCAGGATTTTCAGCCAACTCACAAAGTAACTTCTGGCGACAAATTTCGTCATCTATCTGCAAAAGAAAATAATTAACACACAATTAACCTACACATACAGAGTTTATTGGTATTTCATCACAATATGAATGTCTCAGAAGAGAGGGATGTGATTTATAAGTAGAAACATCTTCGTTAAAGAACCATTTGAGCAAACAGCTGTAGAATTAATATTTTAGATGTTCCGTACGGAGGTCCTTGCTTCGAAAATCCTCCGGTCCCATCTTTCCTCACTGAGAGTTTTCTCGGGATTTTAGACAATCGCATTTTTGTCCTTCCAAGTCAGGCCACGACCACTTCCAAACAAATATTTCCAACATACCGGTCATCCGGACCATTCGATTCCACAAAAGTGAGCTGCAGACAACATCCTAAAACTAATAACAATAACATTATACAACAAACACATCAACCACCTTCTAGCCTCATGGAACTGTACATAACGGCTTCATTCGGAGTAACATTTTAAAATAATATTAAAATGAATTTGCCCTTATGAACTGCCACATCACTACGGTGTAACTTCTCGCTAAGTACAAGTAAGGCGATCAAAGCGAGAAGGATACTACTGACTGGACAAGTTGCACGGACGTAGCCGAAGAAAAATGTACTCAGCGTTTCGGTGGAAAAACCGAAAGGAAAAAGTGACAACTTGGAGGGTCTAGGTGTAGATGGGAGATATTATTCAAACGAATGTTCAAGAAATATCTTGATATGGTGTGTACCGGATTCATCTAGCTTAGAGTAAGAGCAAATGGCTGGATGTTGTGAACACAGTAACGAACATGCGTTTTCCATAAGATTTGGATATTCCCTTGAGTAGGTGAAAAAATATTGAATGGAGGCATCGCGTTGTGCTTGGATACGTATTACGATATTAATATTGTACGTCAGCAAAACTATATTTTATTACACAGGGTAATTATGTAGGCTACATGCTTCGACTATTGAACAGTCATCTTCAGGCCTATTCTTTACAGGTTAAGTCACAGGATGCTGTGCACACATTGGGATCACAGTGTGTTTACATCAGTGAAATACTTAAGCCATATCATCTGTCCAGGAAAGTAATCATGCGAAATGTGTAACAAAATGGTTAAAATACATTTCAAATTCTTTTCAAAAAATTGTGTATTGGCTTCTGATAAAGGTCTCTTGTTCATTATATTAGTTAATGGTGTCGTGTTACTTAAGGGTGTTAGATAAATGAATAAGTCAATGTATGTTTCGGTGGTATTGTTTGTTACGTGAAGTCAGTTCATTGATCTATACAACTGTGTGTCAGCCACACAATCCAGTCTTCTCAATTCTGTTGTTTAATCTGGAATGACTCTAACCTATAACTTCCCCTGACAGGTTTAAAATTCTTGTCATTCAAGATAAATTGCTGCAGAAAAGAGGTGAAGGGAACAGACACTCATTAACAAGTGAGACAGTGGTAACGCGTCGTAAGCAATTTGTCATTTTCATATTTGGCACAGCTGCCACTAATATTTCAAAAGTTTTGAACACATAACAAAAATTTGGACTGTCCAAACTTGTTCCATATTCTATTCGTTCTGACCCAATGGGAATGGAAGGAGAGTTCAACGCCCCGTTGTTGAGGCGTTACAGATATCCACGACAAGGTCATGACAAGACACGAGCCAACAAAATACGTTTTAGCTATGACCAGTATCAGATACTAACAAAATTAGTTGAAATTTGAAAAAGAGTTGCTGCTATTGTCAGAATTATAACTCATAAATTATGACGCACTGAGTTTGTCGTATAAATTGGTGAGCTGGACGAAATCAAGATGTCACTGACACGCACGAACTGAGGTTCAAGAGTTCTGCTAACACGACTATATTCAAATTAAGTTATAAATTTCGACACAGACTCGAGGAGTTTGTAAAATACTGATCCGATGGACACAAAGTTTTTAACGGCGAATTGGAAGATACACCGCACACATTTCCTTTGAAAACTAGAAGATTAATTTAACAAAAATAACCTATATGAATACTTCTTACCGGTCCCAGCAGCCGCACGGTCTAAGGTGTAGGTCTGCGTCCGCCCGCTTGCTGGGATCGTGGGTTCGAATCCCACCGGGGGCATGGATGTTTGTCTGTTGTGAGTGTTGTGTGTTGTGAGGTAGAGGTATCTGCGACGAGCTGATCACTCGTCCAGAGGAGTCCTACCGACCGTGATGCGTCGCTCTGTGTGATCTAGAAACCTCAAGAATGAGGAGGCCATGGCCCACGTTGGGCCGCAGCGCCACAGCGGAAAAAAATGAATACTTCTTTTTATTTCAGGCTTCCGCCGCGAAGTAGTTGAGACCTGCTGTCTTCTGTGTTATTACGCAGCGGGTAGTGGTAATTTCTTACAGAAGTTTCGGAACAACCTATCGGTCCCATCCTCAGTGTGCAAGAATCCGAAAGAATCCCTTTGGATCCCTTTTTATCCCTTTATATTCCTTTCGGATTTTTGAATCCTGAGGATGGGACCGATAGGATGTTCCGAATCGTCGGCAAGAAATCACCACTACTCGCTGCGTAACAACCAAAAGAGCGTAGTTCTCGGTGTGAATAATCTTTTTTTTTTTTTAAATATTATCGCATGCAGTGTTGTAAACCAAAAAAATATCTGACGGAAAGCAACAGGCCTATTATCAGGAAACTGGGAAAGCAACAGGCCTATTATCAGGAAACTGGGAAAGCAACAGGCCTATTATCAGGAAACTGGGAAAGCAACAGGCCTATTATCAGGAAACTGGGAAAGCAAAGACCTTAAACATGTACAGAATATCTTAATGGGTAATGAAAACAGAAGAACAAAAAAACATACATACAATTGTGTGACAAGAGAAATATAAAACGCCGTCAACGCAATTGGTTGTGCTGAAGGAATATTACATTATTTCTCTTGTTCTTTTATCTAACACAAGGGGACAAAAAAGAAATGTAAAATAAAACTGTCTAGCGGAAGGGTGTAGCATGGAGCAAAACCTCTTATAAGATATGATGCTGTATAGTCTGGAAGAAACTTGCCAAACAATGGGTTCCTCTGAAAGGTCACTGAATGTTTACAAAACTGACATTTATCATAAGGTGTAATCATCATATACGCCGTGTCTGTGACTTCAGGTGTACCCTAAGTATGTACCTCATGTGCCGGTCTTAATAAGCATTGGTAAAAAAGTACGTTAAATGTAAAAAACGGAACGTAAATCAGAACCTTGGGATTCCGTTATAAGTAGACGTCACTGTGTTATGCAATAAAGGTAAAATTCACCCTAGTACAAGCCACGAAGACCTCTAGAGGAAGTGGAAGTATAGCTCTACTCTTTCTTTACCCTGTGCATTAGATGCGGGTGAATGGTCAACACTACGCCCCGGCCCCTTTTGCTCCTGGGAAAGAGACCCTTTACCCGCTGTGCAAGAGGCCGGATGGGCTCGAGGCCCGTTCTGGACGGGTGCTGAAAACATCGACCCCACGGGGATTCGATCCCCGGATCTTCCAGCCCGAAGCCAGTCGCTATATCGACTGAGCTACATGGCCCACGTACGAGGCAGGCGGAGATGTGAAACCGTATCGACCAGATGTAACACGGCAAAAATAAAGAGCAATTACGCTGACTTTGTAATTCGAAGGTTCGGTTCTTCTTTGAGAAGGCAAAACTCTGATCAGCTACTTATTATGCAACCCCCGATGTTCATTACCTTACTAACAACAGAGCACCATATCCCTTTCCTTGGTTTTAGGAACCCAATCCAAATTTTCCCATCCTATATTTTTAAGAAATTGGTTTGATGTACGGTCTGGTTCCGGGTTTTGGAGAGAGATTATCGTCATCCACGGCACTGTAGTCAGTATAGTGACTATACCAAGGAATGGACAATAAGAGGTTCGAATATCATTCGGATCAAGAGATATTTATTTTCTTCTGAAATGCCCAAACGTGCTGTGGGGCCTACGGAGCTCCTTATTCAATTGACATAGGGTTTTTTTTCAGGGGTAAAAAGGGCGAAGCGTCTTGCTGACCTCCATCCAACGCCGACGTTAAAAATTACAGGACTATAAGTCCACCTATATAACTTCCTGTCGTTGTGAGAAGGTACTTTGTCTTTAAATATTCCAAATATATATTCTTGTTTAAGCCTTCCTATATCATCATATTAGTGGGCCGGGTAGCTCAGTCGGTATAGTGACTGACTACGTGCTGCAAGGTCCGGGATCGAATCCCGGTGGAGACGAGATTTACCGCCCGTCCAGACCGGCCCTGGGGCCCACCCAGCCTCCTGTAAAATGGGTACCGGGCCTTTCCCGGGGGTAAAGTGCGGCCGGGACGTGCTGCTGACCACTCACCCCCTTCTAGTGCCGCGGTCATGGAAGAGTAGAGCTATACCTCTACCCACCCTCTGGGCCACACCGGGCCTGTAAC
>Ga0131853_10010708_pt1 | contig 16769 bp, 13 predicted proteins | sample TergutLab28metaG_FD_92764 | JGI IMG/M metagenome (GOLD analysis project Ga0131853, IMG submission 92764) | Labiotermes labralis P1 segment gut microbial communities from Petit-Saut dam, French Guiana - Lab288 P1 (version 2) (version 2) | ecosystem: Host-associated > Arthropoda: Insects >...
ACGTCCGTATGCGCGGGCGCAAGCGTGTCCGACCACGTCACGCCAGCAAAAACCCGAAAACGCCCGCCAATCGACGCGCGCTGCGCCATCAACGCGGCGCTCAGCGTGCACGGCTCGGCACCCGCCTGGCCCCAGACGACGAGATCGCCCGGATGCACGTAGCGCGCGAAGTCGAGGTGCGTGGCCTCGACCACGGCCGCCGCGCGTGCATGCGGCGCCGGCGCCATCAGACCGGATCCCACGAAAAGACGTCGGCCGACACGTCGAGCGTATGAAACGCCGCGCGCAGCGCGGGCATGCCGTGTTCTGCGATGGACTCGGGCGTCCAGCCTTCGCCGCGATGCACCGAGCGCACGGGACGCGGCTGGCTCATCAGGAAGATTTCATTGTTACGGACTGCGAATATCTGGCCCGTGACATCGGCGGCCTGATCGCTCGCGAGATAGACCGCGAGCGGGGCGATCTTCGCGGGTGTCATCTGCTTGATCTTCTCGACGCGCGCGGCCTGTTCGTCGGAGTCGATCCGGATCGAGTCGATCATGCGGCTCCACGCGAACGGCGCGATACAGTTCGAACGCACGCCGTATTTCTCGAGGTCGAGCGCAATCGACTTCGAGAGCCCTGCAATGCCCAGCTTCGCCGCACTGTAGTTGGCCTGCGCCAGATTGCCGATCAGCCCCGAGGTCGAAGTCATATGCACGAGCGCGCCGCTGCCCTGGGCCTTAAACGGATCGGCGGCCGCGCGCGACACATAGTAAGAGCCGTACAGATGCACCTTGAGCACTGCGTCCCATTCTTCTTCGCTCATCTTGTGGAAGAAGCGGTCGCGCAGAATGCCCGCGTTGTTGACCACGATGTCGATGCGGCCGAACACGTCGAGCGCGTTCTGCACGATATGCGCGGCGCCTTTCGCGTCGGCCACGCTGTCGGTGTTGGCGCTCGCCTGACCGCCGAACGCCTCGATCTCCTTGACCACCGTCTGCGCCGGGCCGTCGCTGTGGCCTTCGCCCGAGAGCGAAGCGCCCACGTCGTTGACGATCACGCGCGCCCCGTGACGCGCCATCAATAGCGCGATGTCGCGCCCGATGCCGCCGCCCGAACCCGTCACCACCGCCACCTTGCCGTCCAGCATGCCGCTCGCGCTCATCGTCCGTGCTCCTTTCGTCTCTCGTTATCGTCGGTCGCCGGCTGCACGCGTGGTGCTCCAGCATTGACACCGAGCTTGCCGCAAGCGCGCGCGCGCCACAATCTGCATATGCCGAAGGCCGATTTCGTCTTCGCTTAAGCCGCTCCGTACCCTTGGCGATGCGGCATAACGGAATAACCGACCGTGCGTCCGGGATTTACCCATCTCAACGGCAACCGTTGCCTGTGATAGGCTGGCCCTCGCCTCCACAACACGTTGCGAGCCCGGCTCGCGGCCGTTTCATGCATTTCGACCTGGTAGATCTCCGGCTCTTTACCCACGTGGCGCAGGCTAGCAGCCTCACGCGCGGCGCCGAGCGCGCACATCTGTCACTGCCCGCGGCCAGCACGCGAATCAAGAATCTCGAAGAGCAGATCGGGTTGAAATTGCTGAGCCGCACGAGCCAGGGCGTGACGCTCACGGCCCCGGGCGAAACGCTGCTCGCGCATGCGCGGCGCGTATTGCAGCAACTCGAACAGCTAAGCGGCGATCTCCAGGAATACACGGCGGGCGTCAAGGGCCACGTGCGCGTCTACGCGAACACCACGGCCATGAGCGAATTTTTGCCGGCCGTGCTGCGAACCTATCTGGTCAGCTACCCCGACGTCTACGTCGATATCCACGAACGCCTGAGCCCCGATATCGTGCGCGCGCTGCAGGAAGGCACCGTCGACATCGGCATCGTGGCGGGCGATGTGCGTACCGATGGCCTTGAAGTCACGCCCTACCGTCCCGACCGGCTCGTGCTCGCCACGGCGTTGAGCCATCCGCTCGCCAAACAGCAAGAGATCGCGTTCACCGATACGCTCGACTACGATTTCATCGGCATGCAGGAAGGCAGTGCGATCTACAGTTTTCTGAAGCGCGCGGCCGCCGATGGGCACCGCGCGATCCGCTGGCGCATTCTCGTCAGCAACTTCGAAGCCGCCTGCCGCATGATCGAATCGAATACCGGCATCGGCGTGCTGCCGGAGAGCAGCGCGCGCCGCCATGCCCAGTCGATGTCGCTCGCCATCGTGCCGCTCACCGACGAGTGGGCGATCCGCAATCTGCAGATCTGCGTCGCCTCGCGCGACTCGCTGCCGCTCTTCGCGCGCAATCTCGTCGATCTGCTGATCGCCGATGGCGTCGACAATCTGCCGACCTACGCGTAACACGCGCTTTCGCATTTCCAGTCCAGATGAAGAAGCGCGCGCATCATCACAGCCAGGGCGTTACGCGCCGACGTCGAACGCCGGCAGACCCGGTTCGTCTTCGGCCACGGTCACCGATTCGAGCGAGCGCCGCGTGGCCTTGATCGTGAACGGCAGGATCAGCGCGGTGACGAGTCCGGACAGCGCCATGAACAGGAACACCGACGTGAACCCGCCGCCGATGCCGCCCCACGCATAAACAGCGAGCGCCATCACGGGGCCAACAGCGCCGCCAAGGTGCCCGATACCGTCGGTCAGCGATACGCCGGTTGCACGCGAACGCGTCGGGAAGCTTTCGGCAGTCAGCGTGTACATGAGCGGCAGGAAATAGCCGAGCGAAGCCGAAATCAGGAACACGGCGATCATGATCACGACCGGCGACGAGGTCAGGCCGATCGCGACGAACGAGAACGTCCAGACCAGCATGCCGACGAAGATCGCGTACTTGCGTTCGAACACGTCGCCGAGCAGCGTCGCCAGCAGCGAACCGGTCGGCGCGCCGAGTGAAGTGGCAAGCAGGAACGTGATGCTGCTCGTAAGCGTGTAACCGTTGTGCACGAAGAACGTCGGGCCGAGACCAAGCCAGCTATAGGCGCCGATATACCATGCGAACCACAGCGAGAACAGCAGCAGCACACGCCCACGGAACGGCGCGCGGAACAGCGCGAGCATCGGGAAGCCCGTGCTGTGCGTCTCGGCGATGGCCGCTTGCGGCGGCGGCAGCGGCGCGCCGCCGAGACGGCGCTTGACCGAGGCTTCGGCCGCTTCGACGATCTTGCGTGCTTCGTCATAGCGCTTGCGGCTCAAGAGCCAGCGCGGCGATTCGGGCAGCAGCGGGAACAGCAACAGCGTCAAGGCGCCGAACGCGCCGATCAGGAACATCGCGCGCCAGCCCCAGGCGAAGTTCGGCACGAGCCACAGCGCGACCACGGGCACGATGGCCTGCCCGATCATGCCGAACATGTTGGTGAGCGCGGTATAGCGTCCGCGCACGGGCGCCGGAGCCATTTCGCCGATATACGCGGAGATCACCGCGATCTCGGCGCCGATGCCCATGCCCGTCACCGCGCGGCCGATCACCATCGAGGTCAAGCTGTTTGAAAACGTCGTGGCGATACAACCGGCCGAGAACAGCACGATCGCGGCGACGAGACCGGCCTTGCGGCCGATCCAGTCGGCGACGTTACTGTTGAGCCATGCGCCGATCACGTAACCGACAAGACTCGCCGTGATCGGCAACGCCTCCTGTGAGGCGCTCAGATGCAGCACCTTGCTGAACACCGGCAAACCGAACGCGACATTCGTGATGTCGAAGAATGCAATCAGGTAGCCGATGCCGACGACCCAGAGCACGGCTGGCGAATACGGCCATGAAGGCAGGCGGTCGAGACGCGCGATGAGCATGCCTTCGTCCTGAACGGACTCGGTGACTGGTTCCAAGACTGCCTCCCTATGTCAAGTTGTGACACTCAGTCTGTGGCAATCCGGTCCGGGTGCCCAATCGTAATTGCGAAAACCCGGGTTCGCTCGCGCTTAACCCGGTAGTAGCCCTAACGGGTCTGGCGCGCAGCCTTACGGTCGATGAAAGCTTGCATGTATCGAGCAGGCTCGCCCGTGGCGAACGCTTCGCCAAACGCCACGACACTCGTTTCGATACCTTCGGAGAGCGGTATTTCTTCCCAGCGGTTCAGCAGCGCCTTTTGCGCGCGCAGCACAGCGGGGCCGCTGGCCAGCACGTCGGCGAGAGTCCGCTCGACTTCGGCATCGAGCGTGTCTTGCGCCAATACGTCGACAAGCCCCCATTCCAGCGCGCGGCGCGCGTCGATGGTCTGCCCGGTCATGATCAGCCAGCGTGCGCGGCCACGGCCGATCAGGCCCGGCAGCAATGCGGCATGAATCACCGACGGAATGCCGACGCGCACCTCGGGCATCGCGAAACGCACGCTCGCCTCGGCAACGCGCAGGTCGCAGGCCGCCGCCAGTTCGAGTCCGCCACCGAGACACCAGCCCTGAATACGCGCGATAACGGGCACGGGCAAACGCCGCACCGCATCGCACAGATCGCGCAGACGCCCGATAAAAGCGCGTGCGCTCGCAGGATCGAGCCGCGCCATCTCGCCGATGTCCGCGCCGCCGACGAATGCACGCTCGCCGCTGCCGGTCAACACGAGTGCTCGCAGGTCCGGATCGGCGGCGAGATGCTTCAGGCACGCGATGAGGTCTTCGATCACGGGCGTGCCGAGAATATTCAGCTTGCCCGCGTTAGCAATCGCGAGCGTCGCCACACCGCGCTCATCGCATGACAGTTGCGCGTAACGCGGTTGAAAGCAGGATCGATCCAATTTGTATGGACTCCTTGTCAGCCTTTGAGGACACCCGCGGCGAGCAGGCGGGCCTGCGTTTCTTTGTCGATGCCGAGTTCGTCGAGCACGGCGCGCGTGTCGGCACCGAGTTCGGGCGGTTCGCGCCGATACGTCGCCGGAGTACGCGAAAGCTTGATCGGACTCGCCGTGCCGCGATATGCGGGCATCTCGACGATCATCTCGCGATGCAGCGTGTGGGGATGACGCGCCACCACATCGACCGTCAGCACCGGGCCGCAGGGCACGCCGAGCGCGATCAGGTCGGCGGCGAGTTTCTCGCCGTCGTGCGCCGCGAAGCTCGCTTCGAGCGCGGCCTTGAGCGTGTCGCGATGCGCGCTGCGGCTCGCGTTATCCGCGAATCGCGGATCCGCGCTCAGCGCCGCGAGACCCACGTGCTCGCACAGGCGTGCAAATTGCCTGTCGTTGCCGACCGCGAGAAAAATCGGCACCGTGGCCGTGCGAAAGCTGTCGTAAGGCGTGATGTTCGGATGCGCATTGCCGCTGCGCGCGGGCGCCTTGCCCGAACCAAAGTGATTGGGCAGATGCGGATGCAGCAGCGACACGCCGCAGTCATAGAGCGTGATGTCGATCGACTGCCCGTGCCCGCTGCGCTCGCGCTCGGCCACGGCGAGCAGAATGCCCGCTAGCGCATTGAGCCCGGTGACCATGTCGACGATCGGCACGCCAATGCGCAGCGCATCGCCATCCGCCGTGCCGTTTACGCTCATCAGACCCGCCATCGCCTGGATTACGGCGTCGTAGCCTGGCAGGCCGCCAAGCGGCCCGCTCGCGCCGAATCCGGAAATCGCGCAGTGAATCAGGCGTGGAAAGCGCTCGCGCAGATCGCGCTCGTAATCCATGTGCCAGCGCGCGAGCGTGCCGGGTTTGAAATTTTCGACGAGGACGTCGGCGTCTTCGAGCAAGCGGAACAGGATCTCGCGCCCTTCGGGCTGCGAAAGATCGAGCGCCACGCCCTCCTTGTTGCGGTTTACGCCGCGGAAATACCAGGCCGTGCTGTCCTGGAACGGCGGCCCCCACATGCGCGTTTCGTCGCCGTCCGGCGGTTCGAGCTTGATCACGCGCGCGCCGTGGTCGGCGAGCGCCTGGGTGCAGTACGGGCCGCCCAACACGCGGCTCAGGTCGATGACCTTCAGCCCGGCCAGAGCACCGTTCGTTTGCGTCATGCGGTTTCTCCCTGCGACGGCAACGCGCGCATCGCGAGTTCCAGTGACACTGGCGCATCCGCCAGCAGTGCGTGATGAAGATCCGCCACCGAGAAAGCCGGCGACGGATCGAACGGATCGACGGGCGTCAGCTTGTGACGCAGCACGAGATGCGCGAGCGCGAGGCGGCGGTGGTCCGGTGCCAGACCCATGCCTTCGCTCGCCAGCATGATCGCGGCCGTCGCGTGATAGAGCGTGGATGCCGCCTGCCGCACCGCCGCATCATCACCGTGCTGCGCCACGCGCGTGATCGCATCGCAGGCGCGCGACAACGCGCGGCGCAACGCGCTATCGCTGGCCGCGGGCAACCCGGCCGCACCGAGCAGCGTGCCGAGCCACGCCTGCAACGCTTCGAGCGCGTGCTCGCGCTTGACCGCGCGCGCCACGTCGAGCGCCACGATATTGCTGGTGCCCTCCCAGATCGAACCGAGATGCGCATCGCGCAGCACGCGTGCATCGCTCCATTCCTCGATGTAGCCCGTGCCGCCGCGCACTTCCATCGCATCGCCGGCCACGCGCCGCGCGTCGCGACAAGCGCGGAACTTGATCAGCGGCGTGAGGATGCGCACACAGCGCGCGGCCGCCTCATCGCCCGCGTCGGCCTGTGCGAGACGCAAGGCGATGTGGATGAACATCGTGCGTGCCTCTTCGGCGGGCACGAGCATCTTCAGCAATTGACGCTGCATCAGCGGCATATCGATCAAACGCTTGCCGAACGCCTCGCGATGACGCGCCACGTGCAGCGCTTCCGTCACGGCGCGGCGCATGAGACCCGCCGCGCGCACGCCGTTCGACAGACGCGACATGTTGATCATGTCGGCCATCTGCTGAAAGCCGCGCCCGATCTCGCCGATCAGATACGCATGCGCCCCTTCGAGCGTGATCTCGCCGCTCGCCATCGAACGGCTGCCGAGCTTGTCTTTCAGGCGCACGATCCGGTAGTGGTTCGGCGAGCCGTCGGGCAGCCGCTTCGGCAACAGGAACAGCGCGAGCCCTTTCATTCCTTCGGGTGCGCCCTCGGGGCGGGCGAGCACCATCGCCAGATCGGCGTCGGCGTTCGAACAGAACCATTTGTCGCCGTACAGTTGCCACGTCTCGCCGGATGCCTGCACGGCGCGCGTGGCAATGCGGCCCACGTCGGAACCGGCGGCCTGCTCGGTCATGAACATCGCGCCTTGATAGAGCGTGTCGAAATCCTGCGAGGCCAGTTGCGGCAGAAAACGCTCGACGAGTGCGCGCGATCCATAGCGGCGCAACGTGCGCGTAAGCGAATCGCTCATGCTGACCGGGCAGCACAGGCCGAATTCCGCCTGCACGAACAGGAACGTCAGGGCGTATTTGACGAGCGGCGGCGGCGCATCGGGCCGATGGCTCATCGACGCCAAACCGAGTTCGCCGAATGCCACGCGCTCCAGCGCAACGTAATCGGGATGCTTGTCGATGTGCTGGATCGCCTCGCCACGGCGCGTGCGCGGCACAAGTTGAGGCGGGTTCTTGTCGGCGCGCAGCGCCCACGCGTCGAGTTCGTCCGAGGCGCGTTGTCCGAGGTCGACGAGCGTGGGCAACAACGCTTCATAGCGTGCGTCGCCCAGATGCAAGCGCAGCAGGTTGGCCAGATCCGGATCGGACGTGAAGAAATTGATGCCGTGGCTATCGGGGATGTTCTGCGCGCCCACGGGCGCCTCATTCCTTTCGTTCTGCTGCTGATCGTTCTGGTTCGCGCGGGCCGTCATCTGCATCTCGTATGCCTCCCGGTCAATTCAAAATTGTCACGCGCCTCAGCGGTTCGCAGCCCGCGCTGCAAGCTCGCGAAGCGGTTGCTTCTGCAACTTTCCGCTGGCCGTCATCGGCAGCATCTTCGTACGCACGATCTGCGAGGGGCGCTTGTAGGGTGACAGATGATCGGCCAGATAGTTCTGAAACGCTACGTCGTCGAGTTCGACGCCGTCCTTGAGTTCGACGAAGGCCACCACTTCTTCGTTGCCGTCCGCGCCGCGCCGGCCCACCACCGCCGACTGTCTGACACCGGGATACATGTTGATCACCGACTCGACTTCGATCGGATAGACGTTGAAGCCCGAGCGGATGATCAGATCGCGGCTACGGCCCACGACGAACAGCGCGCCGCTCGCATCGACGCGGCCGAGATCGCCGGTATTGAACCAGCCGTCTGCGTCCACGACCGCCGCCGTGAGTTCGGGCTCGCGGTAATAGCCGCGCATCACGCCAGGGCCGCGCACCCATAGCTCGCCCGCCTGCCCCGGTTGCGCGGGCTGACGGTCCGCATCGAGCACGCGCAGTTCGGCGCCCTCCACGATCTCGCCCGCGGAAACGTCGCTGCGCGGCCGGTCGATACGCGTGATGAACAGCGAGCCCGCATATTCGGTCATGCCGTAGCCGTGATGGAGCGGCAAACCGAACAGCGCTTCGACATCGGCTTTCAAGGCGGGATCGAGCTGGCCGCCCCCCGTGTACAGATAGCGCAGATGCGGCGCGCCGATCGTGCCGCCGTGCGAACGCACCCATGCCACGATGCGCGTAAACATCGTTGGCACTCCTTGAAGAATCGAAATCCGTGCATCGGCTAGTGCGGTGACGGCACGCTCGGCCGAGAAACGCGTCTCGAGAAAAAGACTGGCACCGGCCTGAAACGTCGCGAGCAATAGCGTGGCCAGACCGAAAATATGCGAGATGGGCATGACCGCATAGGCGCAGTCGTTCGGGGACAAATCGCGCGACGCCGCGGACACGCGCGCAAAATGCAGCAACCCGCCGTGCTTGAGCATGACGCCTTTAGGCTGGCCCGTCGTGCCGGAGGTGTAAATCAGCGCGGCCACTTCGCGGGCGAGCGCTTCCGGTTCGGGCTCGCTCGTCGTATCGGGTGCGCACGCCATGATCGGCCCGATGCCAGGCGGCGTGATTTCCCGCGCGCGATAGCGCACGCCGTGGCGCACGGCGTCGGGCGAGACCGCGTAGGTAAACAGCATGAGGCGCGGCCGGCAATGCGCGCGAATCACTTCGACTTCGTGGCCCGACAAACGCGCATTCAGGATCACTGGCCATGCGCCGATCTCCGAGAGTGCGAACAGCAAAACGACGGCCGCCGTGCAGTTTTCAGCGGCCACGAGCACGCGGTCGCCGCAAACCACACCTTGTTCGCGCAGAAAATCTTGTGCGTCGCACACCCGCATCCATAGTTCGCCGAACGTAATCTGCTGCCCGTTCTCGTAGATGGCCGGCTGATTGGGTGTGCGCCCCGCCCACAGGCGCGGTATATCGCTGATCTTTTGCAATTGCGGCTCGCCGTCCTTCATTTCACCCATCCCAGTCGAGGCTTCCCAGGGAAATCCATGCCCGTGCATCCAATATCAGGCAGTGTGGGGGCCGTCATTGCGCGGGGCAATTTGTATTCGGAGAAGTCCTGTTTCGGCAGAGCGGAAATCAGCATTCGTCCTCATGTTAGTTTGACGCCACACTTAATATTGTTGCGTCAACTGCGAATGTGTATTGTGCGATCTAGAACATTGACAAAAAACAAGAATCGAACGCGCCGTGCCGTAACAAGACACAAATTGTTTGGCAATAGCAGTTTCTAAAAGAAGTCCCCGGAGAAACCCTAATACAAGGCAGGAGACTATAAAGATGGCGACCGCTTCGTTCCGTAAAGTTCCTCTCAAAGCCAGTGTGGTTGCCGCAGCATTGTGCGTGGCCGGTGCCGCGCACGCGCAAAGCAGCGTGACGTTATATGGCATCGCGGATGCGGGTTTGATGTATCAGACTCACACGGCGCCCGCGGCGCCCGGCGGCCCGACCCCGCATCAGTTCTCGCTCACGAACGCGGGTTATTCGCCCTCGCTGTTTGGCATGATGGGCACGGAAGATCTCGGCGGCGGCCTGAAAGCAACCTTCAAGCTGGAAAGCGGTATCGACCTCTCGAATGGCGGATTCGACAACCCCGGCGGCGGTCATGGCCTCTTTAACCGGACTGCCGATGTTGGCCTCTCCAGCGATCGTTTCGGTACGCTGCTCGCGGGTCTGCAGATCTCGCCGTTCTTCGACACGGTCTATGAACTCGACCCCCGCAGCGCCGCCGAATTCGGCAGTGCGCTCACGCCAAACGTCGACAACGCGATGATCGCGACGATCTTCATGCCGAATGCCGTGACGTACACCTCGCCGAATATCGCGGGCTTCCAGGTGGCAGGCCTGTTCGGTCTGGGCGGCATCGCCGGCAACTTCCAGGCCGGTCGCTCCTGGTCGGTGAGCGGCAAGTACACGAACGGCACGCTGCTCGTCGGCGCGGCCTATATCAGCGTCAACAACGGCAACATGAACACCAACGGCCTGCTCACCAACAGCGGCCTCGCGGCAGTCAATTCGCTGCTCCTCGCCAACGTGCGTGCGTGGACGGCCGGTGCTAGCTACAAGCTCGACACCGTCACGGTCAAGGCATCGTTTACGAACTACAAGGCCAACAGCGCGCCGGTGCCGAATTTCTCGACCGACACCAGCGTCAACATGTACACCTTCGGTGCGGACTGGTTCGCATTGCCCTACCTCGATCTGAACGGCGCCGTCTACTACCAGGACGATCGCGTGCATTCGGGTAGCCATTCGATCACGGCGGCCATCGGGACGCAGTTCTTCCTGTCCAAGCGCACGGCCCTCTATGCGCAGGTCGGCCTCGTCAACAACAAGTGCTCGGCGGATGGCGCGTGCCTCGGCTCGGGTCTGTCCGTCGAAAGCGGAGGCAGCGCGCTGGGCGCCATGAACGGTCTCGGTACGCTCGGCTTCCCGGCAGGCACGACCGTCGCCGGAAACGTCGGCGTGCGTGTGATGTTCTAAGGCCCTGGCCTCGTCCAACTTCTGATTACCCATACGATCATGAAACTTCAAAACATCGCGCTGGCCGCCGGTACCGCACTGGCTCTCATCACGTTGAACGTCCAGGCCCAGACGGCCGCCGCTCCTGCCGCACCCGCAGCTACCGCGCCGGCACCCGCGGCGGCGGCGCCTTCGAAGGCCGCCGTCAAGGCGCAGCGCAAGGCCGCACGCAAGGCCAATCGCGCGCTGGCAAGGAGCGTGCGCCTTGCACTTGCGAAGGCCAAAGGCGTCGACGTCTCGCACATCAACGTGCGGGCACGCGGCGGCGCCATTACGCTGGTCGGTTCGGTGCCGGAGCAGGCCCAGATCGACACGGCCGGACAGGTCGCCCAAGGCGTGAGCGGCGTGACTTCGGTGAAAAACGGCCTGACGATCAAGCGCGCAGCGCAATAAACGGCGTCTAAAACGCACCGAGGCTAGCCTTTAGAGGCTAGCCTCGGTTTTTTTATGGCTCGCGCTTTCGTTCGTTCAGGCGCGCGTGTACCAGCGGATTCCCGCCTCATCGGTATGCAGCGTGGCTTCGCCCGTCTCGCGCAGATAGTTCAGGCATGCCTGCGCCTCGCCCGTGGCCAGACCCAGCGTGGCGACGTCGCTTTCGGTAATCGCGCGCTTAAACAGTACGGAGAACACATCAACGACGCGTTGCGGCCCACTGGTGAGCCGCTCGCGCAGACGGTCGAGCGTCGTCGTCTGGCCATCGTAAAGCGCCGACAGGCGTTCATGCAGCCCGTGAAAACACAGGTTGTGGCCCGGCATCACCAGCACGTCGTTGTCGACTCTTGCGCGCAGCATCTGTAGCGAATCGAGCCAGTCGGCCATCGGATTGGCGTCGGGTTCCATCGGATGCACGGAGACGTTCGACGAGATGCGCGGCAATACCTGGTCCCCCGAAATAAACAGCTTCAGGGTTCGCGACCACAGGCAGGCGTGTTCCGGCGAATGGCCGATGCCGACCACCACTTCCCATTCATGCTCGCCGATCCTGAATGTCTCGCCGTCACGAATGCGCCGGTAACTGTCGGGCAGCGGATGAATGCGCTGACCGAAGTTGCCGAAGCGCGCGCGATAGCCGCCCAACGCAGCGTCCGTCCAGCCCGCGCCGCGCAGGAACGCAATCGCCTCGGGAGGCGCTTCGCGTCCGGTGTCGGCCATCAGCACGCGGCAGTTCAGATACTCGAGGCGCGTACACCAGAAGCGGCAATCGAAGCGCCGCGTCATCCAGCCGGCGAGGCCGAGATGGTCCGGATGCATGTGCGTCGCGATCACGCGCGTGACGGGGCGCCCGCCCAGCGCATCGGCAAACAGCGCTTCCCAGACGTCCACGGAATGCGTGCTGCGCAAGCCGGTGTCGACCACGGTCCAGCCGTCGCCGTCCGCGATCGCCCAGAGATTGACGTGATCGAGCGCGAACGGCATCGGCATGCGAATCCATAGCACGCCTGGCGCGATTTCAAGCGATTTGCCGGCTTCCGGCGCCTCGGGGAAAGGGTAGATGAGTCCGTGCGCCTGGGCGCCGGCGCGTGCCGTCGAATCAGACATAGGACGCCGACTCCCCGAAAACCGAACCCACCTTCACGCTCTGCGCGATCCCCCAGGCGCGACCCAGTAGCGCCGGCATTTCCGCGGCGCTCGCCGCTTGCGAGAACGTAGCAAGACGCACGAACTTGCCCGCGATCTCGTCGCGCGAGAGCGTGTTGCCCGGATCGCCCTTCGGGTCTTCGACGCGCGCGTGCAGTTCGCGGCCGTCGTGCGTCGTCACGCTGACCTTGCCGATCCAGCGTTGCGGATACGCGCGATCGACTTCATCGTCGAGTTCCATGCGCACGCGCGCGCGGAAATCGGCGACTTCGGGCGCTGCAAAGTCGCGCTCGAATTCCTCGACGCCCGCATAACCGCGCGTCGCCACGAGGCCGAGCACGGAGCCCATGTCGAACTTCGCCTGGTGGACCGTGCGCGGCACGTCCACCGAGCCGAGCACATCGATGGCGCCCTGGTGCACGTGCGTGACGACCGAAGCGATGTCCGTGGCCGCCAGCTTTTCCTGACCGATGACCGCGAGCAACGCATCGGCTGCCGGATGCGTATGGCGGCACGACGCATGGTACTTGAACGAGGTTTCGTGGATGGCCCAGCGCGTGCCGAGCCGGTCGACGAGACGCGCGGGATCGGCGTCGCTCGACATGCCGGCCGCCATCCCCTGCGCGCCTTCGAGAATGCGTTGCGCGCCACGGAAGCCAGCGGCGGCGAGCTGCGCGGCCATCAGGCCGTTGGCCGCGGCCATGGCCGTGTGCAACTGCTTGGAATCGGCGGCGTCGCGCAGGAATTCCCACAGACCGCTCGCCTGCGTGCCGGCGGAGCCGAACGCGTCGAGCATGCGGTTCGGGTCGAGCTTCAGGAGCCGCCCGGCTGCCGCGGCGGCGGCCAGCGTACCGGCCGTACCCGTGGTGTGAAAGACGCGGTAGTGCGAGCGCCCGAGGAACTCGCCCACGCGTATGCCGACTTCGTAACCGGCCACCACGGCGGCGATGAATTCCTTGCCGCTCGCGCCGGTGGCCTGCGCCAGCGCCAGCACCACCGGAAACACCACGGTGGCCGGATGCAGCACCGAGCCGTTGTGCACGTCGTCCTGTTCGACGAAATGCGAGGACGCGCCGTTGACCATCGCCGCGAAATACGGCGTGGTGCGCGTGCGGTCGATCAGGACTTCGCACGGGCCGTCCGCGGCACCGGCACCCGCGCCGCGCGCCGCGCGGGCGAACTGTGCGATCGTCTCGACCGGGCGCGCGCCCTTGCCGCCCAGCGCCGATGCAAACCAGTCGACGTACAGGTTCACGGTGCGCTCCACCACGGCGGGCGGAATCGCGTCGTATTGCAGGTTCGCGGCAAAGGTTGCCAGCGCAAGACTCGGATGATCGTTCATGGTCGTATCAAGTGGGCTCACGGACACAACAACACTTCAAATTACACCGGCCGCACGCAGCGCGGCGATCCGATCGGGCGCGTAGCCGAGTTCGGCGAGAATCGATTCGGTATGCTGACCAAGTGCGGGCACCGCATCCATGCGAGCCTCGACGCCCTCGGGCAACCCTGGCGGCAGCAGCGCCGGCATCGCGCCCGCCGGCGTCTCGACCTCGCGCCAGCGCTCGCGGGCCTCGAGCTGCGGGTGATGCCAGACATCGTCGAGCGTGTTCATGCGCGCGTTCGCGATACCCGCGCGGTCGAGCCGCTCCATCACCTGCGCGGCGCTCAGCGTCGAGAAAGCCGCTTCGATGCGCGCGCGCAACTCGTCGCGCGAGGCGTGGCGTTTCGCGTTGCTCTCGAAAGCCGGGTCCGTTGTGAGCGCCGGTTCCTGCAGCACGACTTCGCAGAACAGCTTCCATTCGCGCTCGTTCTGCAAACCGAGCATCACGCTCTTGCCGTCGCCGGCCGCAAACGGCCCGTACGGATAGATCGTCGCGTGCGAAGCGCCGGCCATCGCGGGCGGGCTTTGGCCATCCATCGCGTAGTACATCGGATAGCCCATCCACTCGACCATGCTCTCGAGCATCGACACGTCGATATGCGCTCCCCGCCCGGTGCGGTCGCGTTGATACAGCGCCGCGAGAATGTTCGAGTAGGCGTACATGCCCGCGGAGATATCGGCGATCGAGCATCCGGCCTTCGCGGGTTGCCCCGGCGACCCGGTGATCGACAGAAAGCCCGCTTCGCTCTGAATCAGCAGGTCGTAGGCCTTGCGATCGCGATACGGGCCGTCCTCGCCGTAGCCGGAGATGTCGCAGACGATCAGGCGCGGCAACGCCTCACGCAGCGTCTCGTAGCCGAGTCCGAGGCGCTGCGCAGCACCAGGCGCGAGGTTCTGCACGAGCACATCGGCATCGCTTAGCAACGCCCGCAGGATCTTGCCTGCTTCCTCGTGCTTGAGATCGAGCGAAAGGCTTTCCTTCGAGCGATTGGTCCAGACGAAGTGCGAGGACAAGCCGCGCGCCCGCGCATCGTAGGCACGCGCGAAGTCGCCCGCGCCGGGCCGCTCGATCTTGATCACGCGCGCGCCGAGATCGGCGAGCTGACGCGTGCAGAACGGCGCGGCGATCGCATGTTCCAGGGTGACAACCTTCACACCATCGAGTGGTCTCATAGCGCTCCTTATCGAATCGTCAGAACGAGCGCGGCAGCCCGAGGATGTGCTCGGCGACATACGAGAGAATCAGGTTCGTCGAGATCGGCGCGACCTGATACAGACGCGTTTCGCGGAACTTGCGCTCCACGTCGTATTCGCAGGCAAAGCCGAAACCGCCGTGGAATTGCAGACATGCGTTAGCCGCTTCCCACGAAGCATCGGCGGCCAGCAGCTTGGCCATGTTGGCCTGCGCGCCGCAGTGCTCGTGCGCGTCGAAGCGGCGCGTCGCCTCGAAGCGCATCAGGCTCGCGGCTTCGACGTTGACGAAGGCGCGCGCGATCGGGAACTGCACGCCCTGGTTCTGGCCGATCGGGCGGCCGAACACGATGCGCTCCTTCGCATAGGCGCTGACCTTGTCGATGAACCAGTAGCCGTCGCCGATGCACTCGGCGGCGATCAGCGTGCGCTCGGCGTTCAGGCCGTCGAGGATGTATTTGAAGCCCTGCCCTTCTTCGCCGATCAGGTTTTCGGCCGGAATCTCGAGGTTGTCGAAGAACAGTTCATTGGTCTCGTGATTGACCATGTTGAGAATCGGCTGCACGGTCAGCCCGTGGCCGATCGCCTCGCGCAGATCGACGATGAAAATCGACATGCCTTCCGATTTGCGCTTCACGTCGGCCAGCGGCGTCGTGCGCGCGAGCAGGATCATGAGGTCCGAATGCTGGATGCGCGAGATCCACACCTTCTGGCCGTTGATCACGTAGCGGTCGCCCTTTTTGACGGCCGTGGTCTTGATCTTCGTGGTGTCGGTGCCCGTGGTCGGCTCGGTCACGCCCATCGACTGCAGACGCAGTTCGCCGCTCGCGATCTTCGGCAGATACTTCGCTTTCTGCTCGGCCGAACCGTGGCGCAGCAGCGTGCCCATGTTGTACATCTGGCCGTGGCACGCGCCCGAGTTGCCACCAGCGCGATTGATTTCCTCCATGATGACCGACGCTTCCGTCAAGCCGAGGCCCGATCCGCCGTACTCCTGAGGAATCAGCGCCGCGAGCCAGCCGGCCTTCGTCAGCGCGTCGACGAACGCTTCGGGGTAGCCGCGCGCCTCGTCGATCTTGCGGAAGTATTCGTTCGAAAACTGCGAACACAGATCGCGAACGGCCTCGCGAATGTCCTGGAAGTCGGTGTCTCTCGTCGTCTGCATGGTGCGTTGTGCCTGTATGTGCCGGAATGTGTGAGCGTCGAAGCGGGGTGCGTCACGGAACGTCGTTAGGAGAACGTGGCGCTCGCCTGCATCGTCAGATAGCCTTCGTGGTCCTTCGCCCAGAGTTCGATGGTCTTGCCGTCGTCGGCCAGTTTCCCGCAGACCGTGAAGGCGTTGCCCACGAAGGTCGGGCGCACGGCGCGGTACGAAAACGTCTCGGGCATCACGCCGCCGCGCGCGCTGGCCGCGAGATCGGCCAGCATCGTCGCGATCAGCGGGCCGTGCACGACGAGGCCCGGATAGCCCTCTTCCTGCGTCACATACGTGTGATCGTAGTGGATGCGGTGGCCGTTGTAGGTGAGCGCCGAGTAGCGGAACAGCAGCACGGGATCGGTCTCGATGACGTTGCTCCACGCCTCGCCCGACGGCGCCACGATGGGCTTCGGCGCGCTCGCGCCGGGCGGCGCGACGTCGCGATAGACGATGTCCTGCTCTTCCTCGATGCACAGGCCGCCCGCCGCCGAAATACGATGCTGGACGGTCACGAACACGAGCCGGCCCGTGCGGCCCGATTTCTCTTCGATGGCGGCGATCGTCGAGTC
>Ga0131853_10010710_pt1 | contig 16768 bp, 9 predicted proteins | sample TergutLab28metaG_FD_92764 | JGI IMG/M metagenome (GOLD analysis project Ga0131853, IMG submission 92764) | Labiotermes labralis P1 segment gut microbial communities from Petit-Saut dam, French Guiana - Lab288 P1 (version 2) (version 2) | ecosystem: Host-associated > Arthropoda: Insects >...
AGGTGGCGTACCCCCTAATGTGTGTGTTGGGGGGTGGTGGGGGAAAGAGAGTTTGTTTTTGGGGGGGGGGGGGGGGGGGACTGATTGGCCTTACGCCAACACGGCAGTGAGAACATTAGTGACTTATAGGACGTTAAGTGGCGTAGTTTGATAGGTACAGACGTTTCGGCGAAACCTGCTGTCATCTTCAGTGGAGGCCGGTGAGAGTAGACAGGAACAGACAGAAGATAGGCAGTGTGCGTATAACGTAACATTGTGGCGCGTTCGCTTAACTGCTGTTACAATGGCATCGCGACAGCACGTTGTGTCAATATCGCTGAGCTAAATGTAATTTGTCGACAACGTAAAAATGTTGCATGTTGCACCAAAGTTGCCTTTATGGCGAATTTATGTCGCCGGCAGCAATAAAATGTTGTTTAGGTCTTAATGGAAAGTGCCCGATATAGTTTTTGTCCGATATTAACCAAATTTGGAGTTCCTCGACCGATTTTCTTAGAAGTTCCCAGCATCAGTTTTCACTAAAATCCTTATAGTTTGAGCCGCGCTGCTGCATACGGACGGACAGACGGACGTGACGAAGCTAGTAGGTTTTTTTTTTTTTTTGCTTAGTAAAATGTATTTCAAATGAAATAAATATATACGGTATGGTGAAAACTATTTAAAACACTAATAACTTGCACGTTCAACTCACACTTTTACCTTGAAAATGGAGGCGTTACATTTTTCCGAAATGTTGTCTCTAGCCTTACCAATCTACGCCACCTAACTTCCCAGAAGTCGCAGCCCTAGCAGTCACCGCCTTGATAACCTGCAGAGCTCTCACTGCGGATGTCGTCTCTGCCCGAATGGCAAATTATCGCTACACTAGAATCTCGGGCATTTCGAGATCAGTGGGACTGAAGTTACCTCGAATCACCGAAAAAGCTCGGACTACACGATTTAGAACACGTGATTACGTATATAGTATAATATACAGATTGCATTATTACTTAAAGGTAAAGGTAAAGTTCACCCTAGAACAGGCCACGAAGACCCAGAGGGGGTGCAGATGTATAGCGCTACTCTTCCTTCAACCTCGGCGCTAGATGGAGGGTGGGTGGTCAACACCACTCTCCGGCCGCTTTACTCCCGGTAAAGACCCGGTACCCATTGTGTAGGAGGCTGGGTGGGCCTCAGGGCCGGTCTGGACGGGGGCGGAAAATCTCGCTCCCACCGGGATTCGATACCCGGACCGTTTAGCCCGTAGCGAATCGCTACACCGACTGAACTATTCGGGCCCTTCATTAATACGTACTATTTATATAACACTGAATTCGAAATATCAGTATATGCAGTAATAAAATGACAGGGTAGTAAAGAAGGATTGAAATGCAGTTAAACGAAATGTGTGGTGTGTATTTTATTTTGGGGACATGTTTGGACCCAATCCGACCATCTTCAGAACGTTAATGTAAATCCCATAAAATTATTGTATGCAGTTTTATTACATGATATTTATAGCCGAGATGTGAATTTTACAATTAAACCAACAATTTGGGGTGTTATAATTTGCTTTATAATATGAGACTTGGATTAGCACATTTAAATTGTCAAAATGCTAAAATATTCCATAAATAATGCATGATTGTTTTAAACATTTTTGCCTTTTAAATACGCAAATCCACCTTGTTTGTCTATTACAAAACAAACACCGATGTTGCAACATTTAATGGTTGAATTGTGAATTTGAGATCTAGCGGTTAATATCATTCAGTATCATTGCATGTCGAACTGTCCAAGGCGTGTTTCTGCGGCCCTTACCTGGCTCGGATTGCGGGTTCGTATCACGCCGAGGGCATTTGTGTCTCTGTTGTATCAGGTAGAGGTCTCAGCGTCGGGCAGATCATTCGTCCAGAAGAGTCCTACCAAGTGTTGTGTGTCTGAATGTGATCGTGAAACCTCGACAGTGCCGAGGCCATGGCCCACTAGAGGTTGTCGGGCCATGAAAGAGAAGAATTACACTGCTTATTATTTTTTTATATTAATGGCCTGAATATGACCGAATTAGTTCGAAACATGTTTCTCACTGAAGTATATAGTTCCATTAGTTGTGTCTGACGTATTTACGAGTCCTGGTCCGGAAAGTATCCAGCCTTGTTGAACATCTCGAGAACCGGTCGCGTGGCCTTGATGTAACTTGGCAGCCAGTCAGAGGAGACCTTACTGTGCATCCGTGAACAGTCACTCTCCCGTGGGGCTAGTCATTCGGTAGTGAGACGCCGTTGACTGAACTTGTGTACTGTTCAACCATCGCATTCACAAATCTCCTCCATTTCAACGGCGATTTTAGCTTTGGGAAAAGCCAGAAATCGCAGGGAGCTAAATCTGGGCTGTAGGGGGGCTGACAGATCTGGGTGATGTGATGCTATGCCACAAAAAAAAATCCTGCACGAGAGCTGTAAAATGGGCAGGCGCATTGATGCAGACTCGCTCATCTGCTCGCTGGGTCATTATGAATGCGACGGTCACACAGTACACAAGCTCAGTCAACGGCGTCTCACTGCCGACTGACTAGCCCCACGGGAGAGTGACTGTTCACTGATGCGCAGTAAGGTTTCCTCTGACTGGCTGCCAAATTAGATCAAGACCACTTCACCGGTTCTCGAGATATTCAAAATGGCTTGATACTTTCCGGACAGGCTTCTCAAATCCTTTGTGACAGTACAGTGGGAGGATAAACATTATATCAGTGGAATCATAGTAGAATGGTCGCTGCTAAGTTAGATTGTAAAGAAATCGACACCTTCCGTCTCATTTCATACACAAAAAAAATAAAAAGCTGTAAGTCATCGGTTCGGACGAAACTGAACCTCGAACAATCGGGACTCGGGGAGTCGACATTACACTGTATTTGTGGGATGGGGGAACGTTATTTTCAGTTTCATAAGGATTAATATTGTTTCTGTGTGGTTGTATGAACATCATTATCTTGCTTTTTCACACTGCAGGTGTCCATCCCTTAATGTCCTGCGTGTAGTTCACCCTTTAAAGCACAGTGCTAACTGTATGTACCACCTACCGCAACATTAAGGAACCTTGTATTTGTTCATAGAATGTGCTCATGTTTCATGTGATTCTTGCAATAAACGGCGACTATTACCCTAATTAGTTCTACTTTCTAATAGAGACGCGGAATGTTCTCTTTGAGGAGCGAACTGAATTTTCTGTGCATTCTGTGCCCATCTCATTCTTCTCGATTTTATCACCCGCACAATATTGGGTGAGCAGTACAGATCATTAAGCTCCTCATTATGTCGTGTTCTCCACTCTTTTGTTGCCTCTTCCCTCTTAGGCCCAGTTATTCTTCTCAACACCCCATTCTCCAACACCCTCAGCCTACGTTCCTCCATATGTAAAACTGAAATTGTTAATAATATATACTACAGCGCCCGGTAATACACACAACGCACGTTATGTCAGGACGGGGTAGGATAGATAATATAAAGTAAAACCCGATATTCTTATACACTACCCACATATAAACAACTCTGCAGCAACAAATGAAATGACTACAAATTAATGTATAACATCAGAATACCGATACCAAGAGTTGACAGCCACCGAGGAGGTTTATAATTAATGTATTGTCAAAACACTGTAAATTGTTAACGATATCGATTTTATATATTTTGTACATTTTATGTATTTTAACAACTGATTTTTACTTAAGCTTATAACTATGAACAAAACATAAATCAGCAGGTTGACTCGTACAACTTTGTCATACTAACTCCGTGAAGATGGCACCTGGGTGTCGAAACATGTAGCAATTTCTGTATGTATTATGTATATTGTATCACGAAGTGCATTTGGTGGAAAATATATTGATTCGAAATGTTCTTTATTTTTCTCTTTATCATTACACATTATATACAGATAAATTCAAAAACAGATGAAGATTGATATGCGATTTTTGTTATTTTACACGGACCTAAATCCCCCCCTGAAAAATCGTTATGGCCTTCTTGTGAAGTAGGAGTTATGTTGATCCGGTGCGAAGTGCAATTAAATTACTCACAAATACGGTAATGTACACCTTTTGCCCCAATACCGGCCCACTACATTGAACAGAGTTCTTGAGAAGCTAGTAGTTGCTCAGCTTGTCTAAGAAATTGTCGCCATCGATGGTCCTGGAACGTCAGTACGTTCACAATAGCCGTGACAATATCAAAGAATCGAAGTTTTAAAATGTTGCTGCGTTTCTACAATATCAACATATTTAAAGAATCAAAAAAATTAAAATTCAACCACGTTAACTGCTGCTGGATGTATCCAGCTACCTTTAATGTATGAAAGGTAGTGGGTAGCTCTAGCAGCATTTCATTTTTAGGCGCGTTGGCACAATTGCTAAAAACGGCTTTAAGCTTCGTCATGTCTGTCCGCCCGTCCGCATGGAACAACTCGGCTCCCAATGGGCAGATTTTCATGACATGTGATAATTTAATATTTTTCGAAAATCTTTCGAGAAAATTCAAGTTTCATTAAAATCGGACAAGAATATTAAGAGTACTGTACATGAAGACCAATATACATTTTCGATCTTATCTCGCTCATTTCTTCTTAGAATTAGAAATGTTTCAGACAAAAGTTGTAAAGAGTATCAAAACACACATTTCATGTTTAGTAACTTTTTTTTTCCGAAAATGGTACCGTTTATGAGGTAATGTGGAAAAATGTGGTACAGCTGGGCAGGCCACATGACAATATGGCGCATACGCATTGCAAGCTGGATACCTAAGGTACAAATACACGCTTAGAACATGTAATACATATTGCCCTTCCACTGCAGCAATGCTTGCACGAACGCTCCTCAGTGTTTCGTTGTACGTACATTGCTCGTCGTATGATGTGTTAATGAAATCGAGAAATTTAGTGGGAAATATGCGGTGAACAGTTAGATGTAACCTGTTTTGCATTCACTGTGAGTAAATATACCACGAGGACAAAATGCTTTGCGAGAAAGTGGCAGGTTTCTCGCAGTGCTGCACAGACAATAGTAAATGGCAGTTAGCAATATTAGCGTGTTACTGTTTGTTCAGTGGATGGTACGGTTTATATTCTGAACTGCCCTTTGTTTTGTACAAAGGGATATTTTGTTCGAAAACTGTGGCTGGGATAGCTCAGTCAGTGACCAAGTTACAGGCCGGACGACTAGAGAGTCGGAGTTCGATTCCCTATGGGGTTGGAGACATTCCTGTCCACAGCGTCCAGCTTGGGTCTGGGCCCCACCATCTCCTGCCGCATGGTTGTCGCGGGGGGGGGGGGTGCAGTTTCCTCGGGAGCTCAGCGGTCAATGAGTGAAGCTGACCACTCATCCGGTGTGCATCATATGTCACGTTGTGAAAGAGCGGAATTTGCTGCGCCCATAGTTTGTGTTTAAAATGGCAGAGCGTTCTAGTACTGTCCACAGATCAGGAGATGAGCCCTGCTAGTAATACGATACGTGCGCATGCTAAGATTCGTTTCTAGTGACGTGTTGCTACCACCTATCCTGAGTGCCATACCTCCATGACACCATTGTATTCACAGTGTGGTGCCGAAGCACACGTTCGGCGATTACTCCGGAACGCATAACGCAGGAGCCGTGCTAAATCCATGTTGGCTGCTGTTGCCTTGCATGAAACGGATTTCCCATCTGTTTGCGGGTCAGTGCTTCGAGAGTGAAAACTGCAGTCTTAGATGGCCTACATTCGAGTGGAGCTGATGTATACTGTCATTTCTGACACCGTTTAGTTTGGTAGGTAGGGTACCGTCGTTTCATAGGGTTATGCTTTTCTCATCTTTAGTATGGAGCGTAGGTGGCCAGACGTTTGAATTCAGTGATCGGCTCTGATAACAGAAAACCTTCCGCGATCTTCCGCAGTACGTAATGTAGTCTATTAATATTAATGCAACTAGACAAATGAATGTAAAAGAGCATAATAACATGAAACTTGTAAAAATGTATTGTTTCAATTATTAAAAATTGATCTTTTCGAACTAAAATAATTTACCGGAATCATAAGGTGTTTTTCAGTAACCATCCTGTTGCGAAACTGATGCATGACACCGCATATCATGCGATAGCTTACAGAAAGAGGGTTCATAATTACTTAGGCACAAGTGAAGGCAGTGCATTATAACTCCACTTATCCGGATTAATTGGTACGGCGAGCCACCCGGATATGCCTTAATTCCGGATAATTGGATTTTTCCTTTCAAAATAGGCTACATTGGCAGTTTGAAGTGGGGGAAAAAAATTACCACAAACGGCTGTTTTTAGGCTACGTATTTATTTACGTACAAATAGAACATTAATACATAATTCCTTATATGTACTTGACAATTGGGGGGAAATTTTAAGCCATAAAAAACGTACAATTGCAGTAGAAAATGTTTAAACGGAAGGGCCAAGCCGATCCGGATAACTGTCGTCCGAATAAGTGGAATTCTACTGTATTTTACAAGTTCTTCGGTCATACGGCTTCGGTATCTTGATTTAATTATCTTCATGTGGGAGCAAGCTACTCCAAAAAGCGACCGCGATCGACAAAAACAGCTGATAGAGATCGACTGTTGTTTGGCCATCTTTCAGGTAATGTGCATCATGTGTCATGTTGTGAACGAGCGGAATTTGCTGCGCCGTTAGTTTGTGCTTGAAAGGGCCGAGCGTTCTGGTGAGGATGTGAGTACTGTCAACATACCAGATGAAACCTGCTAGTAATACGAAATGTGCGCATGCTCAAGATTCGTGTCCAGTGACGTGTTGCTACCACCTATACTGAGTGCATTCGCACAGTACATTCACAGCACGCCACTCGAAATGCTTGATGTTTTAAATCTGTGTGTGCCAATAGAACAGTGTGTTGCTTCCACCAGTCCCATAGCGAGTAGTCCCCCGCACCGCGCCAGACACGCCTACCACCCCGCGGGGATTATCTGGTCTGTGGTCGATAGACTGTTTAAGCCTAAGACGAAGGAAGTAATAGGAGGCTGGAGAAAACTGTATAATGAGGGAACTTCATGAAATTATATGTTCTTCGACAGATATTGGATGATCATATCAGGCAAGATGGGATGGTCGGGGCATTGGCAGACATGGTGGATAATATAAAAATGTACTATCATGAAATGGTATGGAGGATGTGGACTGGATTTATCTGTCTCAGGATAGGAACCAACGGCAGGCTGTTGTGAACACGGTGATGAACCGGCGATTAAGAGGCGGTTAAAAAAGACGAGGAAGCTCTTTAATAGCTGAAGAGCTGTGACCATGTTAGTAGGAACTCTGATCTGTGGAGTCGATTGGCTTGCTTCTTTTTAATTACTCTTTTTCTTTGTGTTTATTGTGGACTCTGCTGAACTCCTGGGCCTGCTTAACCCTTATCCTGCTAACGTGGAGAATATGGTGAGATCCTAATAATGCCAGCAAACGGCAGATGGGATTTAATTCGGCGTTTAAAGGGTTAAAGATTAAGTCTACTGCAATAATGAAACGTTTGTGTTATGTGACCATTTTACAGATATATACTGTTCGTGTTGATCAAAAAGAAATGTGCGGAAAATGCCGTAGGCCGTGACATCACAGGGCTATTATATTTAATGCCGTGACGCCGTCTAGTGACCACTTTGTGTACTAAACGGTTGCCAGGCAACGGAACAGTGATAGTCATAGATCGTTTTTGTACTGTACAATAGGGTCGCTTGCGTGCAGTGGAGAAAACTGGGCAGACTGAAAGGATTTGTATTACACAGGATGCCCCATAAGTTCAAATATGTTTAATTGTTGGTTTCAGCAAGGGAGCTTTGCCACTTGGTGTCGTGATTAGGTTACGGATTGGACGACTGAAGAATCGGGGGTTTTGTTCCCGTCAGGGACAAGAGCTCTTCTGCCAACGTTCCGCCTAACTTCCCATCCAGTAAGACTGTTGTATGGTATTCATATACTGCTTCGGATGGCGGCCGACTCTAATACATTCACAGTGGAGCGTTGTGTTGCCAAGTGACTGGGTCCATGAAAGAATGATGATGAGTGTCAGGGGCTCCTAATGCCCTTTGCTCAAGAGAATGCAGCTGACCTACACAGCGCGATTAGAGTCTCTTTATCACTCGCAACGACGGTCGTGGGAAAACATACAGATCATGTTAAAACACGAATCTTTATCACTGCATGACCTTTCTACTGGTCACCATTTGTTAGGTTTTCCATTTATAACAAGACTAAAGTGAAATTTGTGCACAGCTCTGACCGCACAAAACACCACAGAAAATAATTATGTTATCACAAACACACACACGCACACAAAACGCGACTGAACTTCAGCGCAGTGTATTTTTAACTGGAACAGATGGGTTATTAGTCACAAGCAAAGAACGGCTGGCTATCTTCAGCGCAAACCGCTTTCAAAGTCAACTGCAAAACTCCGCAGTCGCTATCTGTAGCCACGCACTGTGCCCCCCGATGTCTAGTTCTTTCATTTGTTCCTTATACGTCTGACATTGAAAGGGTTGTCGCTGAACAACTGACTGGAGCACATTTAGCCCTTGGCTGTTCTATTCTTCCTTTGTACAGTGCAGTACAGGGAATGTCCGAATTGGCTGCCGCGTTTCGCTGCCATCTGCTTCCAGCGGTTACGGGTAACGGGCGAACTGATGAACAGACATACATGTTTGCATAACGCCCAACTAAATACACTCTATTAAAATTTATTTCCTGCCACACTGAAAACACCACACTTTTATCACCAAGACCCATTAATTTTGTTTAAGGAAGTAATCATTGTTTACTTTGAGTCAAACCAAAAGCGATGTGAGAAAAGTGGATTTTTTAAAACCAGTTGTACCAGTGCGAGTAATTTGCATGTAGAAACGGTAACGTGTTTAATCAACAAACATATGTTTATATACTTGAAACTTTAAATAACTTCGCGATATACAATGTCTGATGTTATCGGTCCATCATATTCCATATCCTATTGCCGTCCATTATTTGCAACAGCGATACTGTCAAATTAAGCGGTCCGGGACCGTGGCACACAGAGCTGACCATGGGAAGAACAGACGATAGTAGATACATTCGAACCCCTTGTATTGTTCATTCCTTGCATTATCGATAACAAATTCACTACACTAAACCAACGAAATGCACAAACTTATTCCTTTTAAACATATATCTAAAGAACATGTTTGTGCATTTTGTTGTTTTAGTGTCCCGAATTAATATTCCGGCACGTTTGTGCGTCTGCATGGGCCGTGATAACTCAGTCGGCATAGCGACTCGCTACGGTCTGGGCGGTCCGGGGGTCGAGTTCCGGTGGAGGCGAGATTTTCCGCATCTGTACAGACCGGCCCTGGAGCCCACCTGGTCGCCTGTACAATGGGTACCGGGTCTTTCCCGGGGGTAAAGCGACCGAGGCATGCCGTTGACCACTTACCCCCATCCAGTGCCGAGGTTAAAGAAAGAGTAGAGCTATACATCTACTTCCCCTCTGGCCCATCGTGGCCTGTTGTAGGGAGAACTTCATGCCTCTGCCCTTGAGCCTTGCTGATGGCAATAGCAAATGCGATTTAATCGGAAATCGTCTTCAGCACATCACCACTGACGAGTATTAACAAACACTTACGTACCACCCTCTGTACACTAAATCACTTACTAGTTACTGCTCCGACGCGTTTCGGTGCCTGTTGACACCATCTTCAGGGAGCCCCATCTAACTATAAATTCTTCGCAATACATCACATACTTATAAGCACTAAATCGTGTGACGTGTTGATAAGAATTACAGTTAGTCGGGCTCCCTGAAAATGGTGACAGCAGACACCGAAACGCGTCGGAGCAGTAAATAGCAAGTGATTTAGTATACACAGTGTGGTGTATAAGAGTTGTTTAAAAAATGGCGATATGAACACGATGGACGGTACGTAGGACATGAAGATGTCTTCTGCACAGTTTTTAGGGAATAGTAGGGTCTTGCCGTGCTAACGTATGTGAGGGTTGTTAAGAGATCGTAAGCAATGTGGAAATAAGCAAACGTTTGCATGCGACAGTGCTGCCTCAAGCGGAGGCCAAGCGAAATTTGTTAGCTTCCCTTGGCCTCCCCGTGAGGCAGCACTGCCATTTTTAACGTTATCCTTCCTTGTTAAAAAAAAACATTTTGAGGCTCACTTGATGAAAACAGAGAATATTGTCATCAATGCTCAATTATAAGCTTCATAAAAGTTTGTGTCTTGAAAATTTCCTTTCGGTAGTTCGGCAGATCACGTTGTCGCAAACACACCCTACCGTGATGATGATAAGTAGTATGAAAACGTAATCACTGTGTATTTGTCTTATCGGTGCCTAAAAAAAATGATTACTAAAGTACTTCTGTGCTTATTGCTGCCCGATATACGAAAGGACACTCCTTAGTTTGAAGGTTTCCAGGCTTGGCCTAACTTTTCCTTTTGATAATAGCACTAAGATGAAAATGGCTATGATGTATTCGTGAAATGATGCAAACCACCACATATCTTGGCCAGGGATGGGAAGCTAGGCCTCCGCGGCGAGAAGCGGGCAACAAACCCCCCCCCCCACCCAAAACGGAATTACCTTTCTGCCCCACGAAACCCCGATTTACGAAATAGCATTGCTTTTTGGAAGGTTCCCTGGCGTCGTCTGTTTGTGCTTCTGGTAAAAGCATCATGTAGACGAAGATGAGTATGGAGCAGTGGTGGAATGAAACTGACAAAGGAAAACCGAAGTGCTCGGATAAAAATGTCCCAACGCCACACTATCCACAACAAGTTTCACATGGGCTGAACTGGGATCGAATAGAGGCTTCCGCGGTGAGAGGCCGGCGACCAACCGCCTGAGCCACGGCACGGCAGATGCAGTTCGTACCTCACAGAAGACTTGGTGTCTGTTGCAATGACCAGTCTGTACTTAACTGGTAGAGATGCAATTCCTGTGAATTGTGAGAATCGTGAAGCAATCCCATTACAGGCCTGGACAGACCATGATGCTTCCAGGAGGTTAAGGCTTCCAGATTTCAAGACAATAGGCACATGGAGGTGGTAAGGTCAGCCCTACGTACCGGCCGCTTTAACCCCCAGGAATATTCCAGATATTCATATCTGTTAGAGGCCGAGTCAACCCCAGGGCCATAGTGCGGCCGGAAGGAAAAAAAAAACTCCAATGACACCATCGGGAGTCGAACCGGCGACCTCCCGGCTTGTAGCGCAATGCCTCAACGAAGTGCGCCACCGCTTGTCGCCATGAGAATCTTACAAAACGTATTAATACCCTGTGGGAAAGGGGCAGGGTACTGAATGTTAAGTGTGTTGATACGTGTACTTACCACTCTGTTCTGAACGACGACGCTTGCCTGATGCGAATAATGTTCAAGGCGCTGTGAATGTCTTCATGTGTGTGTGAAGACATGCATTTAGTGTTCGTTCACACCTGTTATGTGAACAAGTGGCCTGTTTGTGTTGCTTATCAGTATACGGGCACCAGGAACAAGGAAGAACTCATTCCATTATATCTGAAACAGCTCTCTTCATTAGCGTCGAGTAAGGCATCTGTTCCTTGGCCTTGACGCTGTGTAGTTTGGTAATTTGTGACCACGTTTTGGGAGAAACTTGATGACTCGTTCGTCGGGGTTGAAGATGAATGCGGGTTCGTTCGGAACGTAGGTAAACGTCTAAAAAAAAATTCTACCGTATCCTGTCGCAGGAGATTGAGATTCCATCCACCGGGACTTCGAAATTCATTTAGTTGAGTTTCCTAATGGAATTAAAACACTGTCTCCATTAGTTAATTAATAACATTCGAACAACTTACGTGTGTTTTATTTGCAGAATATAATACACGGTATTAATACAGTCGTGCTCCTCATAACGACGTTTCGGTCAGCGACTGACCGCATCTACAACGGTCGTCCCATAAGATTATATTATATTATAATACCACTGTGTTACAATTGCCTACAGTATTCAGTACAGTAACATGCTGTACAGGTTTGTAGCCTATGAGCAATAGGCTATACCATATATCCTAGATGTGTAGTAGGCTATACTATCTAGGTTTGTGTAAGTACACCCTATGACGTTTGCATAACGACGCGTTTCTCAGAGCGTCTTTAAGCGACACATGACTGTATTAATCACTGCTACCTTGTTCAGGCTGCTGTGTATTTGTTTATCTTTTCTTTATTACGCCAGAAAATGGTCTTGAAATTTGTAACTTGAGATGGTAGGAGATCCCGTGATAGTGACTGCGGATTATTGGTAGAATGGCACTGACAGGCGACAACCGAAGTATCTGTCCTAATGCCACTCTGTACACCGCAGATATCAAATGGACTTTACCTGGGATCGAAACGGGATCTCTGCGATAAGATTCCGGCCACTAACTGCCCAAGGCGTGGCCTGAAGTTCATCTAAGTACAGTAAAACAACACTTATCCATTTGATGGTTACCCGGATCGCCAGTTATCCGGATTGGCTTGGCCCTTCGGCTAAACATTTTCTTACTGTAACTGTACTGCGTCTTTTTGTGGCGTAAAGTTTTCCCCCCCATTGCCAACACATATAAAGTATTATGTATTAATGTTTTATTTTACGTAAATAAATATGTAGCCTAAACCAGCCGTTTGTATAAATTTGTTTCCACTTCAAACTGCCAATGTAGCCTTTTTTTTAAAAAAAAAAATCCAATTATCCGGAGTTTCTGCATGTCCGAATGGTTCATCGTCCCAATTAATCCGGATAGGCGGAGTTGTACTGTATCACATAAAATGTAATTTGTACCTGTCAGAGAACATTCAGGTTGTGTTAGAGCGACCAGCCGTTGTGGTGTTGGGGATATAGTGAGTGTTTACTATGAGAATCTTAACAAGACAGGCAGTGCACTGTAACGTAACATTGAGGCGCGTTCGCGTAACCATTTTTTCCGTGCAAAAGCAGTAAGTATTATATATTATATGTGTCTGTCTGTATTCTTGCTTTAGTTATCCGGCATGCACAGCGCATCTTTTCTGCGCAGCGTTATATTGTTACCTGTGGCCTGTCTGGCTCCACCATACTTTTACAAATTACCCCATAAACGGCGAGATTTTCAGAAAAATTTTACTGAATACAAATTGCGTATTTTTGTTTTCTCTGCAACTTTTGTCTGAAACATTTGTCATTCTAAGAAGAATTCAGCGAACATTGTCCTAAATGTACGTAGGTCTTCGTGTATAAAAGTAGCCGTCATTCTTTTTAGATTTTAATGAAACTTGAATTTTTCCCGGCAGATTTTATAAAACCTCTCATATATTAAATGTAATGCAAATCCGTACAATGGGAGGCGCGTTGTTCCATGACAACAGACGTATAGTCGTGGCGAAGGTAGTAGTTGCTTTTCGCGAGTTTGCGAACACGCCTAAAAACGCATAAATACGTTGTGTGAACAAATTAAAAATTCTTGTATGTTATACCAGTTTATGATACTGACTGCGAGGAAACTTCTCGATCGCCCTTTACATATATATATGCACATCACCGGGTTTCGAAGGGTTAAGCCAGCTGCCATTCGGGTGTACTCAGTACTTCCCTGGATTAGTAACGCCTTGGATCTTTGGTGATGTTTCTTAAAAGGAACAATAATTTTAATCAGAATTTAAAGCACGTTCGCACCCAGAATTTTTTATCATTGGGGAAAGTGGGGGGCTGACGTAAAATGGTGGGATATCATCGTGTCTACAAAACCTGTGTTCTTTTAATTTTCTACTTTGGGGTGGGGGTGCTGCCCGGACGACCCCCCCCCCTCCCCCCGTTGGTTGTGCCCGTGATTTAAAGTATGTAGTTATTTGTTTTATAAGTTGTTTGTTAGAGACCGCCTTGTGTTCCGTGTTTGTACCCTGGTGCCGGTACATACGTGCAGCAGTGCCTCGGTTGTTGTGACAGTGAACGGACGGAGCACACAATGCCCACTGTGTCTGCTGGTGGAGGCTTAGTTACCGTCCTGTAGTGTCGAAGCCAGTTTTGAAGCAGTTTTACTAATACGGCGCAGAGTTGTGGTTTTATCCCTCCTTTATCGTTGAGGGCTGTTTGATGTTGCGTTGTGTCCGTGAAAATATATTGACAGACAGGAAATAAATGGCACTGTTGCATGCGGGTTCTCTTTAAATGACTCTCGCACCTTCACCACGTATCAGCTTTCGCTCCGAGAGTCTAGTCACGTTGCTACTTCATTCTCTGCATTGTGTGGAACGGAAGGTACATTAACCATATTTACCAGAGCCCACCATTGGCCCGTGTCTTGAGCCAGATGAATCCAATTACATCCTTTACTGTTTCTTTAGTACACCGCACCGCTGGACGCTGTCCTGGGCCACATGAATCCTTTGTATATCTTCACATTCTGGTGCTTTAAATATCCATTTCTAGTCTCTTTCGAAAAACTGCGAAAAGCAACTGTTACCTTCGTCATGTTGCATGGAACAACTCGGTTCCCACTGGATGGATTTTCATGAAATTTGATATTTGAACATTTTTCGAAAATCAGTCAAATTCAAGTTTCATGAAATCTGACAGGAATAACGAATACTTTACTTGAACACCCACTATACTTTTAGGTAGTGTCTCTCTGAATTCTTCTTAGGATGAGAAGTGTTCGGGGCATAAATTGTAGAGAAATTCAACACACGCATTTTATGGTCAATAACTTTTTTTTTTCGAAAATCGCGCGCTTTACGAGGTAATGTAGAAAAACATGATACAGTGAGACTGGCCAAAGATGACGATACAGTACTGCGCATGCGCTTTGCATGCTGGGTAATTAATCTACGGACAGACTCACAATATTCAATACCTACTGTTTTTTTTTTCCCCACGGCAACAATGGCTACATGAACGCACCTCGTTGTTAGGTTATACGTACATTTCCTGTCTTGTAATGCATCAATTTTACGGCTTTTTAAGCCATCTCTTGTTTTCGGATGTCCCGACGAGAACTTTGTGTGCATTTTTATTGTTCCTATGCGTGCTACGTTCCCCGCCTATTTCACTATCCCCGATTTGATTATGCTAATAATATCTAGTGAAGTACATGCTGTAAACCTTCGATATCTGTAATTTCTCTTATCCTCCAATCTTTCATCCCTCGCATGACTTAATCTCAGCAATTTTCTCACACACACACTCAGTGTTCTCTCTTTAGGGTAGTCCTAATTTCGCGTGTGTACAGTACAAAACAGTGGGGCACGCGGTGGCACAGTTGGTTGAGGCACTGCGCTGCAGGCCGGATGGTCGCGGTTTCGATTCCCGATAATTTCACTGGAATTTTTCATTGACATAATCCTTCCGGCCGCACTATCGTCCTGGAGACGACACAGCCTCTAATAGAAATGAGTACCAGGCATATTTCCTGGAGGTAAAGACGGCCGGTGCGTAGGGCTGACAACCTTACCACCTTCATGTGCCGATTGTCTTGAGATCTGAGAGCCTCAACCTCCTGGAACCCTCAGGGCCTGTCCAGGGATTGCAGTACCTTTAAAGTGAAATTACATTTTTGTTGTATATTTTGTTCTTAATGATTTAACGGATGGGAAGACTGAAGATTCTGACTTGACTTGTAGCTAGCATTGCCCTAATTTCTTCATTCTGTGGTGTTATGCAGGACCTCGCACCGTGATCCGAAAGATGGAGTAGTATCCACCTTGATGTTCGTGTTAGAAGAGCAGCTGAACGTAATGCTTTTTTTTTGTTCCAAAGCAGCTGTCGACCGACCAGACTGCGTTGTCCTCAGGGCTCCTCCTAATCTGTTGGTCTCACCTGTTGCAGCAAATATGTCGACAGTGACGTTCTGATGCCAGGTGGAATGTTAGAAAGAGTTCCTTATGATATTCGATTTGTGTCTAGCATGTTGCTTGTGAACGCTTGCAAGGGAAACTGATCACCTGGTATACATGAATTTAAAGTGTTTCGGAAAGTGGTACATTATACTTAGGAGCACTTGCTTTGTGATCTCCTCTCCTGAAGGCGCACACTGACCAATTTCCCGAAGCGCCGTGTTTCTGGGACAATAGACAAAGTGGGGGAGCCATTATTCCTATTCCTAAGCACCTGGTTTGAATGAGGTATTTAATAGAAATGGGGGACCGCGGTAGCACAGTGGTTAAGGCGCTGTGCTACAAATTTGAAGGTCGCTTTTTCGATTCCAGATGGTGTCATTGGAATTTTCCATTGACATAATCCTTCCGACCGCACTATGGCCCTGGAGTCGACTCAGCCTCTAACAGAAATGAGTACCAGGAGCATTTCCTGGGGGTAAAAAGCGGCCGGTGCGTAAGGCTGACAACCTTACCACCATCTTAGGCCATTGTCACGTAATCTGGGAACCTTAACTTCCTAGAACCCTCTGGACACGTCGGGCCTGTAATGAGACTGATTTACCTTTATTTTTATTTAATAGAAATGTTGGTTTCTGCTCGGGGCACGCAGTGGCGCAGTTAGTAGAGGCCCTGGGCTGCAAGCCGGGAGGTCGCAGGTTCGATTCCTCTTGGAGTAATTGGGATTATTCTTTGACTTAATCTTCCCGGACGCGCTGTAGCCCTGGGGTCGACTCAACTTCTAATAGAAATGAGTACCAGGTGTGTCTGCTGGGGGGGGGGGGGGGGGGAGGGGGGTGGGGTGGGGGGGGGGGGGGCCGTGTCCCCCTGTGTTGTGTTTTGTTTACAAATTTTGGGGGTTTTTGGGTGTTGGACACAAGGGGGGTGTTGGGGGC
>Ga0131853_10010712_pt1 | contig 16767 bp, 7 predicted proteins | sample TergutLab28metaG_FD_92764 | JGI IMG/M metagenome (GOLD analysis project Ga0131853, IMG submission 92764) | Labiotermes labralis P1 segment gut microbial communities from Petit-Saut dam, French Guiana - Lab288 P1 (version 2) (version 2) | ecosystem: Host-associated > Arthropoda: Insects >...
TATTTCATTATTTACTGCTCAACATGTTTCGGATGTTAATACATCCATCCTCAGGAGCTTGCGACTTATTTGTTGAGTTATTTCATGGGTTGTATTGCTCTGGTTCGATGCGTGTTGGTGTTATGTTGTGGTTTGGCTGGGGTGGTGTGGTATCCGTGTTGCAGGCTGAAGCACAACTTCAGCCTGCACAGCGGATACCACTCCAACCCAATCGTACCGAATCTCCGACACACATCGAACCAAGAACAATACGACCAATGTGGTAATTCAACAGAATAGTCGCAAGCTCCTGATGATGGATATATTGATGTCTGAAACATGTTGAGCACATAAGAAGTGAAATAAAATAGCAAGTGACATCAAGTTGGTCTTTTATTCTTCAACTGTCACAATGATGCACGGTCCAATAAACATAAGTATCAAGCTGTCGTGCACACTGTAAATGGCTTCTTTATCAAATAGCGGAATATGTTACACTCTTGCCTGACCAATCCAACATTACTTTAAACAATATGGATGTGTGAGGACACCACCCGTCTTCAAGTCGGTAAGTCTGAGAAGAAATTCCTCTAGGATCCAAATCCCAACTAAAATGGTAGCTTATCCCACAAGAACAGAATCCTACGCTACACTACCTTGAAAACCAAAAACTCACATTAATATGGGTATGTGATACCACACCCGAAACAGCACTAAACTGGTAGCTTAGCTGGCTTTGACAAATATATGTCGATCTGTGTCTCAACTAGGAGCGTACGTATACAGGAGACTTACCGTTTGCCGACCCATAACCTCGGTGTGACAGATGATTCAAATGGTTACTAACAGTCTCATCCCAGCAGTGGCCATTTGTCTGTGTTGGAGGTACCGTGCTCATTCCCAGACTCTCGTGAGTTTTTTCCACCCATTCGTAGCCATCTTCATCTACTACAGACTTCTCTTTCCTGTTCGAACCAACAACCATGCATATGTACACAACATATTGATTTGCTCATGCATGACAAAAGCAGGACACTAGTCAATTATGACCTGTGCTCCAACAGCTAAGCAAGATATGCTACCAGTTGTCAACATAAATGCATATGCACAAACAGAAAACAGTTCTGCTGCATTATCTCACAACAAAAACAGCATCAGATTAACAAGTGGTTGAAAACTGGAAATAAAGTCAACTCTCGATTATCCAGAACAATCAGATAGTGCAAAACATGCATGCACTTTACTCTTATGAAACCTACCTAAAAATTAACCACTGATACAACATGAAACAAGCTGGGACTAATCCAATCCGTACATCATTATAATTCTACTGTCTCTGTTTTGGTATCAAATACTGCAGTCTGCTATTTCATAATCAGTTCTTGATGATCCCCTTCATACGATCCAGCCTTAGTGTGCGTCACTGTGTGTGCACATGCGTTGAGTGTGTACACTAAGAGTGTTTTAATTTCTTATACATTTTGTAATAGACAGTCAGGCTGCCTATATTTTAAGGTGAAATTGCAGAACCTCCTTGTTTGCAAGTTAATGTGTCACAGTGCAGCTCCCTCATTCTTTGTGGCTGTGCTTCTACTGCTTGTCTCACTCAGTATCTACCCACAGACTGTGTAATACAAAACATACTTTGACTATATTTTTCACAGCTTTTAGAAACAGTTGCTATTCTCGTGTATTACTGACGTGCGGAGGGTGTGATATGTGCCAGAAATGAGCCTGAGGATAAAAGGAAGAGGAAACTGAAGTCTCTGTTAGAGAAACTAGAAATGTTGGAAGAGCTTCACAGAGAAATGACACTGTGGTGTAAACAAATCACCAATTTGTTTCATCAGGAAAAATGAGGTAAAATCGAGGGCGGCATCGCGGCCAGTGATCCAACAAGCGCTAAAATCTCTGATGTTAAGTTTCCATCAGCCAGTCTCCAAAAATGTGGGACTTTGTGCACGTGACAGGATGATGAGAGTGAGAAAGAGTCACCAGTCAGTGGTGCTGTGGTTAGGGAGAAAACCACGCTGCATAGGACGGTTTGAAAACTGTATATAAAGTCTGAGAATCTAGCACTCACTGTCCTCCTTATCCTGGATAAATCCCAAGGGCATCCACAGGAGCTCTGTCTCGCCCACCCAAACATTCATTTTTAGTATTCACCCTAAATCACCACCTCATGATTCATGTCTTTGGCTCCCCTTCATAGAGTCTTAACTTCACACAATATCGCTGAATCATTTTCAGGATGCTTTATGAAAATAATCCCAGCAAACAGCAATGATTTGCTGCAGTAACATGTAAACCAACAGGCGAATGTGTTCTTAAATCAATTCCTCCAAACTACAATGCTAAAATGACTGAATGATTGAACTTCCACCATTTAAAAGAAGTAGAATCCTGAAGATTAGTTGTGGCATTACTTTGAATTCTCATGGTCCCAGTTAGGAGCATAATCTGAACTGCTTTAAATATATCTTGTCAATGATAAAATTTTTAACATAACAGTCCCCTTGACTACAGTACTGATGAATAAAATAGAGAGATGATCATAAATTTCCAGGACTATTTTACTGTACCCTAACAACACACATATCTACCCCACCACGGACAGACACAGACACTGTGTAATGTCTGCATTGCGTACTGCGTGTGCCGTTCAACTCGGACTGCAACCTCAGAACCTTCAAATATGTGCTGATTAAAAACCAGGATACATAATTTGAAGAAGGGGAATACAACAGTATACATTTGCCATTGCCCAACCCTCTAAGGTTTCTGAATAACAGGTGCACAGTCTGTTCCCGGCCACTGTAACTGAACTTAAGTATACAGAAGTGACTTATGTAGACATAATAAAAGCGTTCTGGCAATTTGCTCTGTTCCTGTTTCTATAATTTCAATCTATGAGCGCTAGCTTTTCACAATTTCAAGCAAAATACTGATAAAGCTCAGTCAGTATAGGGACTCGCTATGGGCTGTATGGTCCGGGGATCGAATCCTGGTAGGGGCGAGATTTTCCATACCTGTCCAGACCGGCCCTGGGGCCCACCCAGCCTCCTATACAATGGATACTGGGTCTTTCCGGTGGGTAAAGTGGCCGGGGCATGACGTTGACCATCCACCCCCATCTATGGCCGAGGTTAAAGAAAAAGTAGAGCTTTACCTCTACTCCCCCTCTGGGCCTTCGTGGCCTGTTCTAAGGTGAACTTTTTACACTATAATCATGTTTCCTCCAAATCCTAGCAACAGATTTACTATCAATCACAACTAAAAGTAGTGTTGTTGGAAGTATATGGATAAAATCTATAGTGTGTGTTAAAACAATGTCACGTAAGACTTTGAAGACATATTTTAGTACAGTGCTGCCACAAAATAGTAAATTAAAACATATCCCTTTTCAATGCAGTCAAAACATACTTCTGTTTTGCATGTGGGATGATGGGTAGACTTACGAATGGTGGATACAAGTGCAGAAACGCACTGTTTTCATTTGTGTCATTATATTTTACTGGTTTTATCCAAACCTGAAATGGCTTGACGACTTTACTTGTTGCTCATAACTGTCCGTTATGTGTGGACAATTAGAATCAAAACTGGAATGGCTTGATACCTTTTTTTATAGACTGTAAGTGTCCGTCATGTTTGTCCAATTTTGACCAAAAATGAAATGGCCTGACAACTTTTTAATGACTTCGGTATCAAATTTCATAAACACCTGTTCAACCATTCATCAGCAACACTGTAATAACCTGAAATCACACAGTGGTCAAGTTGTTTTGTGTATACGGACTGGCAGGCAGATGGAGAGAAATTTTAACAGGCCGTGGGAACACCCACATGACAGCACCTCTCCTTCCTCTGTCACACAACACAGTCAGTTCTCCATCTCTCCTCCCGGCAAAACTCTGATCCATGCACCAAATCAGACTGCAACTAATTCTCCAAACTATATCACAGCAACGCTCCCTCTCTCCTTCTATCTCTCTCCAACTGGCCCTTTTTGGTGCCACATCCAAGAGTAACCATTCTACTAGCCACACCCACCAATTCTGCCAATTAGCCAATAATAGACCAGGCTGAACAGCAAGAGATCAGTATAAGAGAGACCAGTTTTCCAAGCTGTGACCATTCACGGCCCACTACACGAGGAGTACACATCAACAAAGGAATAACCAGCTTCGACACATCAAGAAGGAAGAACCAGAGTTCGATAGCCCGACAACGATGCCTCGTGGACCGGGCACGCCACAGCTCAGCCGAGGCAATGCCGCTAGCAGCACTCGTCCCACACCTGCGCCAGCCACTACAATTCGCCATGGCCCTCCAATCAGTCTCAGCCGCGCATCCAGGCAGCACATCCTTGCTCGCGGCCGACCGGATGCCTCTTCACTGGACAGCAGCTCTGCTCTACACCACTGGAGAGAAGCCAGTAGCATACACAAAACTAAGGATGGCATTCTAGCCACAGCACTTGGAGACTGTATGACAACATAAGACGTTAATAAATATTATATTTATGTGGTATTGTAGTTGTTACACCATACAACCCTACAGTACTTCCATGAGGCACTCCATAGGATGATGATTACAGGTGTGACAACTCCCAAAATACTAAGCATGCAGAACATACCTCAGACATGGAGACACGTCCGACAAAATGTTCATACAATGAATCAACCATCACCACAGACACTTAGAAATCAAACAATAATTTCTTCCCCTGCTGACTGTTAAACAATAAGCAAACAATATGTGTTCTCACTGCAAATTCATGATGACAGACTGCTGTCAGGTGTTCTGTTCGAATGTTCTTAAACATTCAGCTAAGCTGCTTCGGTGGTCTAGCAGTAGCGTGCTGCCTTTAAGTACCCAAGTTTGCTGGTTCAAACCTGGCCAAAGCCATCAGGATTTTTCAGGGCGAAAAAATCCTCAGCAAGCCTTCCTTCGGAAGGGAAGTAAAGCTGTGGGTCCCATGTCGCAGATTTGTGGCACGTAAAAGATCCCTAAATTGACGTGGAAGTCACAATTTCAGGCAAAATTACCAGCCAATTCTCGCCAACACAGTTCCACCTTTCCCTACTAGGATCTCTCAAGTCGTTGTGGATATGGAGGTACCTGGCGGCGAACGTAGGAATGTCCAAACAGGCGGAGGGGGGGAGGGGGGAGGGGGGAATAGGGTGAGTACAATAAGCCTTCTAAGGCTGCAGTACATCCGTGGCATTAGCTACGGGCCCTACTGATGAAGAAGAAGAAACATTCAGCTACAATGGAAACGGACAACAAAACTGATGTCAGATATGTGGATGCTGCATCAACATACAAGGAAAATGTTCTACTGTACACATTTCAGCTCAGCACCTGCAAGAATCTTTGTGATCCCCAAACAGGTAATACCTGAAATTGAACGAGATTTATGTACCTGAGATAATTCAATGCAGGACATGAGTACTAACAACATTCTACAAGGTTCAAAAAGTGGCAGGACAACCAGAACTACGTTACGAAGGCAACATTACCGCGCCAGGAATTTTATGATTCACCATCATACCAATTAAACTCAATATACGTTACGGTAGATTATGGTACATACCTAATTCCAAATATGGAAACAAACATCCCGCATAGAGAGGAAACACTGAACTGAAGGAATACACTGCTAAAGTACAGAGACTAAAGAAGTTTTTGTGCGGATGAATGGTACAGCAGTGGTAACAGGTATGAGATCTATCAAATCCTCAACACATAACAGTTTTGTGTGGCTAAGAAGGAACAAGCAGGAGCAGTACAGTTCTACTACCGTACTACTATCGGCTAAATGTAAGAGATCAACTGGCAGCATATCATTCTTCACTGTGTTAAAGTGACCCAACTTTTCATTGAATGAAAATACTCCTGGCATTGTTACAAACAGAATTAAATCCTGTAATCTGCTGTCACTAATCAAATGGATTTATTAAGTTAACTTCTGATTTAACTCACTTTTTATGTTTCTTTAATGTCTTTAGTTTCTTCTCTTGCTTCCTGATGTACTCTTTTGAATAAGAGTCTCCTCTGATATCCTTACTTGTCGAATGTGATAAGGCCCCCCGGCTCTTATCTTCATCACAGGTCTTCCTTTTCTTCGTATGGCCACTTTTTGGTGTTGTGCTGACATTCTTAAATTCAACACTCGTCCCACTGTCACTGCAGGATTTCCAAGCCTCTGCTTCACCTTTCAGCAATTTTTTCTCATTCATACTTATCGCACCGTCTGAGTAGCAACACTTAGGAACTGGTTCCTTACATTTGACTGATACAGAACTATGCTTCTGTTTCACATCTGACACAGCCCAGCCTGTGGTTGAATTTGCGATACTGTTACTACTGCTATCACTAGTCTCACCGGCTACAGTCGGACTGTGGAATAACAGGTCTGTCACTTGCCAGCCAGTGTTGTGGTTTTCATGACTTGGGGGAAGAGACACTCTCACTGTAGTACTACTGTCTGTTACTTCTTTATCCACAAATTGCCTAATTGCTGATGGAGTCACACTGTTTCCTCTGTTCTCTCCTCCCCTTGACTCCCCACTTTCTGCATTATTTCTGCTATGTGATACAGAACTGTTCCTGACATCTGTTTTTCTGCTCTGCAAATTCTCAGTCAACAATAAACTACACTTGGCAGCATCATGCTCACTTCCTGCGTTACCACGTGGCACAAAACCGATACTGTTCTGCGAGCAAATTCTGTCAGTTTGCGGACTTTTAACTTCACTACCACTCTCAACCTCTATGCCTGAAAGACTTGTAAATCCACTATCTGTACGCGTATTTAGATTACTTGTGTCTGATCTCTTAGTCTGAACACTCTTACTAACAGCTGTAAAACTAGCTGAAGAATTTCGATTGCTGCTAGAACATACTGTCTCTCCACTGGCAGATGTACCTGTGCTGGTACATGACTGTCTCTTTGAGATGGCTGTTAGAATACTGCTATTGGCAAGTACAGGTTTGGAGTGTGAGGAGAAAGGGCTCACTTCACCAAGGCTAGGCATATCTAATGAGCTAGGCTGTGGCGCCTCGGAGTCACTGGAGCTTGACTCATCTTCGCCTGACACACAGTATGGCACGAGACTGGCGGCTGAGCTGGTCGCTGCTGACGAGCTTAGCTCCTGCTGTTGAGGTGAAGGCCGAGGTGGCGTGGGGTAAACTCTGCCGTTCTTTATGTGCATTACCAAACGTGGCGAAGTCGATGATGCAGCTGACTGGTGCAAGCCAAAGACAACACGGTCCCTGTAAAAATATTTAGGGTGTCTACCAATTCAGAAACTAAAATTCTGGATGTCCCTATGCATTTCTTATTTTGTTGTACAGTTTTTGGATCATAACAATGCACAACAAAGTTCTCAGTTAATTCTTTACAATAACATCAGTTTTACTGCGTCATTTCATTTCACTTACGCGTTAATTCTATCCTATCATAATGTCAATTTATCATACAATGTTTCAACTGCCATGACGGATGGGTTCTTCTTACAACAGATTTGCTTCAAAAGAAACTGCAGAATTTGTTTAATAGTGCAACACATGAATTGTTGTTTGTCTATGCTAAAGTGATGCGGAATTTCTAACATTTACATGACATCAAAGTAGAAATCCTGCTGCCAACCTCATGCTATCATGCAATTAGATAAAGCCTACCAACTTCAGTCTTTAATTCAATTCTCCTCAACTGCTAGAACAGTCTCACTAAACTAATGCAATCTCCTCCACCAAAATACCAACTTGTGCCAGTCCTGCCACACTCGCATAAGCCAAGGCAGTAAACGATATACCATTAGGAATACCAACAGAACCACTCAGTTTTACATGTCTAGAATTTAGCTTCTTAATTTAATATAAAAAAACTGTAATCAAAATTTCAACCACAGAAGAAGATATATGCAAATATTACTGAAACCTCAGACCATGAGCAAATTCTAAGAGGAAAATCAGCTCTACTCTAAGGAAGCACATAAAATTTATTACACATCAATCCCTTGTCAAATGTGGATTTCCAACATCTGCAGTTTTCCATTTGTATCCAGTTCTGCCAACAGAAATATCATGTTTTACACTTGATGGCTTCAACCACCAAGAAGTCCAACATTGCTGCTGGCCAGACTGTAACTCCATTTGCAATGTCCTTCGGTTAAAATTTTGGTAAGCCACTTTGTGACATTATTCTTATGTGACATTTCTTAAGATTTAATTACAAATGTTCTGTGCTCAGTGAAGGCAGCAACTCAGACTTTGGCAGGTGTCATAAATGGCGGGCCACGGTCCCCCAACCTGCAGATTTGTCTTTCACTGCTTCCGAGCAACACTGTCTCCACAGCTGACAAGTGACTGCTTACTGCATTTTAACTGACAGGAACTCTCCAACTCTTGTTTGTAAGCACCTGTGTTCATTTATCACACAGTTTTTAATGGTCTGAGAGCACGAATGCTGCAGTTAACATGGTTACCAAACAGGTCAGATTTTCCCACCAAGATGAAACCCAGATCAATGTTATATATTACAAGACAAAAAACCCATTAGAATATAAAAAATTTACTAATTACTGGCAATATAAAATTCTGTAGAGTGTGACAATATAAGAAATGAACTCTGCAATGTACTATGATGTTTTTATCATATACATCTACATCGCTGGTGCTGCCCATTTACTGTAGTCACCAGATTGTGTGTCAAGATTATTTATGCATACAGCATCCAGTGCAGACATTTCTTCTAACGCATTAATGCACCTTGCTAAGAAATAAAGAAGTCAGTCAATGGTAATAAGGTCACTACTGTTATTTTTTGCTATTAAATACCATCATAAATCCATACTACCATAGTCGTGGTTTCATGACTGATATTTACCTATTAGTCTTTTCTACATACAACAGGGATGACACACCTCAGAATTAGTCACTACTGTGTCAGTACAATACAGCAAAACACCTGCTTACATAAAAAAGGGGATTTACAGCATCTGCTGTATGTAATGTTTGCTCTAAAGGTCCTGTTGTAACAATATTGTGACTATATCGAAGTAACACGTCAATCATAACTAAAATGTTCATTCTTTTCCCAATCTGGCAACCTATAGATAATATACAATAGACACAAAACACCTGGGATGATATTAGCAACAGGAAGTTTTATGAAAAGAAATTAGATCTCACTGTTTTACGCAAAGGACAATAATACATAAGAGTTAATGTTACTTCCATATATTTTGAAGTTGCATGTTTGCATGTACTGGAGCTGTTTTGAAGTTGTGTCTTTTACCAATTTTACGTTATACCATGTAAAGTACAGCCACACGCTGCGTAAAGACATTTCAGTCCACGACAGACCTCATATACGACGGTGGTGAGAATTTTTGGAACCTCACTGTGGAGGAAAATTACATGTCAGAGCAAATCTTCAATATGGATGAAACCTCCCTATTTTGGAAACAATACCTGAAAGGACTTTCATCCAAAAGGAGGCCAAATCAATGCCAGGTTTCAAGGTTTGTGTAAGTACACTCTGTGACATTTGCACATTGACGAAGTTGCCTAATGACGCATTTTTCGGAATGTATTCCCATCATTAAGGGACGCATGACTGTATTTGATTATGGTACATAATTTTACTTTCTGAAGAATTTGTATAGTAGATTTCGTGTTAAAGTTTCCTTTTCTTGAGTATAACCTGGCTCAAGGATTAGTATTATAGAACACCTGTACAGTAATTTTGTAATTTGTACGTTATGAGCTTCTTTTTTTTATGGCAAACTGTTTGGAATAACCCTTGGAACTTATTTTAGTGACATGAGTGTGATCTACTCTGAAGATATAAAATGATGTTTTGATGAAGAGATACACGTACGAGGGAAGCTTCGCTTGTACGAAGCAGAAGCTGCCATCACTTACTAAAATTTTGGTAGTGTGCTGGATTTTTAAAATTCAGACCTGCATGTGCCAGTAATGTATGTTCTCTGCACTGAGCCCAGAACATTCATAATGCCTAAGCTGGGGTAATTCTAACATGTTTTGAACTGACTAGATAGCGATGGCATGAAATATTTACAAGGGAAAAATCCTAGTCATAATCACACCTTGAAATAAAACAAATCCACTTAAAAAGATCCTAGGAGAGAAGTTTGTGCTTATTAATGTTCAATGACTAGATACATTCTCAAACTACAGTGTGGAAGTAAATCAGCAATCACAACAACTTTTGATGGGTTTAAAAATTATGTTCCATAATTCATAATTTTAAATGAACTTCCTATTCAACGGTCAAAACACAAACACAGAAAAAAGTTGTAATCATAGAACGCATTTTATCTAAGGCAGCAAGAGCTACACATATCAACTTGTGATGCTGAGAGTTCATTTGGTTAAAGAGCACAATGTTAGAGAGATCAAACACAACACTACAAGACAAAAGGAAAGTCGCAAAAAAAAAAGACAGAGAGAGAGAGAGGAAATTTACTCAAGAGTTTCTCTGAAATGCCTTAATTCTAAAAACTAAGGAAATGGATGCACTTTTATGCTTAACATTAAACATGGCAAAAATATGGACTTAAAACTGATATAACAAGAATGAGCTATATCTTGCATTCTTACGAGTGGCACTCTGTTTTAACTTGCTGCCCATAATGGTGCGTGTGTAAGACTGATACGGCATATCAACAGCCCAGTATGGATCCTGCCCCACTGCAAGCAATGGTTACAGTATACAGTCCTCAGTTTATCTGACAAATATCATGTCACTTACTGTTAGATTTGAATTTGGTTTACTCAGCAAACTGCCTCAATTGCACTATCACAGAGACGTTGTTATGACCGTGACCAGTCTTCAGCTGTAATGCATATCTCATTGGAAAATGTGTTTCTGTATGATACATATTTCATTCAGATTCTACAAGAAGTGCTATTGTCTTTTAGACACAGGTTTCCTGATGTGCGTGTTCCAAATACGAAGGGTAACCCAAAAATAAGTTTACAACGTACATATTTTAATTTGAATGGGGACTAGTGTTGTAGAGGTATGCAGTAATGTTAATTGGTAACTCTGTGTCAGTTGGCAGCACACCAAACTACACACAAGGTGTCTGCTGTTAAATAAACACGGTAACTCGACCGCAACAGTGGCTGAAACAGGAGGTCCATGCTATAATTCATTGTCTGCATGCCAGGCACGTTTCTGCAGCTGAGATTCGTCAGCTTGTCGAAGTGTCGACAACAACCCTTGCAGCGCTGCAGGTGGACGATGTCAGAATACCTGCCATGCGGCCCAGATCTGGCACCGAGTGATTTTCATCTCTTTCCAGCTCTCAAGGATCAGCTTTCTGGCCACAAATTCGTAAGTGACGACAACGTGAAAACAGCTGTTACAAGGCCGTTGAAATCGCAGGGCGCAGAATTCCACGAGGCATGAATTAACAAACCAGTCCCACAATTGGACAAATGCCTCAATTTTGGTGGGCTCTATGTTGAATAATAAAGTATGTAGATTTAATACCTGCTACCTCCTTTGTTCAAAATGGCAACATGCACATTAGAACATATGTGTTGTAAACTTATTTTTGGACTGCCCCTCACACATAACACTTGTTCTATTTAATCATGAAGCATGATTCCATCTCAGTGGATATGTGAACACTCAGCATAACAAGTACTGATCTGCAGAAATCCCCTCATTAATTCATGAGGTGTCATCATGTGATGTTAAGGTTGGCGTTTGTTGTGCTTGAAGTGAAACTAGGATCAGAGGGCCCTTTTCTTTTCTCACACCGTAACTTGACGCCAATACATAACATACATTCTCACCCCACTTTCTGAACCCCTGTTGATTATGACAGACCCTATGCCTTAATGCAGCCAGACAGTGAAGACAATTATATGTATCATTTTAATTATTAACCAACAAGTGCACTATATAAAATTTCACATTAAAACATTTAAAATCGCTCCGACACGTTTCGATCCTAAGATCATCCTCAGCGAGCTACGTTGTTCCTTGCTAAAGTCATTTTAAAAACATTCACAAGATGACATACACCGGACAGACAGATAGACCATTCAAGATTAGATTCCAAGAACATATGAGAGATTTTTAAATACAAAAATAGGAAATCTAAATTCGCCCAACACCTCCTGGAAAAGGGACATGCAATAGGAAAAATGGAAGAAATAATGAAGATCATCTGCATCACAAAGAAAGGAAGAATGCTGAACACATTAGAAAGCTTCCACATACACAAGGAGACCAAGGCCGAAAACCAAATTAACAACAAACTGACGGCAAAAGGAAATTAAATATTCGAGGCCATATTACAACATGACCCATAAGAGGGATTCACAGCACCACTACTACAGAACACCCCCCGTTAAAAGAGCTCAGTCGTGTGAAACCATCCACCCCCGCATGAAGGAGGGTACACTACAAAAGGGACAGGAGCCCAACCCGACCCACCGCCGCTCGGAGGGACCCTACCACAACCTCGAGAAAACCGTAAGTACATCTCAGCAAAACCCACTTAGACATACACACTTAAACAATCACAGCCAAACAATGATATAAAAAATCACTTGATTCCAAAATTGCAGAGAGGAAGTAATACAAAGCTGCATCAATGCTCAATAAACCCAAGACAAGCAGGAAGGCAGAAGAATAGACAGAAAAGAGGACCCCCCCCTGAGAAGTACGGGTTGGATGAACAACAGCAGCTATAACCACACCCACAGCTGCGCATAGTATAAATAGTATAAATAGTATAAATAAGTAAAAAAAACCAGGTTTCAACTCACACAATGTAATGCATATGGGATCCCTAATGCAAAAGTTACATGTATAATAATGTAATGGTTCTTAAGTATCAGCCTCATAATGACTCTCCTGAGTCGAAACATGTTGCAATAATACATTAATTATAATGTTGCTGTGTTGACGAAGACATGTTGTAAGATTACAATAAATAAGTTAAATTCACAAAATAATTCCATTATATTAACAGGGTGCTGTGGCAGCATATCGTGTTGTGTAAGAGTACGTTGTTGGGAATGTTTCTGGCTATGGTGTGCATCGTGAAAGACTGGCTATGGATTACGTAATCCATAGCCAGTCTTTCACTACGTTAACACACAACGCACACCACAGCCAGATGCATTCCTAACAGCGTACTCTTACACAACACGATATGCTGCCACAGCACCCTGTTAATATAATGGAATTATTTTGTGAATGTTTTTAAAATGACTTTAGCAAGGAACAACGTAGCTCCCTGAGGATGATCTTGGGATCGAAACATGTCAGAGCGATTTTAAGTGTTTTAATGTGAAATTTTATATAGTGCATTTGTTGGTTCATAATTAAAGTGATTCTACGAAATGCACGGTGCAACAATGAGGACAATTATATGCATGTTTAAAAGGTGTTTTTGGTGATAAATGAACAATCATGGATTGTGGTCTCTTCGTTCACCAGATCTGAACCTGTGCAATCAGTTCTCAATTGTTGGACATGTTAAAGGATAAATGATGATCATAAAACAGCATTCACAGTGGTGTCTTGAATTTCACTAGTAAAACTTCAATGTTCAATGAATATGTTTGTCAGACAGAAGTGATGCATGTCTGCGCGCCAAAGGAAACCATTTGCCGCACCTTCTTCACATAAGGTAGGTAAAAATCCCACTATTAACTGCAATACATTGAACTATGGTGTGTCAACTCCGCCTTAATGGAAATTGGAACAGCAGGTATCACTGTGCTACCTACGATCATGCCAAACAGCCTGCTAAGTGACTAATGATATCGGTCACATAAAGTAAGAACCCTGAATTAACATTGAACAAAAGTTTCTGTGTATGTGGGTACACATGCAACTTCAAAACTGAAATATTAAACGGTAATACAAAACACGCACATCACTGACAACAAAAAAAGTCACACAATTTCTACAAACTGACAGTTCTACCACAGCAAAATAAATTGAGTGATAGTCTTCTGGGTTTTTATAAAGTTTACGATAAGTCTGTACCAACATTTTAGAGAACCCGCTGTATTTGCCTCCAGGGTGAAACAATTTCGTTCAGGATGCTGAAGCATCCTCCTGAACCAAGTTCAGCTGAATACATCTGAGCAAAATTCAATCATGAAAGACCGTTAAGATCCTCTGAGCTCCCCTCCCCCCCCAAAAAAAAAAGCCTTTCAAAGGGTAAGAACCCAAAAGCCCGGCAGTTGAACACCTGCCACAAAATCATAAAACATTACATCACAATAATTTACTATGTGCTTTTACATGAATAATAAATTTAAAATCATGTACAGATTGTACAATGAATACGGTGTATAAGCAGAGTATGTTACTGCTGAAGTATGAGATGTGATGTACCCCTAGTGTTCTGCACATCTACTGTCACCATAATCGCACTGCCTCAAAACAGTTTCTTTTCATGCACTCATGATTTTTCAGTACCTGCTAAACAAAACGATGTACTTACCTATCTTTCACAGGTGGAAGAGGCGAAGCACACGTGTGAGCTGCAGAACTAGAATCCGACACCTGCCTATTATTCACTAAGGATCCAATCTTGTGACTGACTGGTGATTGTGCTGACAAGCTGGGTTTTTGTCCGTTGACAGCACAAGTTGCCACAGTGGTTGTAGCAGACGCAACAGCACTCTGCTGCGACAATGACGGAACTTTAGGTTCCCGCTCGTACATCATAATATAAGCATTTGTGTCCAACGCTGCAGACAGCGAGATGGGTCGAACTGAACTGTCATCAAACTGATAGTAATGGCCTGTAGAAGTCAGTGCCACTGCAGTATAGTGTCCACAGTGGACTGATGAGCCAACATGGGTCACCACAGAAACAAGACGATACGTAAGAGGTGTAGGGCCACGGTTTGCTGACTGAGGACAGAGGAACCTTGTAAGATCCAATCTCTGGGAAAATGAAACATGTTTAGTGATCTTTCCTCCCATGATGCTGAACCTGCAACAGAGCAAAGAAAGTTACATTCCACATAAACATGCAAGTGTGATCTTAAGATGTGTCATCCCCATTGTGTTAGGTCAATAACACAAAGCTGTAGAGTGTATATATCTATATATACATACAGTCATGAACACAACAATATTACAGTCAGTTGCAGGAAACAATAGCCTGCCTAGACAAGGAACTATTCAAGAACTAAAATTATTATTACATAGCTACTATACTACGCACTTATGACAAATGTAATTTATTGTATGTTTTTCACAAACCATGAAGTCTGCAATTGATGTAACATCTCAGTACGATGGTTTTACTACCTAATTTGCACGTTAGACTTATAAGATGTTCACAATTGATGTAACTCCTTAACGTGTTTACTTAATCATGAGAGGATCATAAGATGAACACCTATGCATTTACATGATGAAGTACACATCAATATAAATGTTGGCAACTTTTACTAATCCCATGATTTATGATGTAAGATGAGATCTCACCCCCCTTCCAAAATTAGCACACATACTGTGTAGTCACTTAATAAGTTATTTAGGTCTTTGGACAACCTGATGATGGCCTACATATAGGGCCGAAACATGTAGTTGTATATTATATATTGCTACTAATTGTAATACTGTTGTGTTCATGACTGTGTTTGTATACATAGATACACACACACTACAGGTTTGTATTATGCAAGTGTGAATAATCATCAATCGAACTTACAAAGAAAATGTCCACTGATTCCTACAAATGTGTATTCACAGTAAGCAAGTAACTTCCCATCAATGTATTTCACAACAGCACAACCGTGCCACTCACACTTTGCGCTTTCAAACCAGTAAATTTCCTTATATGTAAATGTGCCAAGCCTACAATCAACTGCTGCATCTCAGCTTCAACTATTAGAACTGAAGTAAATGGGTTGTGAGAAAAACAGGGGCAACATTGCTGTTCAATGCACATAACATGTTTAAGGTGATAATCTGCACATCATATGCGATACCTCAGCTAACGAGTGACCCTGCTAACGAATTTTTCGACTAACGAAGATTTTTTTCACTGTTTTTCCAACTCGGCTAACGAATATGGATTCGGCTAACAAATGTTTTAGTGGATGCGCACGCTAACATAAAGCAGCAAACATGAACGATTGGGCCATTCCAGGAGCTTATCTTTTCTGCCTGTATGTGTGTTTTGGCTAACAAAGATTTCGGCCAAAGAATGTGATTCTGGAACGAACCATCTTCGTTAGCCGCGGTATCACCGTATCTTGGAGATAATGATTCAGGCTAGGCAACAATACTTTATACCTTTTTTACTTGCATCTGTCTTGCATTCTTGCTATAAAGACATGAGCATTAATAACCTGTTTGAACCGACCTTTGCATTAATGCCTGTTTCTGCATTACTTGCTGTATGATCTGTTGCCACCCACTGCATCTGCATCATCAGCACAGTCCAGCACATTGTTATATTAGTGCGCAGAATATACTTTGCACATATAATGAAAAGAATTCTATAAAAATGTCTACAGTAACTTTATCTTTCACTAAACTGGTAAGTCTTCTTAGAAATAAATCCATATAAACATAATTCTGAAGAGCAGCAACCCACGAAACACAGTCATCCATTAAACCATCCATCAAGAATATATGAGGGTCGTACCGAAAGTCATGAGCAACAATTTTTTGTAAAGTAACATGCTTTATTATTGACAAACCAAATACACCACCTTAATCTACAGACCTTTCTTTATTTTTCCACATAATCGCCA
>Ga0131853_10010713_pt1 | contig 16767 bp, 16 predicted proteins | sample TergutLab28metaG_FD_92764 | JGI IMG/M metagenome (GOLD analysis project Ga0131853, IMG submission 92764) | Labiotermes labralis P1 segment gut microbial communities from Petit-Saut dam, French Guiana - Lab288 P1 (version 2) (version 2) | ecosystem: Host-associated > Arthropoda: Insects >...
CGAGAAGAAGTATGCACGGTATGCAGCGTTGTCACAAGCAGTAACCTATACAGCAAATGGGCTTATCTTTCTTTACATCGCTTTAAAAGCCTATGCAGGCGCATTTGATGTTGGCGGCATTGTTTTATACGTTGGCGCAATCACGCAGTTTAGTGGTGGATTTTCGTCTTTGAATCATGTCATCAGCGCAATCAAAAACAATAACCCTTTCCTTGAACGTGCTTTTAAGTTCCTAGATATTGCCAATAAAAAATATCAAGGTACTATTCCCATTGAAAAGCGTGAGGATATTGACTATGCAATCGAGTTTCGTAATGTTTCATTCAAATATCCCGAAAGTGATTCATACGCACTCAAAAATCTAAATCTAACACTAAACATAGGCAAACGTATGGCAGTTGTTGGCGAAAACGGCAGCGGTAAAACCACCATGATTAAGCTTCTAACACGCTTGTACGACCCCACCGAGGGCGAAATCACCCTTAATGGCATTGACATTAAAAAGTACAACTATGACGAATACATGGCGATTTTCGGTGTGATTTTTCAGGACTTTGAGCTGCTGCCATTTACCCTTGGGCAAAACGTAGCAACGAGTGTAAAGTATGATACCAAACGAGTCAAAGAAGTCCTATCAATAGCAGGATTTAATGACAGACTAGAAACCCTGCCAAATGGACTCGACACCTACCTTGGAAAGGAGTTTGAAGAATTGGGCGTAGAAATGTCAGGCGGCGAATCGCAAAAAATCGCCCTCGCTCGCGCCCTATACAAAAACGCACCCTTTGTTATACTTGACGAACCCACCGCAGCCCTCGACCCCATTGCTGAATATGAGGTTTACACCTCCTTCAACGAAATTGTAGGAAACAAAACAGCCGTATACATCTCACACCGCCTAGCCTCATGCCGATTCTGCGATGATATAGTCGTTTTCCATGAAGGGCAATTGATTCAACGAGGTGGGCATGATGAACTACTTGGCTGTACAAAAGGCAAGTACCACGAACTTTGGAGTGCACAAGCACAATACTATACAGATATAGCCGAATAAACAAAAAGTTTACTGCACATTAAAAGCCTACAAATTCAAAACAAAAGGAAACAATGCAATAATCATCAGATAAGCTAAAATATTAAAAAGTCCACCAACTTTTATATAGTCCATAAAACGATAACCACCGGCAAGGGTCATAGTCATTGGCGGTGTTGACATTGGAGTAGCATAGCCAATGCTTGCTGCAATTGCCACCGCCATTGCAACACTTCTTACATCATATCCCATTTCAACAGCTGTAAACACTGCAATTGGGAGTAAAAGTGCCGCTGTTGCAGTACTTGACATGAAGTTTGTTAATAAAACCGCAATCAACGCTAAAACAGCACACAAGACCCAAGGTGTAATACTTTCACCCAAAAGTCTAATGGTAGTTTGGGCAATCATCTGCCCTGCTCCGCTTTCTTCAAGACCTGCTGCAAAACCAAAGGACGCACCAAAAATTATTATTGTAGTCCAGTCCATTTTTTGAAAAACAGTTTTTTGTGAAATGCAACTGGTAGCAACGCATATGGATGCACCAAGCATAGCAATAACACCTGCTGACCATATGCCTGATATAAACCCGGCAATACAAAGAATAAGAGTTGAAACTGCTATAATCATTTTTGGTATGCTTTTTTTCTCATCATCACTTTTTAGAGGAGTTTCATCAATAACTTCATCAAAGTTAAAAGTCTTTTTTTGCAATTTATATCCGATTGTAAGAGAAAAAATTAAAAGCAAAACAAAAAGCGGTAAACCAAAAAGCCCAATATCGAAAAAGCCCATTGTTTCATGACCGCCTTGCTCTAGTATATTCTGGGCTAAAAGCTGCGGTGGGCTGCTTACTAAGGTTAGCCCGCCACCGGTCACTGCTGCCATTCCCACAACCATGTAAGTATTCTTTTTAGTAAACCTTCCTTTGCTTGCAATTACTGCTGATGCTGCAAGCGGAAGCATAATAGCCGCTGTTGCAGTATTTGAAAGAAAAGCTGAAATTGGAATTGAAACTAAAATAAGTACGGCAATAAACACTTTTTCGTTTGTGCCAACAGTACTTATTATTTTTTTACCCAAAAGCTGGGCAGCACCAGTTTCAAATAAAGCATTGCCAACTGTAATCATTCCAGCCATAAGAAAAACAATATCATTTCCAAAACCTGCAAAAGCCCTGCCAAAAGGGATTACACCAAAAATAGCCATTGCAAGACATGCAAAAATGGAGGCAGTCGCAATTGGAATAATTTCAGAAATATACAAAATTACTAAAATCCCTATGATAATCAAAGCAATTGTACTTGATTCCAAAATAAAACACGTCCTCAAGAATTGATTTTTTGTCAACAGTATGTCAAAATAATATTATGCTTATTCTAAGATTTTGACAAGGGGGTTTATCATGGTTTTTAGTTATTATCCCGGGTGTACGCTTTCTACAACGGGGAAAAAGTTAAATGAATTTGCACTTTCTTCTGCAAAAGTTTTAGGTTTTGAACTAGAGGAAATTAATGAGTGGCAATGCTGCGGTGCGGTTTTCCCCCTTGGCTCTGATGAAATATCCTCAAAACTTTCTGTTGTTCGTGCTTTAAAAGCGGCTAGTGATAAGGGACAAGACCTTATTACACTTTGTGCCGCTTGTTTTCATGTTTTCAAGCAAGTTAATGAGCAGATTAAAAATGATACAAACATGCAAACTGTTGTTAAAAACTACGATGAAAACCTTGATTACAAAGGCGAAACCACAGTTTTGCATTACATGGAAGTTTTAAAAAATCATGTCGGTTTTGAAAAAATAAAAGGACTTGTTAAAAATCCTTTAACCAGACAAAAAATTGGTGCTTATTATGGCTGTATGCTCCTTCGCCCTAGTGACATTATGATGTTTGATGACCCGGAAAATCCTACAATTTTTGAGGACTTTATAAAATGTTTAGGTGCAGAGCCGGTTATCTATCCGTATAGAAATGAATGTTGTGGTGGATATAGGGCTTTACAAGATAAAAATGAAACCCTTAAAATTTGTGAAAAAATTGTTTCTTCTGCTTTAAAAAAAGGGACTGAAACATTAATTACTGCTTGTCCACTATGTAAATTTAATGTAGCAAAATTAGAATCACTTCCTATTAAATATTTTACAGAGTTATTGGCTTATGCCTTGGGGGTAGCTGATGATAAATAAAGTTACTATCAAAGATTTATGGGCTTTGAGTGGTGCGGCTGCATTAAAATGTATCAAGTGCGGTCGTTGCAGTGCGTCATGTCCGGCAGCCGGTGAAATGGATTTTATGCCGCACAAATTTACTTCCGGAGAAATTAATGAACTTTTAAGTTCAGAAACTTTGTGGAAATGTATGTCCTGTTTTTGCTGTAACGAACGTTGCCCAAAGGACGTTAAGCCTGCAAACCTCATTGAAGCAGCTCGGCAAATAGTCCTTCGTCCAAAAAATAGTGAAGGATTAACACCTGAAACAGTACAAAATTTACTTGAAGAAAATATGCCGGCACAGCTTATTGTCAGTGCATATCGTAAATACAAATAATTGCACAAATGGAGGTGTTTTTTTGCAAAGAATCGGTGTCTTTATATGTCATTGCGGCAGTAATATAAAATCAACAGTTGATGTTTCTTTTGTAGCAAGTGAGCTAAAAAAAGAAAAAGGCGTAGTTTGCACCTTTGACTATGCCTACCTTTGTGCAGAGGCTGGGCAGTCTTTGATTGTTTCGTCAATAAAAGAACATAATCTTTCCGGTATTGTAGTTTGTGCTTGTTCCCCAAGGATGCATGAAAGCACATTCCGCAAAGCAGCATCAAAGGCAGGGCTTAACCCTTATATGGTTGAAATAGCAAACATTCGTGAGCAATGCTCTTGGGTGCATAAAAATAAAGACGAAGCAACGGCAAAAGCTGTTGTTTTGGGAAGGGCTGCAATTGCAAAAGTACATCTAAATACGCCTCTTTTCCCGGGTGAAAGCCCAGTTTCAAAAAACGCTCTTGTTATTGGCGGAGGAATTGCAGGAATCCAAACTGCCTTGGACATTGCAGAAGCCGGTTTTAAAGTTGATATAGTTGAAACCAGCCCAAGCATTGGCGGCAAAATGGCACAGCTTGACAAAACCTTCCCTACCCTTGACTGTGCAGCATGTATTTTGACTCCAAAAATGGTTGATGCCGCATCTCATGAAAATATAAATTTATTTACTTACAGTGAAGTAGAAAAAGTTGAAGGTTTTGTAGGAAGCTTTAATGTAACAATCCGCAAAAAAGCCCAGTTGGTTGATATGGAAAAATGCACGGGCTGCGGTGATTGTTACGGAAAATGCCCGGTTAAAAAAATCCCAAGCGAGTTTGATATGGGTCTTAAAAACCGCACTGCAATTTATACCCCCTTTGCACAAGCAGTCCCAAACGTGCCGGTTATAGACCAGACTAATTGCATAAAAATAAAAACCGGAAAATGCGGCTTATGTGAAAAAGTCTGCTTACCCAAAGCAATAGACTTTAACCAAAAAGATGAACTTATTGAAAAAACATATGGGGTAGTTATAGTTGCAACAGGGTTTGAAACAATTCCGTTAAATAAATATGGTGAATATTCATATCAGGAAAGCCCCGATGTAATTACTTCATTAGAGTTTGAGAGGCTAATGAATGCTGCCGGTCCAACCGGGGGGCTTTTAAAGCGTCCATCAGATGGCAAAAAACCAAAAAGCATTACCTTTATCCAATGTGTAGGAAGTCGTGACACTTCAAAAAGAGGGAAACCGTATTGTTCAAAAATCTGCTGTATGTATACTGCAAAACATGCAATTGCAATAAAGGAAAAATACCCGGATATTAATGTAAATGTATTCTATATAGATGTAAGAACCCCCGGAAAAAACTTTGATGAATTTTATAGGCGAGCTATTGAAGTTTATGGGGTCAATTATATAAAAGGGCAAGTTGGGAAAGTTATAGATGAAGGGGACTACTTGCAAGTTCAAGCGGTTGATTTACTCGATAACAAAAGAATTGATGGAGAAACAGACATGGTAGTTCTTGCAACTGCTGTAAAACCTCATGATTCTGCAAAAAATATTTCTTCAATGTTATCGTCCGGGGTTGACGCAAATGGTTTCTTTACAGAAGCACACCCGAAGCTTCGCCCTGTTGAAAGCGCAACAGCCGGTGTGTTTCTTTCCGGGGTTTGTAATGGACCAAAAGATATTCCGGAAACCGTAGCTCAAGCCAGTGCGGCAGCTTGTAAAGCAATTGGAGTACTTGTTAAGGATAAACTGCTAACAAACCCATGTACCGCAAAAGCTAATGCAGACATATGCAATGGCTGCGGCAATTGCGGAAAAGTTTGCCCTTACAAAGCAATTTCCCCGAAAGAAGGCAAAGCATTTGTAAATGATGCACTTTGCCAAGGTTGCGGTGCGTGTGCAGTAACATGCCCCTCCGGTGCAATGGATTTACAAGGTTTTACCCACAAACAACTCATGACGGAGGTTGACGCAATATGCAGAAGCCGTTAATTGTTGCATTTTGCTGTAACTGGTGCAGTTATGCCGGTGCAGATTTGGCAGGAACAAGCCGCTTAAATTACCCAGCGGAAGTTAAGGTAATAAAAATCCCATGTTCATGTAGAGTTGACCCGATGTTTATTTTGCGAGCCTTTGGAAAAGGTGCTGATGGTGTAATTATCTGCGGCTGCCACCCGGGAGATTGTCACTATAGCACAGGAAATTTTTTTACAAGAAGGCGAATGACCTTACTGTTTAATATGATGGATTTTATGGGAATCGAAAAAGGACGGATTCACCTTGAATGGGTTTCGGCTGCTGAAGGTGCTAAATTTGCGGAAACGATGAATAAATTTGTTGGAAAAATAACCGAACTTGGTGAAAATACAAGATTTGTAGATAGCCGGATACTAGAAAGTAGGGTTCAAGATGGCGAATGAAGTTTTTGCACAGATGAAAAAACGTGCCTTTGAATCATTATCTTCCGGTGAAGTTAAGCAAGTTTTAGCATGGAAAAACGGTGACTTCCCTACCCTTCCCGAGCCAAGTTTTTTTACAGGTATAAATGATTTGGAAGAACTTATTTATGATAAATATTGCACAGCAAATTTAAGTAAGTATTTAACCAATCAAAAAGACACAAAAACTTTAGTCTTTTTGAGAAAGTGTGATAGTGAAAGTTTTTTAACCTTAGTTAGCGAAAAACAAATAAATCGTGATAATGTTTATGTAATTGGTGTACCATGTGAGGGCTTGGCATACGTACACGAAGGTGACGATTTAGGTTTTCTTGAAGGGTGTCTATCTTGTACAAGAAAAGAACATGCCGTTTTCGATAAACTTATACAAGCACCTTCAAAAGAAAAGCCGGAACCAAAGGACAGATTTGAGGAAGTAGTAAAACTTGAAAAGTTACCAGAAGATGAACGATATAATTTTTGGAAAAACGAACTTAGCAAATGCATAAGATGTAATGCTTGCAGAAATGTTTGTCCAATATGCCACTGCAACAAATGTGTTTTTAACAATGAAACATATGACTCTGCAAACAAAGTTAATACAACAACCTTTGATGAGCAAATGTTTCATTTAACAAGGGCATATCATGTTGCCGGACGTTGTACAGATTGTTTCCAGTGCAGCCGAGTTTGCCCACAAAATATTCCTTTACACTTGCTAAACCGTAAGTTTATTAAAGATATACAAGAGCTTTATAGCGAAGAAGAGGCTGCACTCACTTCTTTTAATATAAACAATGACCCGGAACCACGAAATGGTGGGATATGATGTATAAAATAGATAAAAAAAATTTGCTTAAAGTATACAAGTTGATATCAGAAAAAATGCTTCTTGTCGTACCTACAAATGAAAATGGCACAGTAAATTTTAAACAATGGCATGAACATATCAATGTAGACTTAGATATAGTAAAAACTGTTTTACCGGCTAAACAGTTTTTTTTACCAACCTCTGAAAAGTTATACACCACAACTTTTGATGTGGAGAACATAAAAATTTCTCATGCACCATATGAAAACAGTCCCTTTGTTATTTTTGGGGTACGAGCATGTGATATGGCTGGAATAGAACATCTTGACGGTATTTATTTGAAAGAACCTATTGACCGTTTTTATGAAGCCAGAAGAAATATGGGCTTAATTGTAACTCTAGCATGTACAAATCAAAACATAACATGCTTTTGCAAATCCTTTGATATAGATGCAAGTAACTCAAAAGGTGATGTTTCTGCATGGATTCATGGGGACAATATATTTTTACAATCAAACACAACAAAAGGTGAAAATTTTATCAATATTATTAAAACCTTAGTAACAACAGTTGACGACGTTGAGGTAAATGAAGTAAAAAATGAAATTAAAGAAAAAGTGAGCAAACTTCAATACAGCAATTTGCAATTAGATAAAATACAAACTACTGAAAAAACTCTATTAGATATTTTCAACTCTGCAAAGTGGGACAAAATTAATGAAACATGTCTATCATGCAGCACATGTACTTTCCTATGCCCAACATGTAGTTGTTATGACATAACCGACTTTGACACCGGTAAAAAAGTAATTTGTCACCGAAACCATGATTCATGCATGAACGAATGTTTCACGCAAATGGCTCATGGCAACCCACGAACAAGCGGAAAGCAAAGATTTCGTCAACGGTTTATGCATAAGCTTGTTTACAACAAAGAGTCCACAGGAAAATATGGTTGTGTTGGTTGTGGCAGATGTATAAGCAAATGCCCGGTAAATATAAATATCATTAAAGTTATTAAAGCATTGGGGGAGGATAAAGATGTGTAACACTCATGATAAGTTAGTTCCCCAAGTAGGAAAAATAATAAATATTTTTACAGAAACAAAAGATACAAAAACTTTCCATATCGTTTTAGAAAATAACAATATGGTACTAAACCATAAACCGGGGCAATGCGCCATGATTGGTATACCTGGCATAAGCGAAGCTATGTTTTCCATCTCTTCTTCACCAACAGAAATAAATCATATGGAATTTAGTATAAAAGCGGTTGGAAGACTAACCAACCATTTACACGCTTTAGACATTGGAAGCAAAGTAACAATCCGAGGAGCATATGGCACGCCTTTTCCAGTAGAAGAAGCATTAAAAAATAAAAATCTCCTTTTTATTGCCGGAGGAATTGGCATTGCACCGCTTCGCTCTGTAATAAAATACACATTTGATAATAGAAGTAATTACGGCAATATCGACATTGTATATGGCTCACGCACTTCCGCAGATTTAGTTTTTTATAACGAGATAAGCAAAGAATGGGTGGAAAAATCGGACACAAATATACATTTAACAATAGACAAACCGGAAGAAAACTGGAACGGTCACGATGGTTTCGTACCTTCTTATATAGAAGAATTAGCTTTTGATAACAACAAGACTGCCCTAGTTTGCGGACCGCCAATAATGATTAAATATACTCTTGAAGCTTTAATTAAAATGGGATTTAAAAAAGAACAAGTATATACAACCCTGGAAATGCGAATGAAATGTGGCATAGGAAAATGTGGTCGTTGCAACATTGGAAGCAAGTTAATATGTAAAGACGGTCCAGTTTTCAGGTGTGATGAACTTGACTATTTACCTGATGAATACTAAGGGGGAAAACAAACAATGGATAAAGTAAACGTTTTTTTTGATGGAAAAACTTTTTTAGTACCGGGTGATTTAACAATAATGACTGCAATGGAATATGCAGGTTTTAGACTAGTGCGTGGCTGCGGTTGCCGTCATGGCTTTTGTGGTGCTTGCGGAACAATTTATAGGATAAAAGGTGAAAATGCAATCTATTTTGAACTAGCTTGCCAAACCCAAGTTAAAGAAGGAATGTTTGTATCCACCCTACCCTTTTTCCCACTAAACCGTAAAAATTACAAACTTGAAGAGCTTTCTGCCGAACCAAAAATAATAATGAATCTTTTCCCGGAAATTTTTGCTTGTGTAGCCTGCAATTCCTGTACAAAATCCTGCTCAAGAAGTCTAAATGTAATGCAATACATTGCATATGCAAAAAGAAATGATTTAGAAAAATGTGCCCATGAGTCGTTTGACTGTGTTGGTTGTTGTTTGTGCAGTTCACGTTGCCCTGCAAATATTTCTCACCCACTTGTTGGGCTACTTGCAAGAAGACTTTATGTGAAATTTTTGCAGCCACTATCAGAACATAATACAATACGAGTTGAAGATATAAAAAGCGGCAAGTTTGATATAGATATTGAAGAAATGATGAAAAAACCTATAGAAGAACTAAAAGAACTCTACAATAATCGTGAAATTGAGGTGTAAACGATGTATCAAAAACAACATATGCTTGATTCAATAAAAAATGTAGAAGCAACTCGTGCAGAACGTTTAAAAAGCACCTTAACACGTATGAACGCAGAGGAAAAACAAAATATCCTAAATGATTTCCACCCTGATTATCAAGAAAACGCATTTGAAACAATAAAAATTGGTGCAAATGCCGGGCACAAAGCCCCTGTTGAGCTTTGTGAAATGCTCCATTCTAACAGCCGTGTTTTAAATATGAATTTAGATCTAAAAAACCCTGCTTTTGAAACAGATGTTTTAATAATAGGAGGCGGTGGAGCAGGTGCATCGGCAGCAGTTGAAGCTTTTCATGCCGGAGCAAAAGTAACAATTGTAACAAAACTCCGCATGGGAGACGCAAACAGTATGATGGCAGAAGGTGGAATACAGGCAGCCGATAAGGAAAATGACTCACCACAGCAGCATTATTTAGATGCATTTGGTGGTGGTCATTTTAAAGCAAAACCGGAGCTTTTAAAGCAGCTTGTAAAAGAAGGTCCGGAAGCAATCCGCTGGTTAAACTCCCTTGGCGTAATGTTTGACAAAACCAAAGACGGTGAAATGATAACAACCCACGGTGGCGGCACATCAAGAAAAAGAATGCATGCCTGTGCAGACTATACCGGTGCAGAGATTATGCGTGTTTTGCGTGATGAAGTTAAATGTTTAGGGATTCCAATTGTAGAATACACCGCAGCTATTGAACTTATTATGGATAAAGACGGAAACGTTGCCGGAGCGGTTTTGCAAAATATGCTTAACAACGAAGTTACTATAGCTAAGGCAAAAACTGTGATACTAGCAACAGGTGGTGCAGGTCGTATGCACTACAAAGGTTTTCCAACATCAAACCATTATGGGGCAACAGCAGATGGTTTAGTTTTAGCCTACCGCTTAGGTGCAAACCTTTTGTATCAAGAGGCTTTACAATACCACCCAACAGGCGTGGCATATCCTGCACAGCTTTTTGGCGCACTTGTGACAGAAAAAGTTCGTGCATTGGGTGCTATGCTTGTAAACAAAGACGGAACTGCTTTTGTTCACCCACTTGAAACACGTGATGTAGCATGTGCAGCAGTAATGCGTGAATGTTTAGAACGTAAACAAGGGATAAAAACATCTGATGATGAAGAAAATTACGGTGTATGGTTAGACTCACCTCTAATTGAAGAAATTCATGGTGATGGGCATATAGAAAAAAGCCTTCCCGGTATGCTTCGTATGTTTTTAAACTACGGAATTGACATGCGGAAAGAGCCAATTTTAGTTTATCCAACATTGCATTATCAAAATGGTGGTATCGAAATTGAAGAAGCAGGACATACAAAAAAAATCCCCAACCTTTTTGTAGCAGGTGAAGCCGTTGGCGGCATACATGGTACAAATAGACTGATGGGAAACTCGTTACTTGATATTATTGTTTTTGGGCGGCTTACAGGAGTTAATGCAGCTAAAAAATCAAAAGAAGTAAATCTTTCAGGATTAACATTGAAACATGTAGACGAATATGCAAACGAAATTAAAAATGCTGGATTAAACACCGGCAAAGTTTCTCCTCTTTTGTTACCAAACTACGCAAAAGTTTATGCAGATTAAACGATTATTTGAAATAGTTTATATTTTGATGAACAAAAAACGAATAACCGCAAACGAACTGGCTCTGCACTTTGAAGTTTCAAGGCGGACTATTTTGCGTGACATTGATACACTAACAACCGCTGGAATACCCGTATATATGTCGCAAGGCAGAGGTGGTGGAATTTTCATTCATGATAATTTTGTGCTAAACAAAGCCATTATATCAGAAGATGAAAAAAAGCAAATACTATTTTCGTTGCAAAGTATGGCTGCTACAGAATTTATTGAAACGGGTGAAGTACTTAGTCGTTTGCGGAATTTTTTTGCCAGCCAAAGTAAGGAATGGATTGAAGTAGATTTTTCACGTTGGGGGCATAGTGAAAAAGATACTAAAAAATTTGAAATGTTAAAAAATGCAATCATAAATGAATCTGTTGTATCCTTTGATTATATAAGCCCTCATGAAGATTATAAAGGGTACAAAGTTTATCCTCTTAAACTATCCTTCAAGTCAAAGGCATGGTATTTACAATCATTCTACCCTATTAAAAATGACTACAGAGTATTCAAATTTACCAGAATAAACAACTTAGTACTTTTGAATAAAACCTTCGACAGTAATATTTATGAACCACAAAAAATTGAAACAAGCGAAACCCCTTTAAATTTTAATCATGTAAATGTAAAACTTCATATTTCATCACATGCAAAATATCGAGTTTATGATGAGTTTGCAGAAAGTGATATAACATTAAACTCAGATGGGTCATATACCCTACCTATGAACCCGGAGTGGGTTTGGGATTATGTACTTTCATATGGTACTGCTGTAGAAATTTTAGAACCGCTGGAAATTCGCAAAAAAATGTTAAATCATATTGAAGAAATAAGAGAAAAATATTTAATGTAGTCGGAAAGTCAATCGCTTTTAATATTGCAAACATCGCCTATTTGCAATACAATGGCTATATGAAGGAGTGACTTTATTATGTCAAGAGCAATAACTGTAAGAGTTGATGAAAATGTGAAACAACAGGCAGAAGATATGTTGAGTGAAATCGGATTAAATATGACTACCTATATCAACTCTAGTCTGAGGGCATTGGTACGAGAGAAAAAGGTGCCGTTTGAATTAACTACAATTCAACAAGCCAACAATGAATATCTTGCCAAACTTGATGAATCTATTGCACAGGCGGAACGAGGCGAAGTAGTAAAATATTCAATGGATGAACTGAAGGCCTTAGTGGAGGGGTAATCGTTGTGGATGTATATTTTACCGACATTGCAAACAAAGAGTTGAAAAATTGGCTAAAGTCAGACCGCTCAACTGCCAAAAAAATTTATGACCTTATCAGCGATATTCAAAAGTATGGAATGTTAGACGGCAGGGGCAAACCTGAAAAATTAAAGCACTACAAAAATCCTGTGCGATTTTCCAGACAGATAAATAAAGGGGATAGGCTTGTATATTGTCAGCAAAACGAAAAAGATTTGTTAGTAATTTCGTGTAAAGGGCATTACGACGATAACTAAAATGGCACACTTATGTACCACATGAATGTGGTACGTGCGTTAAGTTAATTTTTCATGGAGGTAAGAATGTACGAACGTTTAACAAACAATGATGTTACCCCATCAATGAACAAATTTATTAAGCATATTGGTGCTTGCAAGGAGTTGTTTGAAAATGTCCATTCATACTTAATTGATGAATTATGCTCAGAAATAAAATCTTGATAATGAATCAACCTATTAATCTTTTAATTTTGTCTTAAAAAAACATAAAAAAAGGGGGAGGGCTATAGCTTTATGAAATAAGTATATATGTTAGCAATAACGCAACGTAAGGAAAATGGATAAATAACATATAAAAGGTGACACGCTGTTGTCACCTTTTATATGTTATTCTATATACAGTGCTTACAAAGCATAAATTTAAACCCAAAAAGGAGACATAATCATGCAAGAAAAGTTTTGCGAAAGCTGCGGTATGCCAATGGGAGAAACCGACGAAATGTATGGACTAGAATCAAACGGAAGTAAAAGCACAGATTACTGTAAAAACTGCTATGACAATGGAGTTTTTACAAATCCAAACACTTCTCTTGAAGAAATGATTGAGTTCGTTGCTTCAGTTATGGTTAAAGATTTTGGTTTTGATGCAAAAGATGCAAAAGAGCAATGTGAAGTAGGATTACCAAATTTAAAACGTTGGAAAACAGCTTAAAAATGGAAAAGTGACTTGAAGGGTACGGAATCATATCCAACAGGTCATTTTTTATTTTGCTGAAATTTTTTATTTATTTGTGATTCATTAGAAATTTATCTGTAAATTAGACTGTCGTGGCAATATTTTGTCTTCTGCTTTTTATTTTGCAATTTGTATGTTATTATTGAAGCTAAACAGTTCTTAATATGCATTTAAAAACTGGCATTTAATTTATTTTAAAGGGGATGATAGCATGTTTAATATGATAGCAATAGGTATTTACACAGGCGTATTGCTGATTGCAATCGCAATCCTTGTCGCTGTGCGGCTTAATTATGTTAGAACCAAGCAAAACCGGGTGTTTATGATTTTGTGCATAATGATGGCAGGTTGGCTTATCTCCGATGTTGCTATATTAATCATAACAAATATTCCAGTAAACATTTTTGTTTGGAACAGTGGTTTGATTGCTGTAGCCTTTGCTGCACCTCTTTTATTTATTGTTTTCTATAACTTTTTTTATCCGGAGAACAAACTGCCAACGCCTGTGTTGTTTTTACTCTTTACGATTCCAACAATTACAACAATACTAGCACTAACAGGGAATTTTCATTCCTATATGCGGGACATTGAAAGTTTAACAGTTTGGCCTCGTGATGTTGTGTTTCATCGGGGCATTTGGTCTTGGGTTCATACAATCACTTCTATTGCCAAAGTTTTAGCAGGTGTCATTCTTTTAATTTCGGTGCATGTTAAAAACATAAACCGGAAAGCATCGGCAATATTTTTGTTTGCAGTTTTTGTAATGCTTTCCGGAAATATTGTGGACGAATTTGAAATAATTCCGCTAAGTGTTAATCCAACATCAATATCTGCCGGTCTTGCATTAGTATTTTTATTTCTGGCTTTGACAGATAACCGCCAAAGTGCATTTACCCGTATTTTTAGTACATTAAAAAGCCGGATAACGTTTGCAACTGTTGCAGCGGTTTATATACTTGTTGTTTTTACACTTTTGTATGCAGCCAGAAACACAAGACTCATTATAGAAGCTGAAGAATATGATGATATGGTTGTAGCTACCCAGTCTATAATGACATACCTTGAAGCATATGAACAAAAGACTTTTATAGCTGCTACTTCTTTAGGAAGCAATGCAGAGTTAATCAGGCTTATCAACAATAATGACAGAGAAGCTGTTTGGGAATATGTAGCATACATGCAGGATTTTTGGAATGTTGACGCAATCATTGTTGCGGACGCAAACGGAATAACACTTGCCCGTTCACACATACGGGATTTTTACGATGATGATATAAGTAATGTTGCGTCTATGGCAGCAGGTTTAAGAGGAGAACAAATAACCCTATACACTCCTACGCCAACATCACCTATGGTACTTACAACTTCATCTCCAATTATGGACGGAGACAGGCTCATTGGTGCTGTTGTAGTAAACTATGATATTGGGGTAGACAGCTTTTTGGACTATATAAAAGATATTTTTGAGATTGACACCATGTTCTTTGCACTTGATGACAATGGTGGTGCTGTATCAACCGCATCAACAATTATTAATCCGCATACCGGTGAGCGAAGTGTGGACTATGTATTAGAGCCTAGTATTGCAGCCGCAGTTATTGGACGCAACGAGGAATTGCGAGTTGAAATGGATTTATTTGGTACAATCCCATATTACGCTCATTTTCTTCCTTTGCCAGGTGCTGACGGAAACCCAAATGGAGTGCTGCTTATTGGATATTCCAAAGAGGAAGGGTTAAACATTATTGCAACTACGCAAAGAAACTTGATAATGATTAACTTGGCAGGTCTTGCAATTACTGCTTCATTTATGTTCTTTGTAGTATCTAAATCTACAAAACCTATCAATAAACTTGGCAAAACAGTAAAAGATGTTGCGTCAGGTAACATTAATGTCAATATTAATAGGTCAAAAATTGCTGATGATGAAATAGGACTGCTTACATTTGACATATGCGGTCTTATAGATACAATCAAGAGCATTACACAAGACTTGACCCAGCTAAACCATAAGTTCAACACTGTAGGAGATATGGATTTTCGTATTGATGCAAATAGATACCAAAACTCTTACAAAGAAGTTATGGAAAGTATAAACAGTATTTTGGAAAGTGAAGTAGATGATGTAAAAAGTACTTTAAGGATACTTAACAGTATTGCCGATGGTGACTTTGATGTAAAAATCGGCAACTTGCCAGGAAAGAAAAATATTCTGCCTGAAACCCTTCGTGCTGTTATTGCAAATTTAAACGAGGTAAACACTTCTGCTATATATTTGGCTGAAAAAGCCGCACAGGGTAACTTTGCAGAAAAAATTGATGAAAGCAAATTCAAAGGAGGATGGGCAGAACTTGCACACACCCTCAACGACCTGATTGTTTCGGTTGCAGAGCCATTGATGGAAGTTGAACACAACATTGAGCTTATATCAAAAGGAGATTTTTCTCTACTAGAAGGTGACTTCAAAGGGCATTTTAAAGTTCTTCAAGACGCCTGTAATGTAACCAACGAAACTACTTTATCATATATCGAAGAAATGGCGAGTGTACTTGGAAGCATAGCAGAAGGTGATTTAACTGTTTCTGTCAACCAGGAATATATAGGCGCATATGCACCTATTAAAGTTGCACTTGTAAAAATCGTGGATTCATTAAATCAAATAATGTCCGACATTTATGTAGCGGCAGAACAAGTGGTTTCCGGTGCAGAGCAAATGGCTGAATCTTCAAATATTCTTACTGATGGCACTTTAAAACAAAACTTAGCCATTGACGAATTAAGCAAATCACTTACAACAATCCATGATAACGCTGTTATGGCAAGTACAAACGCAAACTCCGCAGACCAAAGCTCTAAAGCATCACAAGAGAGTGTTGCTCAAGGGGAAGAGTTTGTAAAATCTATGACCGACACGATGAATAAAATTAAAGTATCAAGCGTAGATATATCAAAAATAATTGATGTTATAACAAGTATCGCATTCCAAACTAACTTACTTGCACTCAATGCCGCTGTAGAGGCAGCCCGGGCGGGTGAACAAGGCAGAGGTTTTTCTGTAGTTGCGGAAGAAGTACGCTCTTTGGCGAACAGAAGCCAGCAGTCCGCATCAGACACTTCGGTGGTAATCGAAAAATCTTCTGCATGTGCTGACGAGGGAATAAGCTCTGTTGCAGAAGTAGAAGCTACATTTAAGAATATAGTAAGTAATATTGATGATGTATCAAACATCATTTCACAAATTGCCGGCATATCGGAAGAGCAGCTTGTTTCTATTTCGGCTGTCAATGAAAGTGTAGAAGACATCAGCCGAGTTGTACTTGACAACTCTGCAATAGCAGAGGAGTCATCAGCGGTTTCAGAAGAACTTAGCGCACAAGCAGGATTGCTAAAGCACAAAATTGCTTTTTTCAAACTTAAAAATAGAAATAGGTAAGAAAACAATTTCAAGGGAAAACTACTTCCCTACGAAGCGTGAAACTAAAGTGCAATTTCAACCCGAAATAAATCACCATTAATAATTATTTCAAACCTGCCC
>Ga0131853_10010714_pt1 | contig 16767 bp, 17 predicted proteins | sample TergutLab28metaG_FD_92764 | JGI IMG/M metagenome (GOLD analysis project Ga0131853, IMG submission 92764) | Labiotermes labralis P1 segment gut microbial communities from Petit-Saut dam, French Guiana - Lab288 P1 (version 2) (version 2) | ecosystem: Host-associated > Arthropoda: Insects >...
AAAGCCTTTTAATGTAAGCTCTGCAAATTGTCTTTCATTTTTGGACTCGTCGCCTTTTATCCTGTAAAGCCAGGTGAGTTTCATACATATATATGCACGCTCACCGTCTTTGCCCTCCTTTACTACACAGTTTAAAAGTGCAAGTTTGTAGCGGTCTATCGCCATGTCTACTGTCATTTCTTTTGGGTATGGAATAGGTTTAAAGTTTGGTGAAATTTCCGTTTTAATTTTTTCAATTTGTACTCTATTGATTTTGTTAAATGATTCGTTTACAGCTGTATAGCCGCAATTTTCACACATTATCACATCATAAAAAAGCGGCTCAATTGGCGTATGGATTGGACGTAAATCATATTCGATTGCTTCCATTCTTACTTTTCCATGTCGTACTGCATATGACTTAAACTCTTTATCACACACAGGGCAGGTGTAGGTTTTTAAGTAAATATAGTCATCTATGTTAAATGATTTTATTTGCTTTTTTTCTATAGGTTCGTCACTTTTTATTTCTTCTTCAAATATCACTTGATTTTTTTCCACTACTTCACCCAACCCAAACTTCTCCAAGCCGCCAAAAATGTTTTGCATTTGTAAATCCATATTTTATACTCCCGGGGTTTTTGACCTTTCAAAATATTCATTCATTAAGTCAAATGATTCTGTGTCATTTTTTACTACTTTTATTGCACTTGCCGCATTTTCAACAAGCATGTCAAAAATAACTTCTCCAAGTTTAGCAGTTGCAAGGCTATGGTCGCCTGCAAAGTGATTTGGATACTCTGCATACCAGTTAAAACCTGTAAACAATCCTTTTTGGCGTACTTCTGCCATTCTGCCCTTACTTGCTCCGTCTTCTGGGTTTGAAAGCTCTTTTTTTACTAAATCTCCACGCAAATGCATAAGTACGGATGTTTCGCTAAGTCCTGCGTGTGAGCCAAGATCATCTGCTCCTGCCAGTTCTCTTATTTTATTTGATTGTTCGTAGTTTAAAGCTGATGCATAAGCTGTGTAAACTTGGTAGTCACGACCATGACGAGGAAATTCCTGTGCAAAAAATGGAAGGAAATGATAGTTGCCCCCATGACCTGACATTATAAGGATTTTCTTTAACCCATTGCGGCTTATTTCATCACAAACAGCGAGTAAATTTTCCATAAGCATTGTATGGGAAAGAGAAACAGTACCAGGATATTGTCTTGCTTCTGAAATTTGCCCCATAAAATAGTACGGGAAAACAATTGCAGACTCTTTTTCTGCTGCTGCTTTACATACCGATGCTGCTGTAATCATGTCTGTACCAAGGGGCAGGTGATTTCCATGTTTCTCCAAAACTCCAATTGGTAAAACGCAAACGCCACCGGTTTCTTTTACTGCCTTGCTAAATTCTAAAACATTGAGTTCGTCCCACAACATTATTATTACCTTCTCCCAAATATAATTATAATTTAAAAAGTTTGCTCCGCAAACTTTTCACAACCAGCCGTGAACACCGAAACCAAAGGTTTCGGCAGGAAAATGCGAAGCAGTTTCCTGGCACATTAAAAATTCCCTTGTTATTATGACAAATTCATAGTATTATTGCAACTCGTGTTTAATTAAAAAATTATTTAAAAGGAGATGCTAAATGTTAAGACTTTTTAGAGAAGCAAAACTTGGTGTAGGAAAAGTACTTCTACTTATGTTGTTTATTGGGCTGCAAATTGCAGGCACACTTTACTTGCCAAGGCTTACAGCAAACATAATAAACAATGGTGTAATGCTTGGAGACACAAACTATGTACTAACAACAGGAGCATTAATGCTTGGAGTTGCAGTCCTTACAGGTATTGCGGCTGTCCTTGGTACATTTTATTCAGCCTGGGTTTCAACACTTTTTGCACGAAATACTCGCATGAGATTATACGCCCACACCGGCAAACTTTCATATCAAGATTTTAGGCATTTTTCAACTTCATCACTAATTACTCGTGCAACAAATGATATTGAACAAATGCAGTCAACTATTGGCATGTTTTTTCAAATGCTGCTGCCTGCACCGTTTGTCGTGGTTGTAGGGTTAATATTATCTTTTAGAAGTGATTCATATATGGCATTAATCCTGCTTATTGTTTCAATAATAATGATGATATTTTTTGGTGCGGTTGCTCTTTGGGCTTACCCCATATTTGGGAAGGTTCAAAAAGGGCTTGATAAAATAAATGACCGTGTGGCTCAGTATATTTCAGGTATTAGAGTTGTACGGGCATTTAATCGTACAAAGCTTGAGCGGCAAAGGATGGATGGAGCGTTTCAGGATTTTGCAAAACTAAACATTAAGCTAAACAGAGTTTTTGCAGCAATGATGCCTATGGTTACATTTTTTATGAGTGTATGTATTGTTGCAGTTGTATGGTTTGGAGGTATCCGTGTAGACAGTGGGCATATGCTAATTGGTGATATTACCGCTGTAATTGAATATGCGATGAATATTTTGTTCTACCTTATCATGGCTGTTTTTGTAATGATATTTTTGCCACGGTCAATTGTTTGTGCCGGGCGTGTAAATGAAGTTTTAAGCTACAACCCGGAAATTAAAGACGGTGAATCAAACCTTAAAACAAAAACAACATCGCTTGTATTTAATAATGTAGACTTCCGCTATACAGATGCGGAAAACCCTGTGTTATTTAACTTAAACTTTGAATGTAAAATAGGAACTACAACTGCAATTATAGGCGGCACAGGTTCGGGGAAAAGTACAATTGCCCGTTTAATTCCAAGGCTAATTGATACAACAATCGGTAAAATAACAATAAATGGTATGGATATAAAAGAAATTCCCCAGGAAGAACTAAGGCAACGTGTAGGCTTTGTCCCCCAAAAAGCATTTTTGTTTGGCGGAACAATAAAGGATAACCTCCTGCATGGCGACCCAAATGCAACAAACGATGACTTAACAAAAGCAGCGGAAATTGCACAAGCTGCTGATTTTATAAATGAACTGGAAGAAAAATTTGACGCTTCTGTTGTCCAAGGCGGTAAAAACTTTTCAGGTGGTCAAAAACAACGCCTTGCAATTGCACGTATGCTTGTTAAAAAACCGGATATTTATGTATTTGATGATAGTTTTTCAGCTCTTGACTTTAAAACAGACGCAGCGTTGCGGTCAGCTTTAAAAGAAACAACAAAAGATTCAATTGTTATAACCGTAGCTCAAAGGGTGACGACAATAAAAGATGCCGACCAAATTTTAGTAGTGGACGAAGGAAAAATTGTCGGAATTGGTACCCACGAAGAGCTTCTTAAAAACAACGAAATTTATTTAGAAATTGCAAAATCACAGCTAAGCGAAGAAGAACTAGAACGTGAGTTAAAAGGTGAAAGGGGGCAAAGCTAATGGACTGGGAAAACAGAGACGAACAAAATCAAAAGTATGATGTACTAGGCGGAGCAAGCGATGGCATGAGTACCGACAAAGCCAAAGATGCGAAAAAAACCGTTGGGCGGCTTATTAAAGCACTTGCTCCACAAAAGTTTAATGTAATTTTTGCTTTCTTGTTTGCAATAGCGGCAGTAGTTATGACCCTTTGGGCACCAAGAATTTTTGCAGATGCAATAAATGTAATTTTTGATGGTGTAATGCCTTCTATGCTTGGTTTTGGACCAATAAATATAGATTTTGTACGTCTTGGAGAAATTATTATTTTCCTGATTGGTGTTTACCTCTTAAATATGCTTCTTATGTTTTTTCAAGAATCATTGATGGCTGGTGTGTCACAACGATTGGTGCTTAGCCTGCGTGAACGTTTAAGTTTAAAATTGGCAAATGTACCCTTGAAATTTTACGACACTCACAAAAAAGGTGAAATACTAAGCCGTGTGACAAACGACCTTGAGAGGTTAAACGAAATAATGCAATCTGCAATCATGCGGTTGTTTACTTCCTTAATCACAATTGTTGGTGCAGTGTTTCTTATGTTCCGCATAAACTGGATTTTAACCCTTGTTGCAATTCTAGCTATTTTTGTGGGAATAATAATAACTGCAGTAATCATGACAAAAAGCGGAAAACTGTTTGAAGCAAGGCAAAAGTCAACAGGTCTTTTTAACTCTTGTATAGAAGAAAATTTTTCGGGTCAAGTAGAAATAAAAACCTTTAACTTGGAAAAGGAAACCAATAAGAAAACAAACGAAGCAATCGACCAACTTTATAATGATGACAAAAAAGCTCAATTTATAATGTTTGTAGTCATGCCGGTAATACGCTTGTTTAATCAAATCGGCTATGTAGTAATTGCCGCAGTGGGTGCAACGTTTGTTATAAACGGCAGGATAAATATAGGACAGATTTTAAGTTTCTTCCAATATGTACAAATGTCACAAGAGCCTTTAACAGAAGCTTCCTATGTTTTAAACTCTTTAAACTCGGCAATTGCTTCCGCAGAGCGTGTGTTTGAATTTTTAGATGAGGAAGAAGAAATTAAGGACGAAAAAGAAGTAAGTCTTGAAAAGCCAAAAGGAAATATTTCTTTTGAAAATGTTCAATTTGGATACAACCAAGATTTACTCATGAATGGTGTAAGCTTTGAAGTAAAAGCTGGGCAAAAAGTAGCAATAGTAGGTCCAACAGGTGCAGGAAAAACTACTCTTGTAAACCTATTGATGCGTTTTTATGAAGTAAACGGTGGAGTAATAAAAATTGATGGAGTAGATACCCGTGAGTTTACTCGTGAATACCTCCGTTCACTTTTTGGAATGGTGTTGCAAGATTCCTGGATTTTTGACGGAACAATAAGGGAAAACATAACCTATGGTACGCAAAATGAAGAAGACGTAAAAGATGATGAAATAAAAAAAGCTGCAAAAATGGCAAGAGCCGACCATTTTATTCGCACCCTTCCAAAAGGTTATGATACAGTTATGAACGATGAAACAGCAAACCTTTCCCACGGTGAAAAACAGTTGCTTTGTATAGCTCGTGCAATAATGCACAATCCTTATTTCTTGATACTTGATGAAGCAACATCAAGTGTTGACACAAGAACAGAAACCCATATCCAAAAAGCAATGGAAAACCTAATGCAGGGGCGCACAAGTTTTATTGTGGCTCACCGTCTTTCTACAATAAAAAATGCTGATATGATTATGGTAATGAATAAAGGTGATATTGTAGAGATGGGCTCACATGAAGACTTGCTTGCCAAAAACGGTATGTACAGTGAAATTTATTTTAGCCAGTTCGCATCATGAATAAATACGAAAAAGGATTAAAAGGGCAAAAAGAAGCAGAAGATTTCTTGTGTAGTAAAGGCGCACAAATTCTTGAAAGAAACTACCGCACAAGAAGCGGTGAAATTGATTTGATTGCGCATATAGAAAATTTTATAGTGTTTGTGGAAGTAAAATTCCGCAAAGGTTTAACCCACGGATTCCCTAGTGAATCCGTGGGTTTTCGCAAGCAGCAGAAAATAATAAAAACGGCAATGCATTATATAAATTATAAAAAGCTTGTTAATCAGGATTTCCGGTTTGATGTTGTTGAGGTGCTTTTGCTTGATGGGAAACTATATGCTAAGCATATTGAAGATGCATTTCAAGTCTAAAATGAAATGGTTAAGATTTTTAATATATTTATGCATTTACCTATTGACAAGGTCATTTTTTTTTTTTTACACTCTCATTGCTTGGAAAAAAAGTGTAGAGGGGGTGGTTTGTAATGAATAGCATTGTGCGATTTCATAATTTCGTGATTTGTTGTGTTGCATTAACACGTCTTAGTTGACTAGAGCTAAATGCCTTTAATTGGCATAGGGAGGATAAATATGTATAAAAAATTATTAATTGTATTAGTATTAGCATCTATGTTTTCACTGCCTACTTTAAATTTACATGCATGTGAAGATTGTGAAACTGATATTGATGGAAATTTTGTTAGTGCTTTAAGGAGTAATAGTTTTAATACTCATTGGACAGATGATTATTTGGACGAAAACGGATACTTTGATGTTGACTTATTTATACAATCGATTATGATTCATGATGATGAAATTGTAGACATTTATGTTTTTCCGGAATCTCAAAACTTTACTATAGAAATTCGTAATAGTGCTGATAATTCAATTCCTATGGTGTACGTTTTCTATCCTGATGGAAGTCAAGCAATATCTTTTGACGAAGACCTAATGCATTTTGTATATGATAGTCTTAACGAGTTTGGAATTGATAACTTTAACCTGGCAACATACCAAGTTGGCGAGTTTTCAACTATCCAACAAGGTGAAATGATTTCTTTTTCAAGCTCGGATTGCCCGGTACGACCTAGTTGGGGTCATACAATGACGAGGATTTTGATGAGTTCTGGTGGAACATCTGCTAATGATACTTACTGTCCTGGTACATCTCGAGAATATGTTGAAGTATGTGTAAATTGTGGGGGAAATGCTAGTCACATTCGGGTCATCACTAGACCAATGCACACTTGGCAGCATGGAGTACATGGAACAAACTGTATTAATTGCGGCTGGAGAAGATAAGTAGAATAGTAAAAAAGTGAGCAAGAACTTCAGCTCACTTTTTTTTATGACATTTTCATGGTATGATGACTTACGCATTTTTGATATGTGATTTATCTAAATTTAAGAATGGGGCTAGATCATGGGTCATTTTAATAAATCAGCAGTTTTTAGTGATGAAACAGAGCAGTTTGTAAAACCGTACGACCCAAACCCTGGAGACTTTGTTTCGTTTACCATACGTGTAGAACGGGGCGCAAACTGCACAATTTCACTTCATATTAAATCAAACCATCATGCAAAAGGTTCTGTTTATCCTATGCACAAGGCTCATTTTGATGAACTTTTTGATTATTTTGTTGTAAAAGTTCAAGTGCAATCCGGTGCAATTAGATATTATTATGAAATTAAATTTGAAAGTAACGTTTACTCATACAATAAACTGGGTCTTCGTGAATATGTAAATCCTCATTACAATTTTAGGCTCATTCCAGGCCTTAGGCTTCCAGAATGGTCAAAAGGTGCTGTAATGTATCAGATTTTTGTTGACCGTTTCCATAATGGAGATACGTCAAATGATGTTGTAAAGCATGAGTATTCATATTTAGGAAAAACCGCAATGGCTCTTCCATGGGGCGGTGATTTGGCTCATGGTGATTTTTGTAATTTCTATGGCGGTGATTTAAAAGGAATAATGGATAAAATGGGGTATTTAAAAGACCTTGGAGTTGAGGTTTTATATTTGAATCCAATTTTTGTTTCTCCAAGCAGTCACAAATATGATATTCAAGACTATGATTATATCGACCCTCATTATGGTGTAATTGTAAATGATGGCGGAAATGCTTTGCAATTTGAAAAAGTAGACAACAAATACGCAACAAAATATATAAAAAGAGTTTCAGACAAAGAAAATCTTGAAAAAAGCAATGAGCTTTTCGCAGATTTTGTTAAACTTGCTCATGATAATGGGATAAAAGTTATCCTTGATGGAGTGTTTAACCATTGTGGTAGTTTTAACAAATGGATGGATACAGCCGGATTTTACAAAAATACAGATGAACCAATTGGGGCATATCATTCAGAAGATAGCCCGTATCACAATTTCTTCTTATGGCACAAAGGCGGTACGTGGCCCGAAAATGATTTTTATGACGGTTGGTGGGGAAACACAAACCATCCAAAGCTTAACTTTGAAACTTCCCAAAAACTATTTGATTATATAATTGAAATCGGGAAAAAATGGGTATCACCCCCCTATAATATCGACGGCTGGCGGCTGGATGTTGCCGCAGACCTTGGGCAAAGCCCGGAAATGAACCATAAATTTTGGCGTGAATTTAATATAGCAGTAAAAGAAGCAAATCCAAATGCAATAATCCTTGCAGAGCACTATGGTGACCCATCTTCATGGTTAAATGGAAGAGAATGGGATACCATAATGAATTATGATGCATTTATGGAACCCCTCACATGGTTTTTAACAGGAGTAAGCAAACACAGTGAGGAAAGTAAACCAAACTTAAAAAATGACGCAATGGCTTTTGAAGGAGCAATGCGCCACAATATGGCACTTTTAAATATTCATGCATTGGAATCTGCAATGAATCAAATTTCAAACCATGACCATTCTCGCTTTTTAACAAGGACAAATGCTACAACAGGTCGTTGGCATACGGTTGGACCTCGTGCAGCAGAGCGTGACGTAAACAAAAATATCATGATGGAAGCTATTGTTTTTCAAATGACTTGGCCCGGTGCCCCAACCTTGTATTATGGTGATGAAGCAGGGCTTTGCGGCTGGACAGACCCGGACAACAGGCGTGTTTACCCATGGGGAAATGAAGATAAACTCCTTATGAATGTACACAAAGCTTTAATAAAAATGCGTAAAGAGTTGCCGGTTCTTAAAACCGGTTCAACGGAATTTTTATGGCTGAATCATGGTTTTGTGTCTTTTGGACGTTTTGATGATAAACAAAAAGTTATTGTTGCAATAAATAATAATAATAAACCAATGGAAGTAATGCTTCCTGTATGGAAATCCGGGATTGCAAATGGGTATCTTACTGAGCATTTTGTAACAGGTGGCGATTCATTTTTTGAAACTTCAAGAAAATATTTTGTAAGCCGTGGCGAGGTTAAAATTATTGTACCCATTCAAGGCTCGGTTGTTTTGGTGGGTTGAGTTTGTGGCAATACTTCCTAATAAAGGGAGTGAATAAAATGAAACTAAAATACATGAAAAAAAATTTGTGGGTAATAATAGCCTTGTTAGCTTTTTTAGCAGCGGCTATTTTTTTTAGCCAAGATAATGAACACGAGTTGCAAGAGTTTCATGGTACTTTTATTTTTGATGCAGTAAATACTAATACAGGTGATTTAATTGGATATATATGTGAAGCAAAAAAAGAAGGCGAATATAACCGGCACTTATGATGTTTATATTAAAGATGTTGCGGATATTGTGGCAGAGTCAAGTATTTGTCCACAGATAAACAGCCTAAAGATATTAAAAATAAATGAAAACAATGAACACAAAAAAAACTATCTTGTAAGTATTACTGACATCATAAAAGTAATCAAAAAAAAATATCCAAACGCAACAATAAACAATGTTGGAGAAATGGATACACTGGTTCAATATAAATCAGAAAAAAGCAAAGATGTATCTTGGCTTAAGTGGCTAAAAGTTGCATTTATTTCTCTGGTTTTAATGGTAGGCTCGGCAACTGCTATTATGAGCTTTCATACCGATGGGCAGATTCCAAAAATATTTGAAACATATTTCCGTTTGTTTTACGGATTTGAAAAAACAAATCCATTAATCATAAGTATCCCTTATTCCATTGGTCTTGCAGTTGGAATTATGGTTTTTTACAATCACTTTTTAGGGAAAAAAATCACAGATGACCCTACGCCAATAGATGTTGAAATAGAACTTTACGACAATGATGTGACCGAAGCGGTTGTAGATATGTTAAGCAGAAAAGCTGGTGAACAAAGTGGAGATTCTTAAACATTTTTTTTCGATGCTTGTTGGTTTTGCTTCCGGAGTTTTGGTTGCAGGGGCTGTTTTTGCTTTTATTACAGCAGTAGGTGTTGTACCCAGGCTTGCACAAAAAACCGGAACGCATAAGAATGTACGCATTTATGAAATTTTTGTTGGTTTAGGTGGTATCTTTGGTACAATTCTTGGGTTTGCTAAAATTCATGTCCCGGTTGGTACACCTTTTGTTATTTTAATAAGTGTTTGTATTGGGATATTTTTGGGCTGTTTAGCAATGTCACTGGCAGAAGTTTTAAATGTAATCCCAATTTTCACAAGGCGAGCTAGGATTCAGCAAGGTATGTTTTTTATTGTTCTTGCAATTGCCTTGGGTAAGCTCATTGGTTCACTTATGTATTTTATTATTCCTGGGTTTTTTGATGCAGGAAGCATGTAGGAGGTCGTTATGGATTACGATACCATGGTAAAAGAAGCTTCGCCAAAAAGTACAGTACTTTCAAACTGTATAAAAGCATTTTTTGTCGGTGGTACAATTTGTGCTATTGGGCAGGTTATTCACAATATTGTAGCAGGGCTTGGAGTTTCACAGGAACATGTTGGTACGGTTACAGCTATGATTTTAGTTTTTATTGCAATGGCTTTAACTGCTTTTGGGCTTTACAGTAAACTTGGAAAGTTTGCTGGTGCCGGCTCAATTGTACCAATTACAGGGTTTGCAAACGCAGTAGCAGCTCCGGCAATTGAACACAAAAAGGAAGGAATAATAACTGGTGTGGGTGCAAAAATGTTTACAGTAGCCGGACCGGTTATTGTTTACGGGACTATTGCGTCAATTGTTGTTGGCTTAATTTATTACTTTATGAGGTAGTATATATGACAAATGAATTAAAAAATCCGGTTTCTATTATTAGTGCCGCTTCAATAGTCGGACCAAAAGAAGGTGAAGGTCCACTTAGGGAACATTTTGATGAAATTTCCGATGATATTCTTTTTGGCAAAGACACTTGGGAAAAAGCTGAAAGTGAACTTATGCGAAGAACTTGCGAAAAAGCAGTTCAAAAAGCAAATCTTAGTTTAAATGATATAAACTATGTATTTGCGGGGGATTTATTAAACCAAGACGCTGGTTCTGTTTATGGCGCAAGGTCTTTAAACCGTCCTTTTTTCGGGCTATTTGGTGCCTGCTCTGCAATGGGTGAAGCTATGTCACTTGCTGCAATGCTTATTAGTGGTGGTTTTGCAAAAAATATTTTAGCGTCTGCATCCAGTCATTTTTGCAGTGTTGAAAAAACATTTCGTTTTCCTCTGGAGCTTGGTACTCAACGTGCTCCAACCGCTTCCTGGACTGTAACAGGAGATGGTGCAGTGGTTCTTTCTTCTAGCGGAAATGGTCCGTTTATTACTTCTTGCACGACAGGCACAATCGTTGACAAAGGGCAAAAAGATGTAAACAACATGGGTGCAGCAATGGCACCGGCAGCAGCCGATGTAATAAAACAGCATCTTAAAGACTTAAACCGCAAACCGGATTATTATGACGTAATCGCCACAGGTGATTTAGGCATAATTGGGCAAACATTACTTTTGCAACTTTTAGAACAAGAAGGAATTGATATAAAAAATCAACATGAGGACTGCGGGCTTCTTATCTTCGACCGAGAAAAACAAGATGTACATGCAGGAGGAAGCGGATGTGGATGCTCTGCCTCTGTTTTTGCCAGCTATTATTATAAAAAATTAATAATAGGTGAAATAAATAAGATGCTTTTTATACCAACCGGTGCACTTCATAGCGTTATAGCAATCGGGCAAGGTGAGTCAATACCGGGTATTGCCCATGCTGTGGCAATAGAAAGGACGCTATCATGACAACATTAATTTGGGCTTTTATTATAGGCGGTTTAATTTGCGTAGTTGGTCAGCTGCTTATTGACCTCACAAAACTAACCCCGGCAAGGATTCTTGTGGCATTTGTAGTTTTGGGCTGCCTTATAAGCGGACTTGGGTTGTACGAACCACTTGTAAACTTTGCTGGTGCCGGTGCAACTGTTCCTCTTCCGGGTTTTGGTCATGTGCTTGCTAAAGGGGTAAAAAAAGCCGTGGATACACAAGGGTTTCTTGGTGTATTCACGGGTGGGTTTACTGCAATGGCTGGTGGTGTTACAGCTGCCATTTTATTTGGGTTTTTGGTTGCGGTTATTTCAAAACCTCATGCAAAAAATTAGTCGGTAGTCTCTCTTGGCAGAGATATTTCACCTTCTGGTATTCGTGCAAGAGGTGGTGTTAAAACGTCTTCTGGTATAATTTCTAGTGTCGGTTCAATTATAGATGTTGGCTCAACTTCAGGTGCTGATTCCGCTATAGGTATTTCTTCAACCATGGGTTTTGGCACGATTTCCGGCTCAATTATTGTTTCAATTATCTGCTCAGGTACTTTTCTCTCCATCTTTTTGGCAATCGAAAAACTATGAATCCAAGAAAACGATTTTTCTTTATACCCGCATAAAGGGGATTTTATTCCGCTGGAATCTTCCGAAGTTATAGCAACAGCTAAAACATCAGCAAGATTAAACTGGAATAAACTCTCCTTTTTTATTTCAATTCTGTTTTCGGCCTTGCCCTTTTCATTAACTGTGATTTGCCCTAAGTTTATCCCTACATATTTTTGACCATCAGCAAATATTATGTAAGCGGCATACTTTTTTTCTACTTTTAAGTCTTGCACCCAAGTTGACAGTTTACCTGAGTCATTATTTATTTCTAAAATGACCCTTCCGGTTGGTCTTCTTCCCTTGAAATCAAAACCGGCTGTCTCACATTCTAGGGGCATAAATATTCGTGAATAACTCATTAACTTCCTCCAGAAGAATTTATCTTATAATATATGCACCATTTGTTGATTTAAACACAATATGATATGATAAGCATTAGTTTTTGGAAAGGAAACAAGAAATGGGAAAATATTTTGGAACAGATGGGGTTCGTGGAAAAGCAAATGAATTTTTAACACCGGAACTGGCATTTAATCTAGGTCGTGCCGGAGCATATGTTTTAACAAAAAATCAAAAAACAGCACCAAAAATAATTGTAGCAAGTGATAGCCGTCAATCCGGTGATATGCTTCAAGCTGCACTAACTGCCGGACTTTGCTCGATTGGAGCAACTGTTTACCATGCCGGAGTTTTGCCAACACCAGCCGTTGCTTGTTTAGTAAAAAAATATAGTTTAAACGCAGGCGTAATGATTTCTGCTTCGCATAATCCAATGGAGGATAATGGGATAAAATTTTTTAACAATGAAGGTTATAAACTGCCTGATTCTTTAGAAAATGAGATAGAAAGAATTATTGATGATATACTTAGTGGAAAAGATACGCTTCCAAGACCAACAGGAGTAAACGTTGGAACAGTGGTATCAAGTAAAAATACTTTACAGGACTATGCAGACTTTTTGACAAATATCGTACCAAATCTTTCACTAAAAGGATATAAAGTTGTGCTTGATTGTGCAAACGGTGCAACAAGCAAAATTGCCCCATTTGTTTTTCAGCAATTGGGAGCAGAACTTCATGTACTATCAAATGAACCTGATGGTACAAATATAAATAAAAATTGTGGCTCAACTCATATGGAAAACCTTCAAGCAAAGGTAAAAGAACTTAGTGCAGATGTTGGTTTTGCCTTTGATGGTGACGGTGATAGAGCCTTAGCTGTTGACGAAAAAGGTGAAATTGTAGACGGTGACAAAATACTTGCAATTTGCGGATTAGAAATGTTTAAAAATAAAGAACTAGACACAATTGTAGCAACAGTAATGAGCAACCAAGGATTTGAGTCATTTTGTAATAAAAATGGAATAAAATTGTTCCGTACAGATGTTGGGGATAGGTATGTACTTGAAAAAATGCTTGAGGACAATTTGCCTCTTGGTGGGGAGCAGTCAGGGCATGTTATATTTAAAAACCACAATACAACAGGTGACGGGCTTCTTACTGTATTAAAACTTGCTGAAATTATGGTAGAAAAGAAGAAACCCATTTCAACTCTTACAAGTGTAATGGAAACTTATCCGCAAATTCTTGTAAATACAGTAGTACCAAATGAGCGTAAAAGTGAGCTTTTTACAAATGAAAAAATTAAAAAAGCCCAGGAAGAAATAGTAGCAAAAATGGCTGGTGACGGCAGGATTTTAATACGCCCCTCCGGTACAGAGCCTTTGGTTCGTGTCATGATTGAAGGGAAAAATAAAGAAAATATTGAGGCATGGGCAGTTGAATTAGCAGACTTAATTGGTAGTGTGTTAAATTGCTAATGATTTCCTTAGATAATGTCGATATAGGATTATAATTGTTTTTGATTAAAACAACTATATAAGTCACGGAAGACTGAGGAGGATATCTCATGGACATGAGCAGCGTAACACAACTATTAAACGGTGTTAATAATCAAAACAACAATAATCAGGGCAATCAAAGCACTATTCCGCAAATGCCACCGGTGACACCACCAGACACATTGGCACCGGATACAAACTTTGGTTCAGCAGCGGCTTACCAGCCAAGCAATGAAGCTGTATCTTTTACTCCGGATACGGGCAGAGTTCGTGAAATGTGGAGTCATCACCAAACACAAGTGGATTCTTTCCGTCGTATGGTTGAAACACTTATTAATCAGCAAGCAGAGCGTCAAGGATTTTCGTCTGGCTTTTCGTTTCGTAATATTGAAGTAACAGATGAAATGCGTGCTGAAGCGGCTGAAATGGTGGCAGAAGGCGGCTATTTTAGTATTGAAGAAACAGCAGCAAGGATTCTTGATTTTGCAGTAGCACTTACAGGCGGTGACCCAAGCCGTATTGAGGTAATGCGAAATGCTGTGGAGCGTGGTTTTGCCCAAGCTGAGCGTATGTTTGGCGGTGAACTTCCGGAAATAAGCCACAGAACTCGTGAAGCAGTAATGAACGGTTTTGACGAATGGGCAGAAGCAGGTAATGCTAATGCTATTTCGCTTCTTAATAGATAATAAAATAGTTGATTATTATAGGAGGGGTAGCCTTATGACAATAAACAATATTGCAAGAAATCAAATGAGTGAATCTATGATGCGTGTAGCAAGTGGTCAGAGAGTAAACTCTGCCGCAGACGATGCTGCAGGTCTTGGAATAATTGAAAACATGACCGCTCAAATAAACGGTCTTGACCAAGGTACAAGAAACACAGCAGACATGCAGGCACTTGCCCAAACAGCAGAGGGCGGACTTGACAACATATCAGATAGTTTAAACCGTATACGTGAACTAAGTGTTCAAGCTTCAAATGGCACTCTTTCGCAACAAAACAGAGATCAGATCCAAAGTGAAATAAACCAGCTTGCCGATGGCATCCAGTCACAAGTGCGAAATACCCAGTTTAATGGAATGAATTTACTTGACGGTTCAGCCGCAGGTGGGCTTCACACAGCTTCCGGTGCTGATGGCAGCGGTGCAACACTTCGTATAAATGATATGTCATCACTTGCGCAAGCAATGACAACATTTAACGTAACAGAGTCATTTGACATAAGCGAAATTGATGCGGCAATTAGCGAAGTTTCAAGCGAAAGAGCTACAATCGGTGCAACAATAGGCACATTTGACCATACAATGAATGCTAACATGACTTCAAGCATAAACCTTTCTGAATCAAGAAGCAGAGTTCGTGATGCTGACATCGCAGCAGAAATGATGGCTGTAAATCAGGAAAGAGTAATAACTGAAATGCAAGTATTAATGCAGCAACAAGCGCAGGAGCAAGTAGAAAATAACGGGCAACGGCTTGTTGTTGGCGCATCTGCAATGGTTTAATATTTAAAATGATAAAATGACTCCTTAATGTGGATACACTAAGGGGTCATTTTTTGTTTGAGGAAATAATTTAGTTGTAAACACTTGACAGTGTAGCAATAGCACGAATCTTCTCATCTTTTTTAACATGTACATAAATGCGCTGGGTTGTTTTTGTGTCGGAATGACCCATAAGTTCACTTGTTGTTTTTAAATTAACGCCCTGCTCTGCAAGCATAGTACAAAACGTATGGCGTAATGCGTGAACGGTTGTTTTTTCAATGTTAAGGCATCTGCACATTCGCTCCCATTTACGACGTAGGTTACGTTTTTCAATATAGCTGCCGACAGAAGATGAAAATAATATTTTATTTTCTGTAGACTTGATTCCAAGTTTTTTATGTTTCTCTTGCTCACTGTTTATGTGTAGTTTAAGTAATGGTAGTATCTTTTTAAACAGTGGAACTTCACGTGTACTTCCTTTTGTTTTTGTAGTTGAAACTATAGGCTGATAGCTTCCGTTTATAGTAAGATGAGTTACTGTTTTGTTTACTGTAATTATCTTGTCAACTATATCAACGTCCTTATGTTCAAGTGCCAAAACTTCACCAATCCTAAGTCCCGAAAAAATCATAAATAAAAAGATAAAGGTATCTAAGTTAGTGTTAGTATAATCAATTATTTTTGAAATATCTGTGTTACTAAGATATTTTTTTTCTGTTTTTATATCTCTACATTCAGGCAAAACAATCAAATTTTTTCGCAATGGGGATTTAATAATAATATCTTTATCTTCGCAATAAGTAAAAAAAGCAGATAGCAGCTTGTGGGCGTTTCGTACAGAGTTTGCACTTGTTCCAATATCGGTTAATGTATTGTAAAAATGTTGTATATCTATGCTTTTAATCTCTACCAGCTTTTTTGTAACAAGCGTTGACGGCAAAATTCTTAAACGTATGTCGGTTTCATATCGCATTTTTGAAGACAGTTTTAGTTTTCGGCTATGGACAACCTCAAACCATTCATTAAATGCAGCTCCAAAAGTGAGTTTGTCAAATCCTACGGCAAGTCCTTTGTTAATATATTCAAGGTATTCTGCTTTTTTAGCTTCGGCTTCCCTTTTGCCTAGCCCAAGGAACTGCTTGCGTATGGGTGTCCCATTCGAGTTGATACCGACCTTAGCGGTAACTCTATAATACTTCCTACCATTTACAGTGAAATTAGTTTTTCGTGGCATTGTTTTTCTCCTGTTTTTATCAAAGTGTATATTAGAATCAATCATGAAGCAATAAAAAGCCCTCCAAGCATTTTGGCTTGAAGGGCTTTTTTATTGCTTCTTATTAACTTAAATTAGTTATTAGGATTGAAGATTTCAATAGCAGTACCGCCACTTGCAGTTGAGCGAAGGTCAAGACCAAAAGCATTAACCATAGCACGTGAAGGCAAGTA
>Ga0131853_10010715_pt1 | contig 16764 bp, 11 predicted proteins | sample TergutLab28metaG_FD_92764 | JGI IMG/M metagenome (GOLD analysis project Ga0131853, IMG submission 92764) | Labiotermes labralis P1 segment gut microbial communities from Petit-Saut dam, French Guiana - Lab288 P1 (version 2) (version 2) | ecosystem: Host-associated > Arthropoda: Insects >...
GAGTCTAGTGGTGGGGCTGCCACCTTGATGCCTCTAGACCTGCATGCTTTTCTGTAGGGGTGTGCTCCCTTAGCTGACTGGGCCCAGTTTTAAGGCGCTGGACTTTCGCCTGCACCCTCTCCCATCTGCTGCAGTTTTAGCTGCATTGCCCAGGGGTCACGCGGCCAAAGGCTTCGCACCCACAATGCAACATGCTTTGTCTTCAAGCTGTGTGCTGTTGATACTGTAGTTATGCAATGACAACCCTACACTACCCCACATGCAGCATTGCTGGCAATATTATATCATTCATTCTCGCCCTCAGCCAGTATTTCCAACTTCAGCTTTTTTATATAAATGCACACCAAAAATACTGGCGGTACACTGAAAATGGTAGATTTCATTTAGTGGTCGCAAGCGAAAAAGTTTTTTGAGTACCCCTAGTGTAAGTTATTAACAGTGTTGTAAATGAACCATAAATTTAAGGCTTCTCACTGGTGTAATGAGATACCTGTTCTTCTGGCAAGATGCGCCGTGTCCATGGATAACTGGTGTCTAATGTTCCGATACAATGCACTGGGCCTTCAAGTGCGTTGTTGCAAAACGTCGGGCACATTGCACTAAATACCCATTGACGGGGAGCCACATGGTGACCTACGGCGGTATTCTTCATAAGCACTACAACCCCGTTCGATTTGTACACAAGATATCCCGATGTGTATCATAAACTAAATAATAAACATCTGTAGTCAACGTATTCATCTTTTATTATAGAACAGTATTTGCCTTATAAAATGCTACATGTTTCGACCCTAAAGGATCATCAAGGGGACGAACAAATATACTTTCTTTGTATTCGCGTCTGATGATGACGTTTAAGAATCGAAGTAGGTAATATTTTGTAACGCAAATATTGTGTTTATTATAAAGGATAGTTGTGTTGACTAAAATGGTCGTTATTACCCAACCCTGTCCCGAGTTCGGAATGAGTTACGTGCGTGAATAAACGCAATGAAACACGTGTTGTAATTAGTAAGGTGTAAAGTTACAGATTTATCTTGCGTCCGATTATAAATGTACCGACATTCGTTCACTAGAATGACATGCTTACAAACAGTGAGAACAACGTGGAAACAATGGAGTGCTCTGAAATGCGGTATGTTTGTGTAATGCGTCAGTAATGTTAAAAAGGAGAACCCATATACTGCGCACAATGTGTTTGATGGTGTTTAGTTGTAATATTTTGCTAACAGCTTCTTAATTAGTAATTTTACAGTGCAGTAAATAACGGCTTGTTTATAATGATAATTGAGGTTAAGTGTACCGGAACTTATTATTTTATATTTAAAATAATTACCTTAGTTGATATGCTTCATCACGATACATTTTAGGAAATGACATTTTCAGCTTAAGCCGATTTTATCCCATTTTAGCTCCTTTAACGTCTTACCTCTTAAGCTGTCTGAGGTATAACAGTAAAGATAGTCGCTTATCAGCTGACTCTCTGAAGACCTTTGCGACCCATTTGAATGAGAAATGTAGCAATGTACTAGTTATGGCAGGGGCTGGACTGAGTACACCAAGTGGAATACCAGATTTCAGGTGAGAGCATATGTCATACTTCTTTCACGATAGAAATTTAATTCATTTTTATATTATTTCTACCCTCTGCACTTCAAATCTGACAGCCCTTTTTAGGAATCCTTCAGTTTTCTCTGTAGCCTTAAATCTTCATTTCGATAACAGACCATGGTCCTATGTAAGTTCCATTTCTAATAAAATCCTGGTTAAGGTAGATATGACGTTCTGACAACTGTGACTATGAAAATGGCTCCTGAGGCATGAAACTGTAGTCTGGTTAACAAGTACAGTACCATTATTTCAGAGGAACCTGTTGTCTGCACCATCATATTATCAAAATCATTGGTACAAATCTAGATAAACCATCACTTCCCAGAGACTATTACATATTTTATGGAGTATGTGAAATCCAATTATTAAATGTGATCGTAAACATGTTACTTGTATAGCTGCTGGTATTTGTTTGTTAGGCCTTGTTTTATTATGGTATATTCAAAATTACAGTTCCATGCACACAACCTGTGAGTTGTGAGGTTTCCAAAACAGAAGATGAGGATCCCATTCTTCTGGCAAGAATCATCTTGGACATTTCAACCCCTGAAGATAAAGACACCATGTTGCCTGACCATGTAAGGATCCAGCTACCCAGTGATTCAGTGCCATTGCCATATCCCGGAAGAATGGGATCCTCTATTGCAAATACACACTATATATAAACAGCATGAAGCGTAAATGTACGGTATTACATGTCACCATGTGTGCTAGTCAAAAAAATATTTCACATATGTCTACATATAGGTTAAGAATTCTCAGTTGAGGTAAATACATCAGCACAGTAGGAGTGAGATAAGATATGTTGCTTTGATGCAGGCTTGAATCATTTCATGCTGCTATTTAAACTTTTAGTTGTATTATTGTTGAGTAATTTTATACCTGTATAATTACTCCTTATTGATAGTTAGGTTAGAATTTGACACATGAAGGTTGTGTTTAAACTGTGCACATCTCAGTTTCTTTGAAATTTTCCAAAGTTTTTCAGAACACTTTGTGGTACCCAGAGTACAAATTTACATGTAAGTGGAAGTATAATAAACTACTTCATTAATTTTCTAGAAGGGGCCCTTTTTATGACACCTGCCATTATTATAATGATTGTGGATATTAAAGGCTTGATTACTGTCAGTTGAACTTCCTCAGATTAACCAATATGTAGTGGAAACAGGTGAAGTAAACTAATTGTGAAGTATCTACTTTCATGAGTGATGTATTTGTCCTCATACTAAAGTAAAATATGAATGCTGTACATTTATGATAAAGCTTTGTCCAAAGAATTTTAGTTTAATTCCATTAGTGCATTACAAGACTAATGGCAGTCATTTGATTTAGCATATTTACAGACAATAACAATACAGAAATGTGACATTCAAACAATTACCTACAGGTCACCAGGTACTGGACTTTATTACAACTTAAAGCAGTACAACTTACCATACCCAGAAGCAATCTTTGATCTTGTTTATTTTGAACAAGATCCACGTCCTTTCCTGACTCTAGCTAAGGAGTTGTATCCTGGAGAAAAGTATCACCCAAATTTGGGGCATCATTTTGTTCACCTCATGCACAGAAAGGGAAAGTTGCTCCGCATGTATACACAGAACATTGATGGACTTGAAAGATGTAAGTTATTTTTTATCTCATCAGTGATCATTGTTCAGTTCACTGGTACAGTGTAACCAAAGTTCTGTTACTGAATCATCTTACACGGAGACATGTCACTTCTTTCATGCATCAGTACATAGTTCTAACTTGCACTAGGCTGTACCTTGGTTACATTACAAGAAATATGATGAGATACAGTGATCTTCCATCCAATATAAAAAGCTTGATTCATGATAAAAGAAAGTTTAAAGTCTTTAAAAACTTCTGACACATTCCTTCTATTCATCAGAGGAATATTTCAGTACTAACATCCACTTAGGTCTTGTTTTTTATGACTAAAAAGAATACTTTCAGCAGTTACAATCTATGCATTAATGCAATTTCATTACCATTTGGACTGTAATGGTTATTTATGTATTACATTTTTATGTATTACTTACTTACTTACTTATGGTGCAGAGTCCTTCTTGAGCAGCTAATTGGTTTGCAGCTAGTCAAGAAATTCCCCGCATTTTACGGAACACGAAGGTTCATTACTGCACTCACAGGCATCCACCACCTGTCTCTATCCTGGGCCAGCCCAATTCAGTCCATATACCCACATCCCACCTCCTGGAGATCCTTCCTAATATTATCCATCAATCTAAGCCTAGGTCTCCCCAGTGGTCTCTTTCCCTCTGGTTTCCCCACCAAGACCCTATACACCCCCTCTCCTCACCCATACGTGCCACATGCCCAGCCCATCTGATTCTTCTCAATTTTATCACCCACACAATATTGAGTGAGGAGTACAAATCATTTAGCTCCTCATTATGCATTCTCTTCCATTCCCCTGCTACCTTATCCCTCCTAGGTCCAGATACTCTCCTCAACACCATGTTTTCAAACAACCTCAGCTTCCTTTCCTCCCGCAATGTCAGCGACCAAGTTTCACACCCATACAAAACAACAGGCAAAATTATAGTTCTTTATAGCTTGATCTTTAAATTTTTGGATAGCAACCTGGAAGACAAAAGATTCTGCACCAAATGATAGCAAGCATTTCCTGACCTCAATCTGCTCTTGATTTCTTCCGGAATAGAATTTTGATTCGTTAAAGTTATTCCCAAATATTTAAACTCTTCCACCCTCTCGAAGGTACTATTATCAATCCTCACACTATGAATTCGTCCTGCATTCTGATCTCGAGACATGACAATGTACTTAGTTTTATCAGCACTTACTTCCAGTCCAATCTCCCTACTAGCAGCTACTAAAGCTTCTGCATTTTCCTTTACAGTATGTGTATTAGTGTCCGATATAGTGTATTATGACTAATTCTATATCCAACAGGTATCATAGAACTTTTAATGGATTGATGGAATTGAATAAAATGAATGAATGAATGAATATATAATTTTGTTTATATTACTACTATCAGCACAACTCACATTGTGTAGCTAGTTGGTAGGAGGTTTGTGCATTTCAAAATGGGGATATTATCCATGATACAAGCCTTTCTTTGCTGTAAATCCTCACAGTCCTTCATTCATTAATGCAGCAAGCTGAATTAAAGTACATTAATAATTGAATCAATGGAAACTTTTACAGAAAAAATTATGGTATTAAATAGGCAGGGTTACTGCATTAGAAAGCTATGAAGACTGCTGCAAATGATGGCTCAGTATGTTTCACCTATATTTGACACATCTGTGATATCTGTAAATTTTTGGCATATACAGAATGCATCATGGCAAGCTTTGGTGTATATGCAATGCATTATGGGAAAGTTAAATGTATATACCAGCACTAAAAAAGAAGTTAAAAAGTTAAATATACCCAAATAAAATGGAAAGGGTTGCATGCAGGGAGTATAAAGTCAGAAGAAAAATTCTTCATATATAAATGGAAGAACGTGAAATGGTACTGTAAGTAGCATAAATACTTATAACTTTGATGTTTTATGTTTGGAAGTGAGTGGCATACCAGAAGAGAAATTAGTAGAAGCTCATGGAGGCTTTAGCACTGCTTCTTGCATCAGGTGTTTCAAGAAACATGATCCACACAAGACTCGAGAAGACATCTTACAAGGCAAAATTGTTTACTGTGACAGATCATTTTGCAAAGTAAGAATTTATTTGCACTTGAAACATGTTTGGATGTATCAAAGAAATGAGACAAGACTTTACAGTCAGGGTTGGCAACCCTTTTTAAGTCTGTTTGCCATACATGAAGATGAAAACTGTTTGCATAGAGGAACCAAAATTTCATTCTCATCCACATGTACCCACATGCAAAATAACATTTTATTATCAAGTTTGCGACTATTTTTTAAATAAAAATATCTTTGAAATAAAATTCTGTTTTCCCAGCAACTTTTTGGTGTGCCAGTGAAGACCTTATTAATTTTTCTGCACATAACAGATTACAATAATATCATAAATAGAAGGGAATGGATTAATGGATTGAAACTATAGTAATATATATTTGAACTAACACGAACAGGTAAGAGGCAATAACAGCAATAAAAGTAAATATTTCAAATATGAAATAATACTGTGTTAACACCAAGATGATCCCAGATTTAAATATTTGGAGAAGCTGCTTGCATACTTTATGCTGTAATGTGACATGATATAATGTAATGTACTGTGTATTTATTTATTCTCATTTCTTTAAAATTTACACAAAGCTTAGGAAAAATGCAACAGCCATTGGGACCGTTCATTAGACAAATGTAACTCAGTAGCCAAGTCATCTTAACAAAAACATTTTTACCAAAACTGGCACCTAGAAAACAAAATCTTTAAGTATTCAAATGGAATGTTGTGGATGAGTAAACATTCCCGCTTTGAGTTGTGCAAGTTCCAGGTTTGAATATCTGTCTGAGGTCTGGCTGCCCAACTTCACTTCCACCTTTTATGTGGCCTGCGTGCATTTAAACTACATAAACTATGCAACCGAAAACCAGCAGTTAAATAAACCAAAAATACAGTATTGTAAAGTAGTTGGACAACCTTGTCCCTCCATTCCCTACCCTATGAGAATTCAGAACTTTGGATATACATTTGAAGGCTGGTGTGAACCATTTACTGGGTTTCTCAGTCAAGGACTGAACTAACATTTTTATTTTATTATGTTCTGCAGAGTTATAATATTTCTTAACACTGACAGAACTTGGAACTGTGATCCTTAACAGGATTTGTCAACTAGTCATCCATGGGCTAATTTGCATTGTCCATAAATTTTAGTTAGCATCACTCACATAGCACTCTGATAGTCTTAAAGAGCATGTACACAGTAAAGCAGAACATATTCTGGTCCTTGTAAAACTCATTCCTATTTTACAAGTCCACAACTCACAGAAGGTTGAGGATCACTGATCATTGATTCTGTACTCATAGTATACTTTGCAAGGAAAATCCCTAAGTAAAATATACTCTGCAAAGAAAGACACTACATTAATTTTTTATATATGTGCCTTATCCTTTACTTTCTTGTGTTCAGGGTTTGGTGAAACCAGACATTGTATTCTTTGGTGAAGCTCTTCCTGACCGTTTCTGGTTACATGAGATAGATGCTTCACTTGCAGACTTCCTCATAGTCATTGGGACATCCCTTGAGGTAACATTATGTTAAAAGTTATGAATGGGACAGAGACCATAAAATTACTTTTAAAAGCATGATAATGTGATTTCACTAGTCCCAAGTTTATGTGACACTAGTAAGAAAGATACATGACAGGTTCTGAAGTATTAGTGCTTCATTTTATCATATTTTAAAAACACAAAGCCATTGTAGCTTAGTCAGTATACAGACTAGGCTACAGGCTGAATGATCCAGGGTTAAAATCCTGGCAAGGGCAGGAAATCCAGAATGGCTGTGGGGCCCAACCTGCTTCCTAGTCAGTGGGTACTGAAGGTCCTTTCTAAAGTGGCTGGGGCATAAAGGTGACCATTAACCTCCATCTGCTCCCCTTATATGCCTTTATAGCATGGACATGGAAGACTTTACCTTTCTTTAAATTAGAATTTGAACATATGTCAGTATTCATTCCAGTACAGGACTGTCATGTTTTCATGTCTGCGGAAATGGAATATCTTAAAATATGACAGAACAAAAGCTATAGATAATATAACAACTGGCTATGATGAAGGAAAACCACACTGAAACAGAATAAATATTTTATGTCAGCAGTCTTTCTTATGTATTATGTTGTATTCCTTAGCTGACAAAATGCAACAAACAAAACAGTTAAAAATCCCTACAAATTAATCAAGCCTGGCATTTTATAAACCTATCAGGTATATATTTGGGGTAGTTTTAGGAAAACAAATGCAACTACATATTGACAAATCTTCACATTTATAGTTGGCATATTATTACAATAGTGACTCATCTGAGGTGTCTAGCCCCTCAGGATGAATCTGTTGGATTGAAATGTATCGGCCACGGTTAGTTATTATGACTTTCTAATATCTGCGTTCTTTTATTTTGTTGGTCAAGAAAGGTATGTTAAATATTTACTATTCTAGTCTTAAACTCCGTCTCTTATGAATTTCTATAAAGTAAAATACACTATCAAAATAGCTTGATATTAGCTCTGTACAACTGATAAGACACCTAAGTAGTATTAATGGGGTGTCTCACTTAGTTTTACTGTAATTCATGCACTGTTTCTTATGCAGAAACGTAGTCAGAAGAATGTGCAGACAACTTTATATACTTACATGGATATTCAAGGAGTCCCAACTACCTACAGCGAGAACAGTAAATTCACAGCTAAATGAAAACAGTTAGCTGTAGTTATATTAAATATCTTATGATTTCTTTTCCATATATTTTAAATTGTTTTTTTAGGTATATCCATTTGCAAGTGTAGCAGATGCAGTGCAGTACCATATCCCAAGACTACTTCTTAATAGAACAGTTGTAGGAAGTTTTGGGTATCGTGATCATGATGCCATCTTATCTGGCGATATAATTGAAAATGTGAAAAGTCTGGCTGCAGCTCTTGACTGGACAAGTGAACTGGAAGAACTTGTCAGACAGTATGAACAATGTAAGTGATACAGTCAACATTAGCTTCCTCCTAGGAACCAACTGCTTGATTTACTCAAGATGTATAGTACCTGTAAAAATACTTAACATTTATCGTTTGTACAAATAATAGTAAAGAAATTTGTGAATTAATTGTAAAATTAATCAGCAATTGAAGTGTCTAGAAAAATAGTTCATGTTGTACCTTTATGTTTTCCTTTATATCTTACAAAATTATGTCAGCCAGTTTATTCAGTATAAAACCATTCTGTATAGATGGTGCAGTTTAATACCTGACTTTTACATAACTGCATATTCTTCCATTCTGTTCCAGCCAGTTTTACTGCTTAAACATGATACTTTAAAACTGGGTAAGGTGTCACAACTTCAGAAGTTTTTACAAGGATGTCCCAAATTACATTGCATAACCATTGTTAATGTCATTAATCACATGATACAAAATAATATGATACAAAAAATTCCTAGTTTCTGACAGCATCGCTAATCATGAACACTGGAAATATTTTCATTAAATCTAAAACAGAGCTGAAGATTCTGGTCTCATGTAATGTGATGCTGCATTGTTGGGTAAGGTCCATGACATTGAACCCCTGGAAGATGAAGGCAACATGTTCCTCAGAAATGTCAGGCACCAGTGCATCACCACATCATACAAGACCAGAATCCTCTATTACACCTTTGTGAAACTTCAAGAGCTTACAAACAAATGTATTATAAATTTGTTGGATGTCATACCTTATCATCCAGATTTACCACACCTAATACTGAATAGCTGTGCTAGAAGCTGGAAGGCTTCGGGTTCAATTCCTGATGGTATCACTGGATTTTTCATTGACTTAATCCTTCTGGCTGCACTATGGCCTGGGGGTCAACCCAGCCTCTGGCAGAAATGAGTACCAAGGATATCTCCCGGGGGGTAAAGTTGGCTAGTTCATAGGGCTGACAGCCTTACCACCTTCATGTGCCAACTGTCTATAAATTGTGGGAGCCTCAAACTCTTGAGTCCTAAGGGCCTGTACAGGGATAGCTTTACCTTTAATACTTAAGTAGACAGTATTCCTTAGCAGTAAATGCAATAGACAGGGTTACAACCGTTATATTGAATTATGTGGTTGTGAGGAAACATTTTTTGTTTGATGTTTCATAAGTTTTGCAACAATTTTCCATCGGAATGATCACAGTTATCTGGTCCACTTTTTTGGTACACACCTGTACTTTCACTGCCCCTAATAGAAACTACGGGATGAAGTTGTGACTGTTTACCTGAACTAGTGGCAAGATCCCTATGCAAAGTTTCTATTACACACTTCTCAGAACTTCCACACACCAAAAACCGTATATAGCTGTCCCACACAAAGCCATGTTTTATATTGACAGAAGTTATAAATAAGAATGAGGTGCAGGTCTGAATCAGTGGTTGCTTTTTTTCTGATTTTTCATGTTCTGTTAAAGATATAGAGTGTAAAAGAACGCTGAATTATGTAACCTCTCAACAGTGTAATGGAAAGCAATCGTGCTTCTCTGTGTAACCTGACAGTAAAGTGTTACTGCAACTGACTGAGACACAAAGAGGTATCTCATTGTACAACATTAAACTCTTTTTGACAATCCAAGTTTCAATTTCTGATTGGTGGATAATGAAGATTTCATTATAAGCACAGAGCAAAGCTTTCACCTCAACCAAAGATTAGACTTTGGACATTTGGATAATATCAAGAACACAGAGTAGTTTGGAATGTAACACTAAGTTCTGGAAAGGGAATCTACTTCCACCCTCAGGCATAAGGTGTAGAGACAGGTACTCAATTGGATCCATGAGACACAGCTACTCTCAGCTATTCTCAATCTTGAATTCAGATTAGTTAAGAATAGCTATCTCATCACCCTTTTGCCAAAGAATGGAAATAAATACACTTTCCCAAATGCTGTGTGTTCCATTTTTTGTATTTTTGGAACACTGTACGATGAGATTCAACTAGCTGATTGATTCAAAATGTGAAACAGCTTTGACAGAACCCTATAAAATTGAAATGTAAGTACTATTTTGCACAATGTATTTCTTGGGATTGGAGGAGGTACAAGAACATAGGATCATGGCGCAAGTGTCTATTGGGACTGGGGGAAATGCAAGAAGATATAATCATAGTCACAGGTGACCCTTGGGATTGGGGGAGGTGCAAGAAAATAACTGTCTGTTATGAATGAGGCAGGTGCAAGAAAATTGAATCATAATGTATGTATTATTACAAGAATGAATCCTTAACTTAAATTGTTAACATTGTCTCCTGGTATCATTAGCAGTGCCTACTGCATGTGAAACAGTGTAAATGTATGCTTCCATCCATTTCACTCCAGGATGGAATTTAAAGAAAAACAATACATTGTGTCTATACAGATTTTTGTCGTCTCACCATTAAATCACAAAATACAGCCAAACACTGTGTTCAAAATACATTCACAATGTATACTACACAAACAGTAATTTCTAAATATGGGTCTTTCTGAAACAGAGTAGATACGGTGCTTTGTAATAATTTGCCAGGATTAATCACTATCAATTTCCAATTATGCCATTAATTAGGTGCACAATTCATGATACTTATGAATAAGTTTAGTTCCAGCTGTAACATTTGTTAACTGTTTATTACACCAGTACTGTTCTACATGCAATTATGACTTATCCACTGTACATGACATGCAGTAACACACATGGAAACAGTTATTATTAAATTATTATTCCACTATTGGTTATACATAATGTCACTCAGCTACCATTAGTCCAATCCTACTTCAGAAATTTAAAAGGAAATTAGGCAGTCTCGTTAAAAATGTGCACTAGTTGCTTAGATGGAGTAACTGAGGAGCAAAGTAAAAAGGTGGTACAAGTTACAAAATTAAAAGCTCTGATGTTATTAAGATTACTAGGGCTAACAACTGAAATGACATATTATGTTCATGAAGTCTGTATTGAACTCTGACCCTTGAATGGTATATGGAGACTTGAAGAGACATTTGAAAAGGGGACCATTAGTCATGCAAACTGCTGCTCTTGCACAGATCCACTGCTTATTTAGAATCAAACTGGGATACCTCCAAGAACTTTTTAATTATGATCCACTTAAATACAGTGTCACCATCTCAAAACAATACAGCACAGTGTGGTTGGGTGATAGGTGAACAACTGAAAAGGATGTGGAAGGAACTGGTTGTGGCCTAATTAGAGACATTATTCTTGCATTTGCCAGAAGGATCTGAGGAGAACAACGAAAACTGGGCAGGCTGATTGGTGTCAGAGCTCATTGGAACTGGGCAACTCCAGGCAGGATGATTAAGTGTCAGAGGTGGTTTGAACTGGGCACCTCCTGGCAGGACTGTTGGTGTCACAGTTGGTCTGAACTGGGCACCTCCCAACAGAGTGGTCAGTAAAAAGGCTAGTTTGAACTGGGCACCTTCCAAAAGGATAGTGTTGCAGCTGGTCTGAACTGGGCACCTCCCAACAGGCTGGTGTCAAACCCACCACCCAGTAGGATGTTTGGTGTCACAGCTGGTTTGAATTTGGCAACTCCCAGCAGGATGGTTCGTGTCACAGCTGGTTTGAACTGGGCACCTCCCAAAAGGATAGTGTCACAGCTGGTCTGAACTGTGCACCTCCCAACAGGCAGGTGTCAAACCCGCCACCCAGCAGGATTGTTTGGTGTCACAGTGAGTTTGAACTGGGCACCTTCCAGCATGATAGTGTCACGGCTGATCTGAACTGGGCACCTCCCAACAGGTGGTAGGTGTCAAACCCAGTTTGAACTGGGCACCTCCCAGCAGGACAGCTGGTGTCAAACTCAGTTTGAACTGGGCAAATCCAGCAGGATGGTTGGTGTCACAGCTGGTTTGAACTGGGCACCTCCCAGCAGGATAGGTGGTGTTACATCTGCTATAAACTGGGAACCCAAATACAAGGCAAAAGGATTAAAGCTTCAGATAGTTTGCAGGGTCATCAGTGAACTGCTACAGCTGATTCGCCTGGCATGTCACGAATTTTACAGTGCACTTCTTCACACAAGACAAAGTCAGACTAGCAATTACAAATGGGGATGGCGGTTAACAGTGTCAATCATGACATGGACAAGGTAAAATTACAGGAGGAAAAATAAGAGAAAGGGATTAAGGAATTATGACAGTAAGCAAGTAGTCTGTTGGACTTGGATGAAATATACAGAATTTAGTTTAATAAAATTACAAGACCTTCTGTTTATTGTTCAGTAAGCACAGCGCGCATGCATGCACACACACACATACAAAACATTTTTCTCAAGTTGTTGACAGTAATGTAAACATATGTTTCTGTGACTGGAATTTAATGACAAGAAATGCATTCAGTTTTTCTTGGAAATACATTAGTCCTAAAACAAAAAAATGTGATATCAACAAAATTAATTTGCTTATTGCAGGCATGTTCTCTTTTATTTTTAAACCAAGATTCAGACGAACTTTTTTTACTATTGTAAGAAATGTCACTTGCACCATCTTTTCACTCATATCCTCAGCTGTAGCATGACCTTTACAGTTAACAATTGGAACACAAATTACCACTCTCACATGTGAAGCTTTATGATACATGACTTCATAAATTATCCATTTGGCATTTAAACAACATGTGCTAAAAAGTTTGAAGTCTATTAAACAATTACATTTCAAGTGTTTCAGTTGGTAACATAATTACATACAATAATCTGTGGACCACAATCATTTTCATGGCATGTACAAGGGTTTAATTTTGCTATTTTCAGACTGCTCTGTTCCTAAATATACATGCTTTCTCTGTTAATTCAATAATTTCAGCAAATTTCAACAGAAATGGTAATGGGCAAGTAAAAATTGCCCTTCTGTTTTGGACTACCTGTATGCAAGCACTGCACATATAAAAAAATAAAGTAAGAGAAGAAATTTATCTTCTTACATTTAACAGACCAGAAACTATTCTTTTCTTGTTCATATCAAATAATACAATATTAGGGGAATTCAGATTATATCATAAGGAACCGTTTTTGGTCACTGAACAGTACAATTATGTTTCTCAAAAGGCTTGCGACAATTATTGATTCACGACACCCTCATTTCGATGGACACTGTCCATTAGCTAAAGTATAATTAATATACACAACATTTTAGCAGTTAGCTCTACTCCTTTCTACATGAACTAACTGAGATACACAACAATGGAAGCTCCTCAAGTCCCACAGTTTAGTTCCAGACTCCCCCTGCCAACCACTGACAAAACACCTACTACAAAAACTTCAACCAGCTCAGGAAACACAGGACCATTGGTAAAATAATCTAACACTTCACCAGTAAGATCAAAGACCTGTAACTGAAATGAGATGTCACCCTCATCAGCTATGACACTGTAAGCTTCATTACAAATGTCCCATTCAGTGAGGTACTTGGACACAGATGAGAAGCTAGCCAGGAAACCAACCCTCAGTGTGGATACAATCATGTAACAAACTGTGTATATGGCTTGCAATGGCACTTCCAAGTTCGAGAAAAACTTTACCAATAGCCAGATGGAAGGACAATGTGCTCACCACTCTCTCCAGTAACCAGCAACAAACACATGCAAAACTTCAAAGAAGAAGCATTAGAGCAAACTGACATGATACCAAACATCTGGCTCAAATGATGTTTACTGCTGATATACACTGAGCAACTCCCATTCCTGTAATAGATCAATGCAACAAATATTTAGATCAATTCTTCCCCAATTATAGATGAATGAAGGTCATATGCATATGAGATTTTCCAGAATTCTTGATTCCATTCTGCACCCCAAAGGTATCAGGAAGCCAATAAGACAACACAGAGACACCCCATGAGACATGAGTAAGTTGGCTCAGCATTATGGAGTTGTTTTAACATTTATAAATGAAAGGGTCATATACACCCAACACAGGACACAACATAACATTATAAGAATCTTAATTTGTATTACCGTATTGTAAATTCTAATTGCCCGGACTAACAAAAAAAAAAAAATTAACAGACCAGGGAAAACAACCATATGTGAAAGACAGAGCTGTCAGCCTTATACTACCAAAGACACCGGTGATTTGGCAATGATTCTTGTAACACATCCAAATATGGCCCATTACCTGGGCAAAACATGTTGTCTGAACATTGTACATGTACAGTGTAAAATCAAACTGTGTCTAACCCAGTCTTTCTTTCGTTCACATTTGCCACATGGCCACATGGTAATTTGGACCTAACACATTCCAGGCCATGACACCAAGTTCAGCAGTGAGAATTAGAGAACTTGGAAAACACTACTCTTCCCATGTGTACTAGTTAGATTCTGCATCATCATCAGCAGCAAAAGCACCAGCAGAAGCAGCACAGTGCATATAGAAAATCTGCTCACAATGGACCATACAAACATTACACCTCCAATCACCCCAACGGGACAAAGCAAGGAATAATCCAATGGCTGACAAAAAAGAGCAACAGTCACGAGAAGAAATAAAGACACCTTGAAGAAGGAAAAAGCAACCATTAAAAGCACACTAATAAGAACCAAAAGACCACAATTATTTTTAACAGAGTCCTCAGGAAGAGAACCTCCATTAATCAACAATCCAAGAAGGGTACTGCCCTAATACCACACATCCAGGATGCAGGGTGAAGCTGAAAAGATTCAAAGAATCTGAAATAAAGGTGTAATATGAACAGCATTCAAGTCACAAACAACATGTAACATGGTCACAAGGATCAAATCAAGAAATGAAATACAAAAATCTAAGAACTGCATATTCACCATTACACACAAATGCAACATAAAAATTGCATTGAAGTCCAAAATAGAAGAACAAATCGCACTCTTAGAATGAATAACACAGAATACAATGGGACAAGACACAAATTATCCACAAAGAAGGATGCTGGAATGTTAGGAAGCAGAAAGAAACAGATTTCACCAGAACAAGAGAACAGGTCATCAGACAACCACATTGGGGCATGAGCTTGATAAGTCTTCCACAACCGTGCATTATGAAATAATCCACACATAATCTAAACTGAGTTACATGACAACAAACATTCAAGAGGAAAAAATTAAGCATAGATATGTTGTCTGCCAAATGCTTTTCATGCTGATGCAAGGTTAATACTGTTGTCTTGTACTAAGAAACAATGTGCATAGTTAATGTTTTAGTTTATATATTTTTATGTTAATCTATTTCCAATAGTTAATACTTAAATATCACACAATCTTACTTGAAGACTGACCAATACAGCATGTATTAATGAAGACTAGGTCTGAAGATACAATGCACTTAGGCTGATATGATTCGTCACTTTGATTTGGTATTAAGAGAGTGATGTGAACATATACCACAGTGTTTTATGAGACGAAGCCGGTGAAAAGCTTGTGATTTCATCATTTCTAGAATATATGCCGGATATGATAGGCCTCAAGTGCATCTGTAAAATAAGCAGCATCTTTAATGCCATCATTTGACTGGTAAAAAATTTAGTTTCTTGAATTTGTGGTTATATGCAACATACAAGTGATGACTATGATTGCAATGGACATTTCTTGGCATTACTGAGACAGTACTTGGTTGCATTAGACTGTATAAATGCATGTGGGAACCTAAAGATGAAGGTATAGCTAACTTCTCAAATGTCATTTATGTTAAGTATGCTTCAGACAATGGACAATGTCCAATAAAATCAGAGTAAAGTGCAATTACATTTCTCCCAAACAAGGATATATAGGTATATAACTTAGCTACTATTCTTGTATTTATCCCCCCAGCTGTATTGTCTCAACAACTGATTTCTGAGAACCAAGTCACAAAAATTTCTACTACAGCAACAGCTGTAATTAAAATAAAATATATGATTGCGTTTCAATATGTCAACTAGTGCCATAAGTAAAGTAATGTTTAAGGCTATTCATTCAGACTGTCCATAAGTAGCACTGAACACCGTCACACTTTTGTCAAATAATATTAAACTTACCTTGGATAAATTCGGTGTAAGACCGTAAAACTTGAAAACTACAAACACACAAACACATCCACATACCTCAATAAGTTACACATTTAGGAGTGTCTCACGAAATGATTGTACAGAGATACTTTGATTTTAAATCAATTTTGTCACACAATATCAGGCCTGGCAGCAAATCCATACATAGAACAGCAGAAAAATGTATCACAAATTCAGAAAATATTTTTTCCCCACTGTGCTCATATGAAATGAAATACAAATAAAAAAAAAAACTAAGAGGTCTGTAAATAAAGTAATGAGACTGCCTGTGTATCGCACGATCTGGCAATACTGCGGGCTTGCCCTTCACATGAAGGTTACATAACAGTCTCATAGACTTCTAGTATGAGTTTCAACTCGCTAGCATCAACACGCTAATTTTAGTGCGGTTTCTTGTGAAGCAGTTTTTGTGTGTGTGTCACGGAAATGGAAGAGCGCAATTTCGAGCAACGATGTGCAATA
>Ga0131853_10010716_pt1 | contig 16762 bp, 13 predicted proteins | sample TergutLab28metaG_FD_92764 | JGI IMG/M metagenome (GOLD analysis project Ga0131853, IMG submission 92764) | Labiotermes labralis P1 segment gut microbial communities from Petit-Saut dam, French Guiana - Lab288 P1 (version 2) (version 2) | ecosystem: Host-associated > Arthropoda: Insects >...
TCAACATTTTTATATAACATATTTTATAACTAGCGTACTGTAAACCACGGGATCCTGTAGGTAGCAACAACAGACGTACCTTGTATGATACCATATTTTATAAGCCTGAAGATGACCCCAAGGGGTTGAAACATGTTGCTTTGTTAATTGGTGCATAACTTAACTTTGCACCACAGTGTTGTGTACGACGGACAATAAATAACAAAATCACCATTATTTTATATATCATATTCTTCAAGGCTAGTAACATTCAATATACCCAATCTAGAATTTTAAATTCTACATTTGTATTAATAGCAGCGCATTTTATTCACTGCAGTTAATCAATACCGGAAGCTGTAATTACAGTTACAAGAGCTCCTGATGATGGGTGTCAACACCCGAAACATGTAGAGCTGCCTACAGAAATGAAATAAACTGAATAAGTCGCATCTTGTTGGACAATTATTAAATTCGATTCATGATGCATAGACCCATGTATATAAAAAACTGTTTTCAAAGTCATTACCATAAGAACTACGAAGCTCACAAACTACATGTATTCCAAAGAATCTTCTTGAGAAATTGACTGTTAATTAGGTCAAGGCTTCTCTTGTTGGTCAATGGATTACACCCCTCACTGGACCTATCAGGTGCCAGTTAAATCCTCAGGTGGGATGTCCTCAAACTGCATATTATTCACACCACATTTCATGACACCTGATTCCAAGGTTTAAATGGCAGAAAGAGGCAACATGGTTATCGGTGAGACTACTTTCTTCCTTATTAGGAAAAAAAGAAAGCTAAAAAATATGTAAAGGGTTTGGCACCAATATACAAAAGCACTACGCACATGAATAACAGAACTTTCCACAATGTACTCAATACACATAAATAATAACAGAAAACAATTATCACGAGCAATAGTACAAAAAAATCAGCCACTGCAAACTCTGTTGTTGTATAATCACATACTGTACAAAAAGCTACTGGGCAGAGACACCATCTGCACCTCTATCATGGCCCTAGAATACTCATTATTGTTTGCATGTGTATATTGTATGTATATTTACAGTCCTCCTGAATAGTACCCATAAAATAGACAGAGACATACTTTCCACACCAAAACAAATCATCCATTAAACAGGAATTGCCTGCTGAAGTGGTTACATTATGCTAAACAGCCTTGACTGACAACTGAACTCTATCAGATTTGTATTCAGTGCCACCAGCTCATGCAACCACCCAAGAGATACATGCAAACCATGTGTGGCAAGGGATTAAGTAAGTTCATGTGACCTTATAGGTTGATGGATGATTTATATATCATTTAATGATGCTGTCCTCTGATAAAGTTAATTTGCATCATATGAGGTAAGAAAATGATCACAAACCACCCAACACAGCATCTAAACAACACAATACGGTAATCTGCAAGAAAATGGTTTGGTATACTACACTGACAGGGTTAAAGGGAACTGGAAGGACCACAATTTGGATGGTCACTGTACCAGTCCAGTTACAAACCCGATGCTCCCAGAAATAACCCATGCATGTTACTAATTCTATTATAATCTGCTCCATCACGCTGTGAATAATGATTGTAATGGACATGACTTTTTCCACAGAAATTTTCGCCCCGTCTTTCAATTTGAACTAAACTTGTTAAAAAAATTAAGTTCCTCGCACCATTCATTGCATTACATAGGGGCAAATGATGACTCCCTTACACGCCCCTTAGCCACTTGTGTACAGAGCTGATAATATATTTGAATGAAACATAATTTTTAGAGGCTTGCAACACATTTGGACGCACTACCTTCTGCCCCTTATCAATACCTAAAACGATGCCAACTGTATCAAGACTAACACAACAAAGAAGCGTGTACGTGCCTGTTAAGTGACTTTTGTCGCCAATGCGTCCCTGTTTACAAATACTCTAGAGCTTTAGTATTTTATCGTAATTATACCTAACGAATGATAGCCCTCTACACAGCGTAGGTCAAATACTTAAACGTATTTTGATATCACAGTTCACATTTAGATTCACAGGCCACCTGCGAATGCTAAAATACCCACTAGTCACTCAATGCAAAGCATGCACCCAGCACTTTGATCGTACCACACACCCAAATGGAAGACACCGGACCCTAACGTACGAATGAAAATAAATTCTAAAAATGTTTAGTCACACAAAGCGGAACTATGTACACAACTACAAACGCTGTAGTCCCACAAAACATTATGTAACACAACATAAATAATAATAAATGTAAAAAAGATATTAACATCTTTTGCCACTCCCCCGTCTTGCACCGCCCGAAGATGGATGAGTACTGCGTATTACAAATAATACTCCACAGATGGCAGGATCATCATAACAAAAAAGATGTGCACAGCATGCGGGAAATTCAATGGCAGGAAGCGTCGTTAACGTTGCTTCGTGACACACATTGCAAAAGAAATGGTGGAAATAAAACTTAAAATGGGCACTGCATCGTACAAAATACAGCATGCTTGCTCATTCAGACAAAATCCTTGTGTGCGAGATTTGATGTTTCCACAGCGGTGTGTCAAATATTGGAGTCTCTGGGATGCGTGCTTTATATACATACATACATACAGTCTGTAAATGGTTGACATCTTGGGTTGCTGGACCCCGAAGATAAAGGCATTGCATCCTTCGAAACGTCGGAAACTATTAGTCCAAAAACACAAAATAACATCATACAAGACATGAATTCCTGTCAACCTGACATGACCAGCATACTTGTTGCATAAAAATATCTTTGCCAGTATCCTACTGAAATACATTTCAAAAGAACAAAGCACTGGCAGTTATGCGACTTTTGAGAATTTGCCAGTAAACAAAATGTTTCCCTCCCCGCCAGAAAAAAAAGAGCAAGAAATTTATGTAACATATCAATCAATGTAATAAGAACCAACAAAATGCACACTTTTTACATTTCTGTTTTAATTTAAATATAGTGTCTTTGACATGTTTCGAACATCCAAGTGTTCATCCTCAGGAAGACTGTACGTGCAGTTTTTATGGTATTTCTTTCATGCATACATCCAAGCAGTCTGGTTGCTGGCAGGATGCACAGCATCAAGCACATTCTGCCAGTGACCAGACTGCTTACATGGATGCACAAAAGAAATACCATCAAACTACATGTACAAGTCTTCCTGAGGAAGAACACTTGGATGTTTGAAACATGTCAAAGACAATATAATTAAATTAAAACTGTAATGTAAAAAGTGTGCATTTTTTTGGTTATTACATAGGTATATCACAATGCATGGTTCAAAAAACATAAAATATCAATCAATAATGCCTGAATTTTTAAACTCCTGCCAAGATGGAATGAATGCATTCATATGCTCGAGAATTGAGATGAAACAAGATATTTCAGCAGAATAAATGCGCTTCATGTAACATTTCAATAATTCCTCATTTAATTTCTATGACCTAGGGAACCTTAGTTGTTGAATACATTTCATATTTTTAAGCCAAATAGCATGATTTGTTCCTCTTAAACCATCAGTGAATTTCTATCAGACTACACACACCACAGTCCACAAGACCAGAGATCTCCATAGTCAAAATCACCATCATACAAATCTCAAACTTCATGTTGTCTGCATTGTAACACTTCTGGAGCAGCCAACTTGTTTTCCAAAAACATAGAAATTCAAAAACATATATCAAAGAGCAAATGTTGCTGCCACATGCAAAGCATGACAGGCACCAATTCGACAGGTGGCCTTTTTTTTTTCATTTTTATCTTGGACATCCCATTGTGTTGCACAAATTACAAACTAGTTATTAATTTGTGTCAATACAACCAATTTTATTATATTATATAGATATGTGGCTACATTTTATCAGCCATTACCTGGCCAACCTCAGGCTGTTTAAACACACAAAAACCAAAATTACAATTGCAGACATCAATGATGGTGGCCGTTGCTTAGATCATCCAATAAATTTCATGTCATGGACACGGACACTGCAGTATAAAGTGCAAAATTTATACATGAAACTTATTTTCTTCTTACCAGTAACAATTTCTGCTTGTGATAAACATATAATGGAAAGTGATTGTGGTGGTATGATCAGTTGTGGGTATTTAAAATTTAAAAAAAAATGGGGTGTCGTCCACACACTTACGACTGTCTTGTAATTTCATGTAAACTGACTAATGCACAAACACAAAAGATACTGGTATAAAACACATGGTACAAAATAAAGATAATTAAATCATAGTCACTGATATGACAAAGCATTGGGGGGGGTGGGGGGTGGAGGAGGGGTGGACACAGAACAGCAGCAGTAGCAAAATAATTACAGGACTGATAACCTTGAAACTGGAAATGGGCAAATATACAAGGGATACATTTTGAAAGAAAAACTAAATATTTCAAATACTTCTTCCATTTATTGTCAAAATATATAAACATTCATTTACCTGTTTAATATACACTGCACAAATCCAAGGTAATCAATCACAATTTACTAGTTTTCAAGGGCAATCTTTTAGGTGTTACAGATTTTCAGGCTTTTCACTGACCAGTATGTTATCTCATTTCCCTAAATGTTGAGATTTGAATGCAAAACTGGTGGGAATCATACCACAGCAAACTGATTTGAGATGCATTACTGTTTATATTATCCTGAGGCTACGTAAAGAACTCCCAAGGATCACAGGGCTAATTACACTGAAGGATTTTCCTATTTTGGCCTACTTACATTCCTTTCCACCACAGTCTCTGGTGTTAACTGGCCCAAAGAGCTTGATTCAAGCAAAGTTTATCATTAGTAACCCATTAATGAAGAGGATGGCTATTATTACGTTAAGAGAGCTCATCCTGTTGTGTCCCAGAAATATCTAAACCAATAAATGATCAGTCAGCACAACTGTACTTTATCGGAATCACACCACATTGTGGATGAGGAGTATACCATCTTGAAAGTGATAGGCAAATGCTACTCTTACTATTGCATTTCAATCTCAACACTTGTGGCATCCCACATTATAAAATAAATGTTACAATAAAATTATAGTAAGTGAAAAAGCCAACAGCAAATTAAAGAGAAAATAATAGAATTAAAATCTTCTGTTAAATGTCGAATAGGTCATGCTATATTCTTATAATTTAAAATATGTTTATAGAAGTTATTTTATTGGCATTATATTAAATACATAAACCTTTTCATCCTCTGTTACCTTATAATTATAATAATTATGTTACAGAAAATTGGTTTACACTTCCTCTGCATAGAGAAAAAGTAAAAGACATACACATATTCAACTCCTGCAGAACTTACAGCCTCCATTGTTAACTTCTTGGCCTACTTGAACTTAAGTTTAATATAATTTTTTTTAAAATTTTAACAGACTTTTTAAATTCTAACTTTGTCTCATTCATTATACTGTTGGCTTATTTACATATTATAATTTTATTGTAACATACATTTTATATTCTCAGAGTACAACCAACAAGATGCGACGTTTCTCAATTTATTTATTTCTGTAAGACGCGCTACATGTTTCAGACGGTTTTTCCGTCCATCATCAGGAGCTCAAAACTGCACATACAGCGTTGGTATTTGTCAGACCATTACTGCTACCTGCTGCTAGCAGCAGGTAGCAGTAATGGTCTGATGATGACGGACGGAAAAACCGTCTGAAACATGTAGTGCGTCTTACAGAAATAAATAAATTGAGAAACGTCGCATCTTGTTGGTTGTACTCTGAGAATATATTAGCGATGCATGGACCTATGAAAGTTAAATTTATTTTATAACATGGGATCCCACAAGTACTGAGACTCAAACATTATAATAACAGCTGCTTTTGCCTATAAATTTCAAGTCTGTTTACACCTGATGATGAATCAAGTGTTCCGAAACATGTAGTGTGGTGCCGATAAAATACAGTTATGTTGACTGATCATATGTTGGTTTAGTTATAGGGAAATATGCTGGTGGAGGAAACATAACAGTTCAAGCAAGATGTGAAGGGATGAATCCATGGGACTTCTCTCCTTGACTCATCAGTCACCATCAGTGGACATCTATGTGCACAGGGATTCAGTCTGAGCAGACAACTTATACACTCTGTTGTAAATGTAACTTTTCATTATATAAATGTCTTGGATTTGTGTTATCACGACATTACGTATGGTATCTACAGTACTCTAAATATGTAGATATGGCCACATTTTTAATTATATCTTTCAGTCATGTCCTGAACTTTTTGAACAGAGGATGCTTAATAATGGAAGATGAGGTTTTCTTGTACTCCAAATAAACAGTATCATCAGCTCCTGATAGAGAACTGATGTTGCCAAGCCGGCGCTGAACCTAGAATCACAGAGAAACTATTCAGAAAAAAAACTTACTAGAAAATAAACTCTTACAGGATGATTTTACAAGCCTCCTACATAACTCTGACAACGGGGGGCAAGCCAGGAACTGTACCCAATCTACTGAGATCAGAATCACAAGTACACTGGGCCATCACCTACATTAAGAAATCATGCCAGCACTAGGCAAGATCTAGAGGTCAAAACACTGTAGGAAAGTCAAGTCACTTTAAAGATACACTTGTCACACGCAGTACATCTGAACATTAAATAATACCTTGTATACCTGTTATATAATACACCAGACACTTATACTTTGTGTGCTAAATTGTGGCAATTAGACTGGTGCAATGGGCATGAATACGCACATTTTCTATGGGGAGAAATGACTGCCAAGTTTAAAGTTTTGATTGCTAGTATACTCAAACAACATTTACAGAACCCACATTGTAAGCAATAACTATGTTCAGGTACACTTACATTTGGTCCTATACGAGGTCCTTCTCCTGGAATTCTCTCCTCATCCGCATCCATGTCACTAGCTGCAAGCACTTGCTGCAACAACTGACTCTGTTCCTCCCTTGTCTTGTATAACAAATCAGGTTCCTGAAGCAAACAAAGCAGAAGCAATTCACCTCTACTGCCACCATAACTTCAGTCCTTACATTGGCAATGTATTTAGACAAATGTTAGTTACCACACTCACTACCAAGCCTAGTACTACAGCTTATGCAGCAACTACACCGTCTTTTAGACACATTCACAAAATTGCGAAAAGCGACTATTAGCTTCGTCATGCCTGTCTGTCCACATAGAACAATTCAGCTCCCACTGGACAATTTTCATGAAATTTGATATTTGAGTAATTTTTTAAAAGCTGCCAAGAAAACTGATTTCTGACATGAATAATGGGTACTCTACATGAAGACCAAAATACAGTTTTGATCATACCTTTCTCAATTCTTTTTACAATGAGAAATGTTTCTGATAAATTGTAGAGAAAATTTTTATGTTCAATAACTTTTTTCAAAAATCATGCAATTTATGAGATAATGTGGAAAAATATAGTACAGTCGGGCAGGCCACAGGTGACAATATGGCACGCACACGCATTGCATAGTGGATACCCAAGGCTACAAATACAAACTCAGAACTTTCAACACTCATTGCTTTTCCACTGTAACAATGGTTGCACAAACACACCTCAATGTTACATTTACATTCACTGCCTGTTTTGTTAAAAGCTCACAATAGGATACGAAGGAAAAAATGCTGCAAATACACTATTCCACATGGCAGTGACACGGCCACACACACTGAACTCATACTAAATGTGACTATTAGTTTGGACATTGACCATCATCCTGAGATTTTTCGAACACAACATTTTGGAAACTCAATCCACACCCACCAACAAACATTAAGGTTTCAACTCTGCTGGGCTACCTACATAAAGCGAGTCTCAATCACTGGGTAAAACCAAGGCTGCACAATGAGAAACCAACACCTCACTACCTGAGCTATATCATGGCCGCTTGCTGAATGTGAATGTGAGCAAAATAAAATACAAAATGGTTCTTTTAATAACTCTACTTACATTATTCATCTGGGTACTCACTATAACCATTCCTGGGCCACCCCAGTGGTATACCATATCAGTCAAAATACTAACCTAATAACGTGCTGGTCCAATCTCAACCATTGCCACTGATGTCAAAATAATAAAGAAAAAACTGGCAGTATAATAAGAATCACATAAACCAAGGAGTAAATACACCACTGGAAATATTGTGTATTTCATGTACTTAGCAAAGTCCATCATCACATGCACATAATATACCAACCACTGTCACATACCTTCAGAGAATCATAAGCTCAGCAATTTATAAACTATCATACACAAAGGAATACACTGTAGCTCATTTTATACAACCAACAACTTGTACATCCAAATGCATATAATATTTACCCACTCCTACATGCCTTGGTGGTTGACTGACATCCCTAGGGAGCCACATCAATAATTAAAACCCAAATATGTCACAGTCTGTGCTGGTGAAATACTAGTATCATAATATGAATGCAAAATATGTTTCATGTTGCTGCATTAGCAGGTTTCCGAATTCTAACCTACTAGCATGTTTGTATGACGAGGTTAACGGGGCAATGGAGACTGCATAACGAGGAGCTAAATGATTTGTACTCCTCACCCAATATTGCACAGGTGATAAAATCGAGAAGAATGAGATGGGCTGGGCATATGGCACATATGGGTGAGGAGAGGAGGGTGTATAGGGTCTTGGTGGGGAAACCAGAGGGAAAGAGACCACTGGGAAGACCTAGGCATAGATGGGTGGATAATAATAGGATGGATCTCCAGGAGGTGGGATGTGGGTATATGGACTGGATTGGGCTGGCCCAGGATAGAGACAGGTGGCAGACGCTTGTGAGTGCAGTAATGAACCTTCGGGTTCTGTGATATGCAGGGAATTTCTTGACTAGCTGCAAACCAGTTAGCTTCTCAAGAAGGACTCTGCACCATGGAGTAAGTAAGTAAGTAAGTAAGTAGCATGTTTGTATAACAAGTACACCTATGTTGCAGCATGCTATATCAATGGTCAGGTTGTATGATGCTGTTACGTAGCAGTATGGCACATGTGTACCATAAATTCTGACCATTTGATGAACTGCTACATTCTGTTTAATGACATGAACATGTATATTGTATTACCCAGTAACTTACTAGTCAATCAGCTCCATTATTGTACCTAAATACTAAGCACAACATAGGTACTAAATCCATACTGGATTGTGTAACATAGACGTTCGTATCATTAAACATAATGTAACAATTCATCACACAGTTGGAATTTACAGTACACATATGCCATTAAATTACACAACAGCATCATAAAAAATGTTCTTGGATATAACACACTGCAATATACCATTATTAAAAACATGCTAATACATTAGAATTAAGAAAACTGCTAATGGGGTAAAATGGAACATATTTTATATCAATATTATGTATACCATAACTCTTTGTATTGTGTATCTATATATTTTAACAAGGCTGCCACATGACACATATACCATATTAATATGATACATACCATATAGCTATGTATGTATATACTTTATGTATACCATATACCTATATATTTTAACGTGACTTAATATACTTGCATTTTAACATCACAAACTGTATCATAATTCACTGGGTTTTAACAACTGGTATGGTTCCCTGATGATAAAAGTCTACTGCCACAATGTGTATCAGTGGGTTAACATTATAAATATCCATATCTGGATGTGCAAGTTCTTGGTTTTACAGCAGGAAATGTATCACACTGCATGGTATGAACATCATTAACACACTGTACCTCATCCATTCCTGCCAGCTTGGTGATCACCTTGTAGCTGTACCCCTGATTGACAAGGAACCTCTGTCTCTTGCGCGAGTAACTCATCTCCAGCGTGTCCTGAGACACGAGAGTGTAGAAGAATGCATTGTATTCCTCAGCGATTGCTCCTATGCATTGCAACACACAACATTTTGTAGGATGGTAGATAGATGTCAGTGCTGTGCAATACATACTGCCTCCATCTACACTTCTAACCTGAAGGTGGAGAAAGTCTAGTTCTCCAAAATGTACCAGACAAGGAGATTTCTTAACCCAGAATGCCAAAGCATTAATCTTTCCTGCTGCCAAAATCTCAAACTTTGTACTTAAATCAATGAAAAATTATTTGCTTTTTGGACTTTGCCCATCATCTGATGTTTCAGACTTAATAAACATAATGAAAATTACAAAGAAAGAAAGGTAATTAGTAAATAAAAAGATGTCAAGGACAGTAACAGTCCCCATTTTTAGGTTAAAATAATATGACCAACACAGCTGGGCCCAACAGACCATGACATTACTAAGAAACAAGTAGTCAAAGGTATAATGGCACTCTTGAACACTTCCTGGTTTCTGTATAACTCATATCTTACTAACAATGACCATAATGCCTACCAATAGATCTTATTCTGAAATGGTCACATAACAGTTCTTCATATCTGGATAACTTATCAGCTTTAATCCACTTTTAATATACCCTCCCCTCTATATCATCCATGTTTCACAAAGTATTTCGACCAAGATATTGCAAAATATAAGTGCAGTGACACCTTTCTTTGCACGCAGAATTCGACCCAGTCGCTGAGCTTCTTGTCTTCGTGAGCCACCATGGGAAGAGATCTGAATGAGAACATTGGCTTCTGGTAAGTCAAATGATGTGTCAGCAACTTTACTGACAAAGATGGTGTTCACTTTTGGGTTCAACTTGAAGTTCTGTAGAATCTGAATCCTTTCATTCTGAAATTAACATAAACATACAAACATAGAACATAATGCACAAGTACAGAAACTTTCTATCTTTCAACCTTCGGACTTCCACTCCACAGGTTACACCTTTTAGTTCACTGTCACATCTGTTAAGTCTTACAACAAAACTGTACAACAAGATACGATACAAAGACCACAGAATGTAGACCCCTGGACCAATCCCCTCCACATATCCCTTGAACTGTTATGCTTCCTCCTCCACACATACTTCACAATAGTCTGTTCAACCAAACATCTGTAGTGATAACCACATAAAAAAATTCTGGCTGGCAAGAGGGGGGGTTGAAGGGAATACATCAGCGAGAGGAGAATGGGGAAACCTTGAGCACTATCATACCCACTATCCACGGCACTGCATTCTGTGGTCTCAATATAGACACAAACTCTGCCAAAGTAACGTACCTGCGATGTGGGACCATAGATGTATGGCTTGTTCATCTTAATTGCATAATGTTTCAGAGCAAAAACATTGTCAGAGAAAACAATGGTTTTGTCCCCTCGTCTCTCATGGTATCGTATCAAATACTGTGTGCTACGGAACTTGCTGGGGTTCATCACATACAACAGCTGGAAGACACAATTATATGTTCAGTACAATAAGCCACATGATCAAGAGAAAGTAGACAAACAAAAAAGTGTCATAACTGGCAACTAATTGCTAGAATTTATTTGCATATTCTTGACATGAACAGAAGTGAACTGCCTCACTAATGAATATGTCCTTTACCACAATAAAATAGGGTGGAGGGTTTCAATTGTTTTATACAGGGTCCTTAGTTTATCTGGCCCCTGCCACTTGTCATTTCACAAACTGTTTTGCATGTTGATGGAGTCTTCAATTGTCTGCAAAATTTATAAGTATGTAACACTGTCACATTTACACAAATCAGTAAACTTGTGTACAAAACCACACAGTCTGGAAAATGTTCCAATCCAGTGTATATGCGACAGGACAGACAATAATGAAAATAATGTTATTATTTCAGCCTGCTTATTCTTGTAGCTTTCTAGATAATGGTGACATAATTACGATATGAGTCATTCTACTGACTGACAAATCCAGACTCAGTGTGAGTCATCTGAAAATATAATGCAGGGATACTACTGTATTGAAACAGACAGGCTGCAATACAATGACACATCGGTATCAGTGATATGAAATTGTTCATGTATGTATACCAATTTCTTGCTTGTCTTGCACATGAGATATTCTCTGTAGAATTCTGGTGTCATGGGACACCAAACCTCTGCACACTGAACTCTTGCGATGAACCCACGCTTCTGCAGCTCCAACCAGTTGGCTTCATATAACTTTGGTCCAATAAGAAAGTTGAGGTCAGCAATCTTATCATCCTCTCGAAGGAGAGTGGCAGTGAGACCCAATTTACAGTGCGACTGTACAATCGTCAATACACGCCTGAACATTTTGGCAGGAATTGTATGCACTTCTGCAACACCATAGGTACAGTGTGATTAATGACTCAACCAACACAAACAAATGCACAATTTATTACATAACACTCATCAATTGTAAAAGTCATATGGTGTTGAAAGGTAGACTGATTGTGAATGATGGCAGATCTGTTATTGTGTTTCGAGTTGATTCATTTCCATGCCTGTTTGAAAATGTGAACATAAAACGTTATTGTTGCTACCCTTTAGTATTGTTATGCACTATTAGAGTAGCATTCACACAATTTCTGAGTCAGAGAAGTGCTAGAGGATGCAGCACCATGCAAGGACCCTCTAAAGACAATTCCGAAATCACAAACATGCTATGCTAGCCATCCTAGAAATAAATGATACTCAAAATGAATTCAAACTTGAGAATTACTTTAAAACACCTTATCCCAATTAGCACATATTCCACTACAGATACAACATCACCATACCAGCAATTACTTACCGACATTTCTTCTACCATCAATGTAACAACTATACCACTAATATGGATGGAGTTCAAGAGGCAAATCTTACAACTTGTTGACTGATTCTAAATAAATTACAAAATATGTTGCACACAGATAAAATTGAGGCTAATATTTGCAAGGTACAGGATATTCTGAGAGCGGTGTAGTTCACTAAATATCCTACCACGCTACAGGCCGGAAAACCAAACATTTGGTGTTCAATTTGTTTCAAGAGCACACTGTCCACCAACATGGACAGTGCAGCCTACCCAGCTTCCCATCCAGTGGGTACTGGAGGGGAATAAGGGTGGAGGACTAAGTGACAGGGTGTAATGCTGAACCCTCACATCCATCTAATGCTTAAGTTTCAAGAGTGACTAGAGCTGTGTGTGTCCACAAAATGAGCAAGGATCACAGTGGGCTGTAATGCCAATCCTTTACCTAGTACAAAATATTCCTAAAGCAAAGCACTCACCATCAAGCACCATAATTCCCCACTCCTGATCCTTCAACCAATTCATTGTCTGTTCTGCTTCCCATGATCGCTTCTGAGTATGAGTGATCATTGAATATGTTGTGACCAAAATTCCACACCCCATCGGTTTGTCTTTAGCATCAGAAGTAAACCTACAGATCATGCTGTCATCCGCTGAAAATAAACAGTAAGTTTTAAATATCCAACAACACAATTTACATCCCTTCTTTCCTTTACTCAAACACATATTCACGGAACTCCGGCAAATAGGCAAATGAAGGAAACTGATCTGTGTAACAAACTGAAGCTGGCAATACCTGTGGACCACATCTTGAACTGCTGTTTCCACTGCTCAACAGATACACCAGAGTTGCAAAGTACTAAAGCTCGCTTGCGTACGGTACAGCAGGCAGTAACACCAACCAAACTCTTCCCAGCACCTGCACACAGCATCAAGACATATCACTGAACACTGCACTGAACAAGATCAACATTAATATTAAACATCAACATTCTTCTGACAAATGTAGCTACAGAACACATTGACACATACCACAAGGAAGAACAATAACTCCAGATCTTGCTCGGCCATTTCCAAACATTTTCCGCAAGCTCTTTTCTTGGTATGGACGCAATATGGCAGATGGTTTCAGATCAATGCTAAAGGAAAACAGAAATCTAAGTGTAAGTGTAAGCTGTTAGGAAAATAGCAATTTATGGAGCTACATATTACCACCATTTTGCTTTTTATACAGTTACATAGTTTGACTTACTTAATATCAGGGTTCACAGTGTCATTCCTGAAGTCATACTCTGCCAGCAGAGGGTGCTCCAGCTCAATACACCGCTTCTGGAGTATCTCAATCTTCTCCTGAACACACACAAAATAAAATTTGTAAGATAATTTTCATTTGGCTTCTAATCATAATGGAGATATGAGATACAATTAAACCTTCACAACATGTTACCAGCCCAGTTCTTGATGCATTCTGATGGGTGAATACCAGTGTTTCAGAGGAACACACTGCTACTTTCTTCAGGTAAGAAGTATAAGAGTACTTGGTGTCACAACCCACAAGAACACAATATCACATAATTTCTTTGACAGATGTAGTTAACCAAACTGATCTTTATATCATATATACAGAGTTTCCTGGTTGGTGCATATCATATTACTGAGAATTTATTAAATTAAACCACATGTTTTGAAAGGTTAAAGTGGCAGTGTAGGACAATGTACAGTAAGGTTCACAAGCAGTAGTACGCACAGCAGACAAAAAACAATGGTACAGCAACTAACCTGATTCACTTCAAATGAGACAGTCTTGAGAACTGCTTCTTCATCATCATCCTCATCCTCTTTGTCCATCTTGTCATAGAAGTTAGTAATATCTTCTGGCACAGTGGTGTCCGCAGGCTTACTGCCAGTTTGGTCACCTGATGTGCCATTTCCCTGGTCTTTTGGTGGAGCAGAACTAGTACTTCCTGGTTTGGAACTAAACTAAAAAATGTACAAAATGTAACTCAGACTTTATTGAATTTACTAATAGGCATCACAAATGAAAGATTTCTTCAGATCAGCACACCAAGAAATCACTGCTGATCTGTTTGAGTTTCAAGTGTGAAACAATGAAAAACAAAGGATGCTCACTGTTTTGTGAAACACTTCCAACATGAGGCAGAGGGAAAAATTTCAAATAAGGCAGCAATTTCAGAGAGGAATTATGTAAGATTTTGAAGAAAAAGCAGCAATTATAAACACATACCAGTTATATATACACACATATTTACAGTCATTCTGGATGTCTGAAAATTTAGTATTGGGTCTAAAACTGTAGAAAAAAAGGGGTAACCATAATTGCTAGAGTAATGATTGCAGGAAGAAAATCCAAAAATGTTGCTACTGTAAAAATTGTTGAAAGTGCCAGTGACATGATGTATATGGAATATGAATATACTTATGAGAAAAAGTCTCACACTAGAATTACACATATCAGTGAGCTGATCAAATGTGTTCATTAATTTAAATGAAAACCATTGTGATTTCCCTGAAAATCAAAGTGGAAATATATTGGACTGACAAAAATCACAAAATATTTCAACCAGAATAGACATTCCCTGGTTTAAACTGACACCAAGTGTCTTCTAAAGATGATAAAGGAGCACTATGATTCAGGTAAACCTGTTCTGTTCAAATCCTACCATGCATTCCTCTGCAGTAACTCACCTGAGGAACGCCTTTTTTATCCTGAACCTGAGTAATGAAGCCATCTTCGTTTTCTGCAGAGCAATCTGCAGCATCAACATTTCTTCGTAATCGACATTCCTGTACCACAGGGTCTTTTAGCATCTTCTGGAGTACTTCAGGGTGAGGCGACTCAACAAAGTACTGGTTATGCTTCAACACCAGTTTCACCTGTGGGATCAAACTAAAGTTAACACTCATACTTATATAGAATAGAACATAACTAAAACAGGATAAATAAGAAATTCAAGCAGAATAGTGGTGGGGAAAACCTTGTGGGAAGTAGCAGCTTATAAAAATATGGACCTGAAAGAACATTAGTATACACATTCTCAGTGGCACTGATTTTGGGGACATGAACTTGACAGATTTACCATACAGCCATGTCCAACAATGGATTGTGTAAATATCTTGAGTGATTTACTGATTTTGTCCATTAATCAGGTTGGGATACTTCATTATGTGAAATTTACTATATAGTAACATAATTAAACAGTTGATTTCAAATTTTCTGTTAGTTAGTTGGTTAGTCAGTTATTACAATTCTTTTTCTGCTTTCTTAGTCAGTAACAGACCAAGAATGAGACTGAGTCCCTTCACACAGTGGCCTGTTTCATCAGTCACTGATGATGTATGAGTAAGAGAGCATTGGTGGATGATAAAAGGCATGGTGTAACAACTTAAAAAAAGAAAACGCAGTACAGTTTGTTCACCAAAAATACTACATGCACTGCCTTAACTTTTAGCATGCGACCTTTTAAATGCCAGTTTTCTGCCACAGCCGGAGCACTAATCAATTTAAATGCCCACTGTGGGGCAGTTTTTTACTTTTCAGATGAAAAGGATGTGCATTTAATGGTACAATACTGTCCCATTCACGTGTCAAAGGTTAAGAATGATCCTAGGCCACTAAAGTGAGGCGTCAGTAACTGCCGGACCTATAGCATGGCCTTCTAAGCTACTGAATATGTATTGGAATATATTTAACAAGGAATTAATAAGTGGAAATCATAAATTCTACTGTCTTAATAGAGAGCTTTTTAGTCCTAAAGAACTATTAGTACAATTAACGTTATCTTCTTTATTTTATTTTTGTGGGGAGTCTACAACTCAAGTACTCAGTCCATCCACATTAAAGGTGCATAATATGACCTCAAAGTTCTGCAGTGCCCCCATGTTTTAAATCACTGATTTAAAAATAATATTGCAGGTGTGATGGATGTACAGCACATGTCCACAATCAATCTCCACACTAAATTCTACATGCAAGGCTAAAATGGTACTTTAGTCACATCAAAACAACAGCCAAATTCAACGTCTCCAAAACTGCCACATTATTGTTTTACATTCTTAATAATAATAATAATAATAATAATAATAATAATAA
>Ga0131853_10010717_pt1 | contig 16760 bp, 9 predicted proteins | sample TergutLab28metaG_FD_92764 | JGI IMG/M metagenome (GOLD analysis project Ga0131853, IMG submission 92764) | Labiotermes labralis P1 segment gut microbial communities from Petit-Saut dam, French Guiana - Lab288 P1 (version 2) (version 2) | ecosystem: Host-associated > Arthropoda: Insects >...
ACACACACACACACACACACACACACACACACACACACACACACACACACACACACACACACACACACACACACACACACACACACACACATACACACACACACACAAACATACACACACACAAACACACACACACACATACCCACACACACACACACAAACATACACACACCCACACACATACCCACACACACACATACACACACAAACACACACACACAAACACACACACACACAAACACTCTCTCTGATTAAAGGTTTAAATCCACCCCCGTCGTAATCTCCAGTATGACGCAACAAGTTAGGAAAAGCATGCACACATTAACTATTCTAACGCGTTCGTTCTGTTGTTGAATCTAGATATCACCCCGGAACTTTTCATGGTATCCTGTAAACAGCGCACAGCAGACGAGGTTGACAATCTGAACTTCCTCATACACAAATCGCTTAAAATCAGTGCAGTGTTTCTGAACTCATAAAATGGCACAGCATAATAATCAGGCCAGTCCGCAAGCAGCTGCGTCAGCAGACAAAATGAACGTTAACAGTCGATGTATGCAGCATAAGGAAGTAGTGTTAATCACGGGAGTGGCAATAAGAACAGCTCAGCGTGACTTAGTCGTCACATCACGTGGCGTTTAGTGTATAGACATGTTAATCTATGCGAAACAATTCTGCGCTGATCCCGTTTTAAACAATATGTCCACTAGTTCTGATGAAAGAACCTCCATTTGCATCGGCCTGCGTCATAGCTTAGACAAACCATCAAGAAGACTGCAATAGAGCCGTGGCAGCCCGGAGGGATACGACGCACCAGTCCGCAAATAGTGGCGCGACTAACGCTGTGTTCGCTTGAGAGTAGACAGCACAAAGCGTCAGAAATGTGGTGTAGTATATGCTGCGCCCACACAAGAACAGAGTATACGCAGAGTAAACTGTGTGTTTAACGTTCGTGTTTCCGTGCATCGCTAGTGTAATTACAATTGATAACCAACAAGTTGAAACTATTTTGATTTATTTACATCTAATCAGCTCTACATGTTTCGGGCGATGTTTTCGCCCACCATCAGGAGCATGTCACTGTAACTGCGTATACGCAACACCAACTCAACACCAGCCAGCAGCAACCTCGATGGACAATACCAGAAGCTGCAGTTACAGTGACATGCTCCTGATGGTGGGCGAAAACATCGCCCGAAACATGTAGAGCTGATTAGATGTAAATAAATCAAAATAGTTTCATCTTGTTGGTTATCAATTGTAATTACACTGTGTATTGCATGTTTATTTGCAACCTCTACCTGGAATATTTTTCGTCCAGACAAGTACTCGTGATTAAGGCAACGTTCGACGTGTGCGAAGAATCGTAGGTAATTAGGTCTTCATATGAATCACATATTATTGAGGATACGATTTTAGACCATATTTGGACGGTCTCAAGATATTTCTACGTAAAGCGCCCTATACACTCTAAGTTAAAATGAGCGATTTTACTGTGTGATGTCATACCTGACGGAAAAACCGAGTAAACTGCGTAGTTTTGACAGGCAATAGCGCAGGCCTCAGAACTGTCCTTTCCAGTCGTCTTTTACACAAAAAGAATTGCGCCAGCGGTCTTTCACACGCAGAACTGCGCAGTTCACTCAGGGAATCTCACAGTTTCCTCAGTTTACCTGCCGACATCACGATGGCATCATCTCAAGGCACATCTGTTGCTAGCAATTCATTCAGCATATGAGCATCGCATGATATATTCCTTTTCAAATACCTCTTCTTACTCCACATTTTACGTTTTCTTATCTTCTTAACGGATAACATTATGGCCAATGTGGCTAGCAAACAGCAAATGACAGCCTTGTTTTTATCCACCACAGTCACACACACAAGAAGACACACAGAATTGACAAAAAAACTGAAAAACCTGATCGGAAAGCTGCACTGTGCCAGAGAACATTCAGTTCAGTTTTTCTAAACAGTTAAACTGCACAGTTTAATTTAGAGTGTATGGGGCCCTGAACTCCACAAAATATGTATACAGCCATGCAGGCGTTCTAGAATTCTAACATGCGGACATACGGGTAGATAAACATTATCAATCTACTGTACTAGACAAATCGTGGAAAGGTTTTGTTGCCAATCAAGTTTGGTGCGGGGATGGGGAGGGGGGGCAGTGTCGGAGGAGGAGAAATGAGAGAGAAGAAGAAGAAAAACCCAACTGACCGGTGTAAAATACTTATACATACAGAACTAACATGTATTGTCGTATAAAATTTAATGTATAACATGAGAGGCAATGTACGTTTAAACGTGACATTACGGCGCGTCCTTGCAACCATTGTTGCAGTGAAAAAAGAATAAATATAACATATTCTGAGTGCGTGTTTGAGGTCTTAGGTATCTAGCATGCAAACCGCATGCGCCGCGTCGCCATCTGCGGTCTGTCTGGCTCTGTCATATTTCTCCACATTATCCCATTAACGGCACGATTTTCGGGAAATACGTCACTGAATACGAAATGCGTCTTTTGATTTTCTCTACAAGTTTTGTATGAAACATTTCTCGTTCTAGCCGGTCCCAGTGGCCGCGCGGTCTAAGGCTTGGTCTGCGGCCGCTCGCCTGCTGAGATCGTGGGTACGAATCTCACCGGGGGCATGGATACCTGTCTGTTGTGAGTGTTGTGTGTTGTCAGGTAGAGGTCTCTGCGACGAACTGATCACACGTCCAGAGGAGTCCTAACGACTGTGATGCGTCGTTATGTGTGATCTCGAAGCCTCAAGAATGAGGAGGTCATGACCCGCGTTGGGCCGCAGCGCCACGGGGGGGGGGGGAAATCGTTCTAAGAAGAATTAAGCAAAATATTACCGTAAATGTGCATAGGTTTTCTTGTGAAGTACCCGTTAGTTTTGTCACATTTTAATTAAACTTGAGTTTTCTCAAAAGATTGTCGAAAAATACTCAAATACCAAATTTCATGAAAATCCGTCTTGTGGGAGCTGAGTTGTTCCATGCGGAAGGATGGACAGACAGACAGACATGACGAAGCGAATCGTAGCCATTCGCAAATCTGCGAACGCGCCTATAAAGGCGAAACAGGACTCCGTTAATTTTCAGTTAACAACACCGGGGCGAAGTCCTCTGCAAAAAATAACGTATTTTGAGGTATCATGACTTGTAACATGGTAAATATGTAACTACTTATCCCACAGACCACACAGAATTGCTAATCTCCAAGTCACCGCTGTGATAAACTCAAATGTCAGAATCAGATCCGACATTTCCAGCAGGCGGTTTACGAACCGACGATCTGCGGACCACCTATAATTAGCTACACAGTCGGACTAACAAGCCAATACATACGTATTACACAACAGGACATTCCATTCATATTGCACTCTTATAGGTTATGACACAGTGCAGTCACGCAAGGAACGTACTGCCTCGATTGTCAGGGCAGACGCTGGCCGCACATTGTTACAACAAAGACCGTTTTAAGAACATCAAATAAATGACTACACATTCAAATTTAAAGTAAAAAAAAAAGTAAAGCAGTCCCATTACAGGCCCGGAGGGACCAAAAGGGTTCCAGGAAGTTAAGGTTCCCAGATTTCGTGACAACGGCACAGGATGGTGGTAAGGTTGTCAGCCTTACGCACCGGCCGTCTTTACTCCCAGGAAATACTCCTGGTACTCATTTCTATTAGACGCTGAGTCGACCCAGGGCCATAGTGCGATCGGAAGGATTATGTCAATGAAAAATTCCAGTGACACCATCTAGAATCGAACCAGCGACCTTCCGGTTTGTAGCACAGCACCTTAACCACTGTAACACCGCGGTCCACAGTAGTGATAGTAATAGTAGTAGTAAAAGTAATAATAATAAAAGTAGTAGTAGTAGTAGTAGTAGTAGTAAGTAAGTAAAAAGTAAAGCAGTCCCGTTAGAGGCCTGGAGTGGCCCAGAGGGTTCCAGGAAGTTAAGGTTCCCAGATTTCGTGACAATGGCATAGGATGGTGGTAAGGTTATCAGCCTTACGCACCGGCCGTCTTTAGCCCCAGGAAATGCTCCTGGTACTCATTTCTGTTAGAGGCTGAGTCGACCCCAGGGCCATAGTGCGATCGGAAAGATTTTATGTAAATGGAAAATTCCAATAACACCAGCTGGGATCTAACCAGCAACCTTCCGATTTGTAGCACAGCACCTTAACCACTGTGCTACCGAAGTCCCCACATTTAAATTGAACAAACCCAAAAATCACCAACGATTCAACTAAGGAATAACCATTTCGCGTTTCTCACTGCATATTTCCTGCAGGTGTCCTTGCTTACGGCCCGGGGTTCATATCCCGGCAGGGTTAAGAGATTTTTTCTCTTCACCGAAACGTCCAGATGGGCTCTGGGGCTCACTCCGCCTCCAATTCATTCAGACCCGGGTTCTATCCCTGAGGCAAATCGGCCGGGCGTGATTTTGTCCACTTACGTACGTCCATCTAGTGCCTAGATTAAGAATTAGTGGAACTATGCCTCTACTCCCTCTATACACTGTGACGGCGTGGACAGGTATGACTTTACCTTTTACCTGTACTTATCCTGCAATTCCGATACAACAGAAATAAATATCGATATCGTGACTGAGGCGGCAGTGTAATGGTTCCGATTTCTGTCACAGCCTGTACATAGCACCCGCTGCCAAATTATATACTGCCCCACACTGCGTCCGCTGAAATTACAAGTTTAGAACTCACTTAATAGGTTTAGAGGAAAACCCACAACGGTCCGCCTCTACGTAACAATTTTCATTATATACCACTTATATTAAGAGGTTTAGTAGCACCCTGCTATTTTCTTTATTGCCATTATATAGCACACAGCCAAACTAACAATAACTTCAACACTGTGGGTGCTTAGCGCATGTTACATGATGTGAGAGATGTTACTTCCAAAATTAAAATCCTTCCATCCGAGCATTTTATTCTCATTAATCATTCAAAGCACAGAGCTAAGTACACGACGCCTGCCTTAACCAGTAAACACTCCACACTTTGCCCACACAGCGTGTGTGTGTGTGTGTGTGTGTGTGTGTGAGTGTGTGTGTGTGTGTGTGTGTGTGTGAGCGTTCTGTATGCCTAACACAACAAACAGCTATTATTTCCCCAATATAAGCCGACGCGTTTTTGTGGTAATGGCTTCATGATTCCAACGGCGTAGGAACTCAATTTTTGCATAGAATACTGTAGCATTTAGAGCAGCGGTGCGCAAACTGTGGCCCTCGACCCTTGCTTAGGTGGAACGTTCAGCCTTCGGTAATAAACAATATTAATATTTACTTACTTACTTATCGCACTACGGCCCTGGGGTCGACTCAGCCTCTAACAGAAATGAGTACCAGGAGCATTTCCTGAGGTTAAAGGGAGCCGGTGCGTAAGGCTGACAACCTACCACCATCCTGTGCCGTTGTCACGAAATCTGGGAAACTTAACTTCCTGGGACCTTCTGGGCCCCTCCGGGCCTGTAACGGGACTGCTTTACCTTTGTACTTACTTACTTACTCCATGCAGCAAAGTCCTTGAGAAGCTAACAGGTTTTCAGCTAGGCAAGAAAATCCCCGCATTTTATGGAACCCGAAGTTTCATTATCATATTCACAAGTGCCCGCCACCTGTCCCTATCCTGAGTCAGCTTGATCCAGTCCACACCCCCCCCCCATCCCACTTCCTGAAGATCCATCTTAATATTATCCTCCCATCTACGCCTGCGTCTCCCAAGATAACACAGTATTAATACTTTCAATATATCAACACTGTGTTTTAAAAACCCTTCGCGGGCCTTCACCGAGTGGCCAGTGATTGAAAAAGCTTGCGCTCTGCTAATTTAAGAAGAAATCAGGATGACGAGCACGCAGACTCGGACACTTCATATCGCAAGGCTATCTCGTGCCCTGCAATAGGCTTAATGCAGTGTTTCACGCTATCTACCCTTTTTCTCTTTATTCTACGACCTGTTATTGTTGTTCTTTACCACACTGGCCTCAGATTGTTACACAGCAACAAAGAGGCCAGTGTTGTTTAGGATTTTTGTAAACAAAATATGTCAAAACAATAAACACACTGTGTGGAGAGATTGTAGTCTGCCAAGGTCAGGTGTGATACAGGCATATTGCAACCCCTGTCCTTTATAACCGTAGGTACACTTAATTCTTCAACACACAATTTAAAACAAAAAAAAATCCCCAGAGTCATCCGCTAAAATTATCGACGATTCGTCAAAGAGCACCAGTCTCTCAGTATCACCAGTCTCTCAGTACAATCAGTCTCTCGGTATCAACAATCTCTCGGCATCATCATCTCTCGGTGTAATCAGTCTCTCGGTATCATCAGTCTCTCGGTATCATAAGTCTCTCGATATCATCAGTCCCACGGTATCATCAGTCTCTCAGTATCATCAGTCTCTCGGTATCACCAGTATCTCAGTATCATCATTCTCTCAGTATCATCAGTCTCCCAAAGGATGGTGGTCCTGATCATTTTTAGATATACTTACAAACATGTCTCGTTACAGCCACATCTCACTACAAATTAAATAAAATTTGGTAGCTGGTACAGTGCAGTTAAGTAATGAAACGCCCGACTCAATTAAATTTCCCGACTATTAATTTTATTCAGTATTTTTATAAAAATCTGTGGGCCTGACTGTACATGTTACTTTAATTCTCTGCTCTTCATTCTGTGCTACAAACAGAATGATTGCAGTTCTAATGTGGAAATGCGGCCATGACTTGAGGATCTGTCATCCAAATTTCTGTGTTCGTGGCACAGAATATATTCACGGGAACAAAGAAACAAAGTGTCTGGAATCAAACTGATGTCCTTGGCGACACGAAGACTCAAGGAAGTATAATTAATGGCGATTGCTATCATCTATCGCCACCCGCTGGTGAAGCGCATCGTTAGTCAAGATGTTTAAACGTGTCTTGTTTTTATTTGGATCAAGAACGTCTTGTTGAGTCCAACTCAAACATGAAGATGGTATTGTTCATGCTGCATGGGCTGAAGCTGGGGGTGTCCATTGGAACTGTCTGATCGGTCTGAGGCTGGGGTGTCCAACTGTGAATTTCTGATCAGCCTCAGATTGTAGGGTGTCCAGTGGGACTGTCTGATCAGTCTGAGGTTGTAGGGTGTCTACTGTGAATGTCTGATCAGTCAGACGTTTTAGTGTGTCCACCGGGTCTGCTGATCAGTCTGAGTTTGAGCCGTGTCCGCTGGGACTGTCTGATCAGTCGGAGATTGCAGGGTACTGGGACTGCCTGATCAGTCCGAGGATGGGGGTGTCCACTGTGAATATCTGATCAGTTTAAATGTATAGGGTGTCCACTGCGCCTGTTTGATCAGTCTGAGGTTGTAGAGTGTCCACTGCGACTCTGTGATCAGTCTGAGACTGGGGGTGTCCACTGTGAATATCTGATCATCGGATCAGTAGGACGCATTGGGACTGTCTCCCCCAGTAGGAGGCTGGGGGTCCAATGTGAACGTGTAATCAATCTGAGGTTGTAAGGAGTCCAGTGTGAATTATAGGTCCGAGGTTTAGGATGTCCACTGGCACTGTTTGATCAGTCTGAGGTTGTAGAGTGTCCACAGAGACAGTATGATCAGTCTGAGGCTGGGAGTGTCCAATCGATCAGTCTGAGGCTGGGGGTGTCCATTGGGATTGTCTGATGAATCTGATTTTGGGAGTGAGTAGTGGGACTATGTGACAGTCTGATACAGAGTGTCCATTGCGATTGTTTGAGAGTTCAGAGCTCAAATGTAAACAGCGAGTTTCTAACTAGCGTGAAGCTTGAGGTGTCCATTGTGACCGATCTATTTGGGGCTGGGAATGTCGAGTGTGACTGTCCGATCAGTCTGATGTTGGGTTGTCCCCTGCAACTCTTTAATCAGTCCAAGATTCGAATAACCATAGCGACTAAGTTACCTGAGTCTCTACATGTGTACTGCTACTGTCAGCCTGGGAATGGAGGGTGCGACTGTAACCAGTTTGAGGCTGGGGTGTTCACTGCAGCTGTGTAACCAGTCTCACCAATATGTTGAAAAAATAAATAACTGGAATATTGTCTGACGTCAGAGTAACTGGCTTTATATGAGCAGTTGAACAACAAAATCGACGTAATTAAATAATTGTCGAAATTATTACCGACGTGAATGAATTATTACAGCCCAAGACTTATGAACTCAACACCCTATTTCGATCTACTTCGATATTATATTCTATCTTCGAAGTACACGAATTTTCCCATAAAATTTTGTATAGTATTCACCTCTCCCATGTGTACTACACGCATCACCCATCTCACCCTCCACGACACTATCACTTTAATAATATCTGTTGACGAGTACAAATTATGAAGTACTTAACTGTATAATTTTCTCCAGCCTGCATTTGTTAAGACCCAGATATATTTTTTGATAACAAGATGCATATATAAAACAAGTTACTCTATTTCCCCAAAACAAAAATTGAATAAAACGCACGAAAACAATTTACAACATTTATTGCCGGTGTTAAAAGTCACGCACACACAAACACAGATGCTCCAAAAAATTTCGCAAGGAAAGGTTACACCAACTCAAGAAGAGCAACATCACTCCGACATTTTCGCTAACCGCATAGTAAAATATCTAAAACAGAAACAAATAGTATGAGTATGGTCTAGACAAGAATCCCTCAGCTAACAGTGCGTATTAACGGATGCTCGTATGAGAATTATAGGGTCGTAAGACTCTTCAAAAAATCCACTTACTGGCTCCGTCTTGGGACGGGGTAATACGGTACTGTCAAGCAATATCCGTCTTAGTCCCACTTCAATAATATCCTACTCTTTATAATCTTGATGTGCGTCATTCCCGTTGTGTTGGTTCAATAACAAAGAATTTTGTCTATTACACATACAGTGGAACACAACTATATTTTACCTAGTAGTACAGTAGGAATACAACCACATGTTTCGGTCCTTTATGTGGGCCATCTTAAGGTTGTGAATTAACTTACAGAGCAGCTATACAAGATGTGTGAGGTGCTTTCCTGGGGGTTGGGTGGGGGGAACGATATCTCGTTCCCCCCACCCAACCTCGACCGAAACATGTAGTTGTATTCCTACTGTACTACTAGGTAAAATATAGTTGTGTTCCACTGTACGTGTAATACACAAATTCTTTGTTATCCTACCCTTTAAGCCTACTTCGTTATAGTGGTCCCTTCACTAACCACTTCACTATCATAATGTTAGATTCTAATCTTAATTCCTGATAGGTGTTAGCTACACTTCTAATATTCAACAGCAGCGTCACTCAAAATTATTTTTAAAGTACCCCAAATATTAAGCCTATAGTGCCCTGTGACCCAAATAGCACCAGTACCATCTCCTAAACCAATATAAGCCATAAACGTTGCTTTGATTATTTTGAGAGTTCACGACCAATCAGACGGTTGTCGCTGCAAAGGTTTTTGCAGCCAATCTGGGTTTGAGGGTCCTTGCTCTGTATTTTACTGTTATCAGCTACTTGTGCGTGTACGATCGACACTCTCCGTTACGACACACAAATTTTATTCGTATTACATGTCTTTAGACGTCCTCAGTACCGGTTCATAAGTCTTACGAATACAAATGTAATACTTGTTAACAGATCAACTGTTGCCATGAACCGTGCCATATCTTAGTACAGTAAAAGCCCGAATATAAGGCTAGGGTTTTCCCTGGCCCCACGGAAATACTAGCACAGAAAAGCAGGGGTTGCCCTATAAGCAATACCTTGCGACATATGGCCCCTAGCATGCCAGGAATACGCAAGTTCCCATTACAGAGTCCTTCGTAAAAGTAAAGCAGTCCCGTTACAGGCCTGGAGTGGCCCAGAGGGTTCCAGGAAGTTAAGGTTCCCAGATTTCATGACAACGGCACAGGATGGTGGTAAGTTTGTCAGCCTTACGCACCGGCCACTTTTACCCCCAGGAAATACTCCTGGTACTCATTTCTGTTAGAGGCTGGGTCGACCCCAGGGCCATAGTGCGATCGGAAGGATTATGTCAATGAAAAATTCCAATGACATCATCTGGCATCGAACCAGCGACCTTCCGATTTGAAGCACAGCACCTTAACCACTGTGCTACCTGTTATAGTACCGATCTTTATCAATCAGTATACCAGTGACAGTTTTAGTACTGCTTGAAGAGTAAATTTTATGAATGTTTTTTATTACATTTTATATATTTTATGATATTTTTCTCTAAATATCCCTAATTGAAAGGAGGGAGTCTCCTTATTTTCGGGCTTATGAGGTATTCATGGTTACTACTTAAACTACAGTAGTAACTATATATACCACCCGATATAATATTAAAAACTCTGCATTTTGCTCATACAGTGTACCTATAAGCGCCACATGATTCTCAAAATATACAGGAATTATTTCCGTCAACAGAATTAACTGATTGTGCTTTGTAATTAGGGAGTATATTTTGTGCGCGGTAATAGTAGTAGTAGAATTGTTGTGTGTTACATAAACTTCAGGCTTGGAAGTGTAAACTAACTGAACTGTCAAGCGCAAGAGCTCACACCGTGCCTGAATCTCTAGCATTAGTGCTGTCCTTTTGACCAAATTGTCAAAACGACGGGATGAAAACGTATACGAGAATCGAACCAAGTTCCTACAGCACGGAGAGCCAAAGTAATTTCATAGCTTGATGAACATGAAAATAAAAGTCCAGTGGGACATTGGACACCTTACAGCACAACAGAGCGCTGAAAGCAGAATTACAAAGTACAGTCAGGTTCGAAAAATAATACACTTACAGCTGTAACGTGGAATTAGCACAGGTGGAATTGGTTGATCTATGCCCATGACTGTACTGTGAAACATTCCACAACTGAATAAGCTCACGTATCAAGTACTGGTGTTTCAACTGCTAAGCCACGTAGCGTTGAATGAAATACGGAATGGTGACAGTGAATGATGAGGAAACTGAGAAAAGCCAAGAAACCTTTTCGGGATATTCGGTCATTTCGCGAACGAGACAGAGATGCATAACCGCAGTATTAACCGGTCCGGTTTCACATTCTGGGTAATTCAGTTGCAAATTTATCACGGTCTCAGCATGTAATCCATAGTCACGAATTCAAAACAGATTCAGATACATTAATTGAAACTCTCCAATATCGTTAAGTTAATAAAATCTGTTTTAACTGTTTTGTGTTAGTTGTATGCGGGCACACATGGCTTAACTAGCCTGTCGTTGCCAGCACACCACAAGCTCACCTTAAGGTTAGAGGTTTTGTTATAAAGTGTCTGAGGACTACCGAACTAATTCAGGAGCCCAGTTCTACAGTTTGTTCCTACATTCTCTTAGCATCATAGTTCCATGTGCATTGCACTGAGCTGTGCTTTCCAGAGGCAGTCTCACTTATCTCCCTATACCAGCGATTTTCAAATTCGGTGCTGGCCCCACATGGGATACTTTTTTTCTTTCGCAGCCCACTACAATTAAAATAGAGAACTCTATAACAAGAACACATTCACCTTTTGTTGGCATTTAACCTTTTGGCGCCGGAATTATTTATTTAATTTTTGACACACACTGTATATAAAATGTGAATAATACAGGAACCAAATACGTTAGAATTATGAAACAAACTGCATTTTGAAAAGAAAAAAAACGGAGAGTCTACACCATGTTTAAAATATTCAGTACCTATATTTCTTGAATAAATATATAAAATGCAACTTTGGAGGTTAGCGGTGCGGTACGACCACTATAGTTGACATTAGGCGTCAAAGTATGTCGCCGGCAACAGTTGAAAAGTAAAGTGCCCGATATTTCTACCCGATTTTAAGGCAATCTGGGTTTTCTCGACACATTTTATGGAAGCCACCAATAAAATGTTTCAACGAAATCCGTCCAGTGGGAGCTGCACTGATACATGCAGAAAGACGGAAGGACAGACGGACGAACGGACCAACAGGCGCTCTACGACAACGTTTCTCAACCTTTGTGAGACCGCGGCCCGGTAAATTCTTTTTTTATAAGACGAGGGCCCGGTCCCAACAGATTTACTCGTCAGTACCTTTCCAATTTTTTTAAGTTCATACATTAAACTAACGTAAGTATTAATAATTAATTAAGGCATAATCATAAAGAGTATTAGTACAATTATGTGTACGGTGTGGCATGCTGACAAATATAAAATTACATTTAAATTAGTTATCAATTCCAGGAGAATCTCTCGCGGCCCAGTACCGGGCCGCGGCCCGGCGGTTAAGAAACGCTGCTCTACGAGATTATGCCAACGCGCTAAAAAAAACCTGCAGCACGGGGGTTGGCAACCTATGGTATGTGTGCCACACGGTGGTAAGCGAAGAGATTTTATATGTCACTGTAAGAGAAAATAAAACACATCATGCTTCACATACAACCCAACACCCTTTGACAGACGTGGCTCGAGTCCAGTGTGTAAAACTATGAACAGCATAAGGTTCAATTCCCTACACCCTCAGTCGCGCGTGCCAACAAGTAAACGTCAAAATAACCAGCATAGAACGGATGTCCGGTCGTGGAAGATCGGAAGACATCGATTGGAGCCCCACATCGACAAACAGGGAAACAACATGAGGACGTCCGGTTGTAATATTTCACTTTAAATTAAACCGTACTTTACACTCCGGTCGTCTGATGCAAAGGAACTGGCTTGAAAGGTAACTTAACTAAGCAACAAAATTATTTAGAGGCTAATGATATTTCAGCTTGTCAAATAGTTTCCTATTCCGTGCGACCCGAAGCTTCATCACCGTGTCCACAACAGCCCATAACTGGACCCCATTTTGATGCACACAAATCCAGTCCACAAATCCATGTTCCGTTTCTTAGGATCCACACTGATATCCTCAGGTCTAAGTCTCCCAAATGGCGTACAATCTCATAAACTTTGTAGTAAAGGTAAAGTTGTCCCTGTCGACTCCATGAAGGAATATAGGGGGAGTAGAGGTATAGCTCCACTCATTCCTAACTTCGGCAATAGCTGGGGGTGGGTTGTCAACTTCATGTCTCTCCCCCAGAAAAGGACTCTGGCACACGCTGAGTAGGAAGTTCTGTGGGCCGGTCTGAAAGTTTTGAAGTAAAGGAAAGTCTCTTGCCCCTACCGGGATTTGAACCACACTGAAATACAACACAAAGAGGAAGGTTCGTGCAGCAGCAGCAGCAGCATCAGCATCGGAATGTGTGCTCATGGCCCCACTTGAGTTGCGCGCCTCATGTTTACACACCGGTCCTCGAGCGTTACAGACAGTTTACCTTTCTGTTAAACCAGGCGTCAAGATGAACCACAGAACAGAAACGAAAAAAAAGGAGAAACATGAATAGCGCGAGGAATAAAAAAAAGGAGTGAAGATAAATATGGGAGCCGACAACAATTGCCTCTTATTACGCGCATTCCTATGAGGGTCCATCTGACAGTCTGACGACAGGCTGTAGGGGCGACGGGGTCATGGGGAAGGGGGGGGGGATTTTGAAAGGCTTTTGCCTTCTTTCTAAACCCATTTTCTATTTATTTAGATTACAAACGGAAATGTTTACTTGAGCAATGCAAAATGATGATGATTATGATGACGGATTTTCTTACGTGTGTATCAAAGCACAAGATTCATCATCATGAAATTAAAAAAACACACTTCAGTGGAAAACGGATGCTACCATTAAGGTGAGGGTCTTACTGTGGACGATTGTTTGATTCCTATTAACCCCTTGAAGCATGAAGTTCTTATAAATCTTGTTTTGAAAGTTCGGCCATACTTCACAGTAAACACACACACTGCTTCCTTCACACAGACCAACCGGTTAATGTTGCTTAGGAACATAATCGCTGTGTATTCTGAGAATCATACGAAACCTAAAAATGCATCATGTGGTTAAAACGCAGAGCTGCTGCCTTCAAAGCAGCGGACACATATAGCCACCACTGTACTTTATAAAGGAGATGACGACTCTTTTATCTAAATAGATTACCTACCGTCAGTGTAATTGTAAAATCTTCATCAGCGAAGAAACATATCAACTGGGAAAGAAGAAGTACTGTCCAGGGACACTTCGGAGGCCAGTATAGACATGATATGAAATGTCTGCACATCGTAACACATCTGGTGTGTCTGTTCCGTTTTTATCCCTGAATTTTAAATCATTAAGTTATTATTTATAGAAGAAAAGGAAATTTCAAATATTTAATATGCACCTTTAAATTAAAAATTTTCCTTGTCTTAGCAAGATTTACCATAAACCATAATTGATATATCTTACACGTGGATATATACAATCGAACACGCTCGACTGTTGTGTTGACACTGTCAACTGTTTCTTCGTCCTCTGAACGTTCCCCACAGAAATACAGATTGTTTCAGTTATAAAAACAAAAACGGTGAGATATCGTAAACGTGTGTACGAATTCATGTAAACTTTCTGCAATTTTTGTTCGATTTTAGCCAAAATCTGAATGTCTTGACAAGCTTTAATAAAAATCCCGAATATCACAAAAATCCTTCCGTTGGTGGTAGCCCTTTTCCATGCGGACGGTCGGACCGACAGCCGCTTTTCGTAACAGCTTGGCTAACGTGTCTGAAACTACAGAAACCTCAGCCTGGGGCCTGACGCCTTTAGTAGGTAAGTGCTGACGTTTCTGAGGCACCTGATGCCTCTACCTGTAGAGCAGAATTGCTTTTTCTTTGTTTTATTGTAGTAAACACCGCTGTCCAGCTGTGTGGCATACACAGGTTGTTAACATTCTTCCTCATGGGCCAGATATTGTTAAAGGTTAACCGGGCATATACAGAATGTTAACATTCTTCCTCAAGGGTCAGATATTATTAAAGGTTAACCGGGCATATACAGGATGTTAACATTCTTCTTCATGGGTCAGATATTATTAAAGGTTAACCGGGAATATACAGGATGTTAACATTCTTCCTCAAGGGTCAGATATTATTAAAGGTTAACCGGGCATATACAGGATGTTAACATTCTTCTTCATGGGCCAGATATTATTAAAGGTTAACCGGGAATATACAGGATGTTAACATTCTTCCTCATGGGTCAGATATTATTAAAGGTTAACCGGGAATATACAGGATGTTAACATTCTTCTTCATGGGCCAGATATTATTAAAGGTTAACCGGGAATATACAGGATGTTAACATTCTTCTTCATGGGCCAGATATTATTAAAGGTTAACCGGACATATACAGGATGTTAACATTTTTCTTCATGGGCCAGATATTACTGAAGGTTAACCTTAAATTTTTCTAGTCTTCGACGACGGCATATAGAAGAGTGGTACTGCTATTCTGTCATTATGCACAATAACCGTCAGTCGGTTGTAGTTCTAAACAAAAGCAAAAGATTCCAGAAACAAATCGAAGCTGGAGCCCAATTATTTTTCCCGAAAACATTCGTCCCGTAACGCCACCCTGTAGCACTACTTGCTGTATATTGTTTTACACGTTTTGTGACTCCACACACACGCAGGTATCTTTTTGCGGGACCGTTCGAGTTGGAGTTTACTAACTTTTGAGTTTGTCTTTCCAATTGAAAGTGTGTACGTCACAGAAATTCGTTAATAAATTAATATCACACTTCAAATTAAATCACTATGCTGATAACGGGAACAATTTCCCGTTGGATCTTCAAAAAGCTTTATGCTAGTTCGTGATATATCATTGGTTCGGTACCCGATATTAGGACGGCACAAGTGTTTCTTCAGATGAGTTATTTCAACCAAAATTTTGTATACATTTTTTGCATGAATTTCGAGGTGAAGCAGTCTGTTGGCAGGTCTGTGTAATTACGCTTTACATTGTTGGACACTTCTTTTGTTTAAAATGACTCTACAGGCAGTGCTGTTCACGCGTAATTTTCTAAACCTGACACAGTGATGACTGCATGTATCACACACTATGACTTAAAAATCCGTACATTTTTCCCTCATGGCCTATTAACGTATTTCATATTGTTACTACAATAGACTGTGCCCATTTCCCTAAACAGAATTATCTGCTTGGTCTCCAGAACGGAAATCGAGTGTTTTACTGTGAAATGGGAAGTGAATGAAAAGAAAAACGTCATTTAACAGACGCCAAATAAAGCATGTTCAGCCTCCTTATTCTACTGCATCTCTCAAAAACAGTCTACTTCCCCATCACTCTACCTTAAGCACGTCCCAACCCTTTACCTAATCTCTCAGCTAGCTGTACAAGAAGGACGAGCGGGCACTTCATGTGAAAGCTAGAAGTCCTAAATATTAAATGGTACATTCCTCTCCCCGTAATATTTCACTGCCTCCTTATCGGTTTCGCCTGTGTTAGTCATTAACTGAGGTAAAAGAGGAGAATAGGAGCACAAAGAAACACACTAAGGAGCAGACAAGCAGACACACACACACACATACACACACACAAACACACACACACACCCAAACACGCACATCCACACACATACGCACACACACACCCAAACACGCACACCCACACACACACACACACACACACAACCCAAACGCGCACATCCACACACACACACACATACGCACACACACACACACAGCCACACACACACAAATCCGAACACCCACACACACACACACACACACACACACACAAATACACCACACACACCCACACACACACCAACACATACACCCACACACACACACACACACACACACACACACACATACACACACA
>Ga0131853_10010718_pt1 | contig 16760 bp, 17 predicted proteins | sample TergutLab28metaG_FD_92764 | JGI IMG/M metagenome (GOLD analysis project Ga0131853, IMG submission 92764) | Labiotermes labralis P1 segment gut microbial communities from Petit-Saut dam, French Guiana - Lab288 P1 (version 2) (version 2) | ecosystem: Host-associated > Arthropoda: Insects >...
ACGGCCAGGTAGTGGTTGGGGTTCATTAGGCCCGCATCGGGGGTGACGATGCCGTGGCGGTCGGCGTCGGCGTCGTTACCGGTGGCCACGTCAAAGGCAGCGGCGGCCCCACCTGTCGGAACCATCTTCGCCACGAGCGAGGCCATCGCGTACGGCGAAGAACAGTCCATGCGAATCTTGCCGTCCCAGTCGAGGGTCATGAACGCCCACCGCGGATCGGCTTCCTGGTTCACTACGGTCAGGTCTAGGCCGTGACGGTCGGCGATGGCGCCCCAGTAGTTCACGGAGGCGCCGCCGAGCGGGTCGGCGCCTATGCGCACGCCCGCGCCACGAATGGCCACCAGGTCGAGCACGTTTGGCAGGTCATCAACGTAGGACAGCAGGAAGTCGTGGCGGCGGGTGGTCTCGGCAGCGAGCGCCCGGTTCAGTGACCAGCGCGGAACGGCGGCGATGCCGCTGCGGATGATCTCGTTGGCTCGGGCCGCGATCCAGGAGGTGGCGTCGGAGTCGGCGGGGCCGCCGTGCGGCGGGTTGTATTTGAAGCCGCCGTCGCGGGGCGGGTTGTGCGAGGGAGTCACCACGATGCCGTCGGCCAGGCCGGGACCGGATGTGCGCACACCATCGCCGCTCACCGCCCCGTTATGCCGCAGGATCGACTGCGAAATGGCCGGGGTGGGTGTGTAGGAGTTGGCGGCATCGATCATCACGGTGACGTCGTTTGCGGCCAGCACCTCCAGAGCGGTTTGCCAGGCGGGTAGCGACAGAGCGTGTGTGTCGCGGCCGATAAACAGCGGCCCGTCCGTGCCCTGGGAGCGACGATATTCGACGATGGCCTGCGTGATTGCGACGATATGCGTCTCATTGAAGGCGTAATCCAACGCGGAACCGCGGTGGCCCGATGTGCCGAACACGACGGCCTGGGCCGGGTCGGAAACGTCCGGCACCAGGTCGTAGTAGGCGCCGGTCAGGGCGTCAACGTCGATGAGGTCTTCAGGGAGGGCTACTGTGCCGGCGCGGGGATGCATGGGGAAGATTCTGCCACTGCCCGCTACGGTTAGCGCGTGCGGATTGATGTTTGGTTGTGGGCGGTGCGGCTGTTTAAGTCACGCTCGGCCTCAGCGACGGCGCTACGGGCCGGGCGAGTGCGCGTAGATGGCGTGGTGGTAAAGGCGTCGTACCAGGTAAAGCCCGGCGACCGGGTGACCTGGCGGGAGCCGTTGCGCGAGCGCGACGTGGAGGTGGTGGAGTTGGTACCCAAGCGCGTCGGCGCGCCGCTGGCGGTCAAGGCGTACCTCGATCACAGTCCACCGCTGCCAACCCGCGAGGCGCAACTGGAGGTCGGCGTTCGCGACCGGGGTACGGGACGTCCCACCAAGCGTCAGCGCCGCGAGATCAGCCGCCTGCGCGGAAGATGAGTTCTCCCTTTCGGTGACGCAAGGAAGTGTCATTTTGCGCGAGCGTCAGCAAGTCGGCAGAGCCTAGACCCGATAGGAACCGTTAATTCTGGGTTCAGCGACTTAGCTCCTTCGTCGCTTCGCGCAGGATGACGCAGGGGTACCACTCTGGTGTACTTTCTCCGACCTGCTCAACCGCCGACGCTCGCTATAGGTACTGACCCGGGGCGTCGGTGGACTGGTCACCATCGGCTCTGCGACCGGGGATACCACCGGGGATGCCATCGCCGCCCATAGCGATCATCACGCCCGGCGGCAGACCCTTGCCGCCACCCATCGCCTGCTGGGCGGCCGCCGCGACCTGTTGGGCGACCATCGCCACCTGGAAACCGTTGAACAGACCCTCTAGCCAACCAACTAGCTGCGCCAGGACTATCCGCAGTTCCGTCTCCGGCAGCGGCGGCGCATCATCGGCCAGCGGCATGATGAGCAGGTCGAGTTCCTCAACGAGTTCGGAGGCAAGGCCGTCGGTCAACTCCCGGTAGGCGCGTTTGTGTATCTCGGTGAGTCGCCAGCGAGCGCCATCGTTGAGGGGTATGTCGCGCAGTTCATCCATCAGCCGCTTGACCATCCCGGCCACGCGCAGCACCTTCGTGGGCTTCTCGATGGCGGAATCCTCCTCCGCGCAGCTCCCGTCGCACTCGGTGGGTGCGGCGGCATCTTGGGGGGCGGTGTCATCCTCCGCGCAGGATGATGCGGGAGATGGCTCGTCATCCGCGAGATGAGGTTGGGGGGTTTCATCGCGCGCAAGATCGTTGGGGGTGGGGGCTTCGACAGGCGGGGCCGCCGAGTGCTGGGGATTGGGCTGGTCGCCCGGTTCCGAGGTTGACTCGGGGTTCACCTCTAGGTCTGCTTCATCGTGTCGTGTCTGCTCGTCGCTCATGAAGCCATTGTCCCCTACTAGACTAGCCTTCGCGTCACAGACCCTAGATCTACGGATTAAGGGTCTGCGAGCGCAGGGGAAGGTTGCCAGAGCGGCCGAATGGGACGGTCTTGAAAACCGTTGTGGGGAAACTCACCAAGGGTTCGAATCCCTTACCTTCCGCGAGAGCGAGCGTGCGAAAGCTTGCTTTCGACACGCGAGCTGAGCGGAAGGTTGAGCCGCGCAGCGGCGAACACCTGAAGCGCAGCCGGGCGAGGGGAATCGCCGTGTTCCAGGGTTAACAATTGTCGCTGGCTCTAGGTTCTACGGCTCACTTCGCTCGCGCAACATGACGGGATTCCGATGGGCGCTCGCGTGCGGGCAGGGTTGGTGCGTATTGTTGATAGATGCCCACTTTCGATCCAGGCGCTGCCGAGGCGTTCGATGTGCAGGCGGCCATCGAGACCGTCTGGCTGGTCGGTGATCTGTTGCGTTGGTGTCGGGCAAGCTCCCCGGCCTTAGATCGGCTGGGTGAACTAACTCTCAAGGATCAACGCCTGCTGGCCGAGTTCTTAGGCGGGGACAACCAGGTACTTCTCGCGTTGCGGCTGGCAGAAACGGCGGGTTTGATCGTCCCCGATAATGAGGTGATGGAGGCTCCGGGTATCGGGCGTCCCGACTCCCCCGCCCCGCACCTGCGGCTGACCGCGCAGGCAGCTAACTGGCAGGCTGCCGATCTGGCCGACCGTTGGGCGTGGCTCACCACCGGGCCGGACGCTCGCGATGAGGCCGCGAGGCGACTTCGCGAGATGCTGCCCAGCCCGGCATCCGAAATCATCTTGCAGGGCGATCTCACCGGGGTCATCCCCGGTCTGCCCTCGGCAGCGCTGTCCGCGCTGATCGAGCAGACAGCCGAGTTGGAGTCACGCGGCGCGGCCACCACCGTACGGTTCACGGCTGCATCCGTTCGCCGGGCACTCACCGGTGGCATGACGGCTGATGATCTGCTAGCCGATCTCACCGCGCTCAGTCCAGTGCCGGTACCGCAGCCGTTGACGTACCTGGTGCGCGATGAGGCGCGGAAAATGGGGGATGCGGCTTCGCTTCTACCTGCACCCCACAAATCTCCTAGTTTCGCCCAAGATGGGGTGACCGTGGTTGAACCTGTCGAAGCCCCTGGGTTAAGCCCTGCGTTCCGCGTCATGTTGCGTGAGGCCATGCGAGAGGGCACCGATGTGTGGCTGACCGTCACCGGCCACGCCCCGCGTCGCGTCACGCCGCTGCGCTACGCCGCCGGACGCCTGCGCGTCCTCGACCCCGAACGCGAGGTGGAACTTACGGTTTCGGCTCGCGGCATTGCCCGATTGGAGCCTATCGATGCCTGATTCGACGATGCCTGGCCCACTCATCGTACAAAGCGATAAGACGCTGCTGCTTGAAGTCGATCATCTGCTGGCCGAAGAGGCGCGGCACGCGATCGCGCCGTTTGCGGAGCTGGAGCGCGCCCCGGAACATATTCACACATACCGGCTGACCAACCTGGGTTTGTGGAATGCGCGCGCCGCCGGACATACGGCCGCCGAGGTGATCGAGACGCTGACTCGATTCTCCCGCTATCCAGTACCGTCCGCACTACTGGTCGATCTTGCCGGAACGATGGACCGCTACGGTCGCCTCACCCTGCGCGAAGACGACGGGCACGGACTGATCCTTGAATCCACCGACCGGGCGGTTATGGCCGAGGTGCTGCGTTCCAAGCGCACCTCCGGGCTGATCGACGCCCGCCTGGACGATTTTGCCGCCGCCATCCATCCCGCCCAGCGCGGCGCGATCAAGCAGGCACTCATCAAGCTTGGCTGGCCCGTTGACGATCAGGCCGGATTCGTTGAGGGCACCGCACACCCCATCGCGCTCACCGAAACGGCCCCGCCTCGCGGCGAGGGGGCGTCAACGCTGCCCTCGGCTGAGCCTACCGATGCCAGGGTTCCCTGGACTCTGCGCGAATACCAGCGGCAGGCGGCCGAGGCGTTCTGGTTCGGTGGCTCCGGCGTGGTGGTGCTGCCGTGCGGTGCGGGCAAGACCATCGTCGGGGCGGCCGCAATGGCCCTGGCCCAGACGACGACGCTGATCTTGGTCACCAACACGGTAGCGGCGCGGCAGTGGCGCGACGAGTTGCTGCGATTTACCACGTTGAACCCCGACGAAATCGGCGAATATTCCGGCGCAACCAAGGAGATCAGGCCCATCACCATCGCCACGTACCAGGTGATGACCACCCGACGCGGTGGGGCATACACGCACCTGAGCCTGCTGGATGCGCAGGATTGGGGGCTGATCGTCTACGACGAGGTGCACCTTTTGCCCGCACCGATCTTTCGCATGACGGCCAACTTGCAATCAAGACGACGCCTGGGGCTAACGGCCACCCTGGTGCGAGAGGATGGTCGCGAAGATGAGGTGTTCACGCTGATCGGCCCGAAGCGGTACGACGCCCCGTGGCGCGATATCGAGGCGCAGGGGTACGTTGCGCCCGCAATCTGCACCGAGGTGCGGCTGACTCTTCCCGAAAACGAGCGGCTGGAATACGCCGTGGCCGAACACGAGCATCAGTACCGCATCGCGGCAACCACGTCCGGAAAAAACGAGGTGGCCGAGCGGTTGATCGCCCGGCACGTAACCGATCAAGTGTTGGTGATCGGCCAGTATCTCGATCAGCTAGCGGAGCTGTCGCAACACCTGGATGCGCCGCTAATCACGGGTGAGACCCCCCTCAATGAGCGGCAGCGCCTGTATGACGCGTTCCGGGTGGGAGAGATTTCGCGACTGGTGGTGAGCAAGGTGGCGAACTTTTCGATCGATCTGCCCGAGGCGTCGGTGGCGATCCAGGTCTCCGGTTCCTTCGGCAGCCGCCAGGAAGAGGCGCAGCGCCTGGGTCGCATCCTGCGTCCCAAGGCCGACGGTCGCACCGCCCACTTTTACACCATCGTCTCTCGCGATACCGCTGACCAAGACTTCGCCGCCAATCGTCAACGCTTCCTGGCTGAACAAGGCTACACCTACCAAATCGTGGACGCGGAGGACATCTAACGCCGAACCGGCTATTTTGGCTCTATAACGGAGGTTTGGAGACCAAATCAGCCGGTTCGACAGAGGGCTGTAGCCAGATTGGCCGGTTCGGGTGAGTGGTGGTCGGTTTGCGTCAATCGGCTTTGGAAGGAAGCATCAACCCTGTGAACTCTGTCAAGCGTCGTCGTTTGTCCACCGTCGCCGCAGCACTACTGCTCGGCGGCGCGCTCGCCATCGTGCCCTCGCTGGCACTTAACGCCGCCCATGCGGAGGCGCCGCTGAGCGATATCGATGGGGAAATCACCGACCGGGCAGGCGCACTCGATGCCGCTGGCCGGGCAGAGGTGATGGAGTCGCTGGATCGCCTGGTCGCGGATTCCAACTACCAGCTGTTTGTGGTGTTCGTCGAGTCGTTTAGCGGCATGGACGGGCGGGATTGGGCCAACACGATGGCCACCAACGCGCGGCTCGGCGTGAACAACCTGCTGCTTGCCGTGGCAACGCAGGAGCGCGCCTATGGCTTTGCCGTGCAAGACGATTCTTCCCTAAGCAACTCGCAGATTGCCGACATGCAAAACGCGGCCCGCGAAGCGTTGCGGGCAGCGGCAAATGCCCCGGTTGGCGAGGCCAACTGGGGCGCAGCGGCGGTGGCGGTCGTCAACGCCTATCTCGGCCCGGCGGGTTCCTCCGGTGGCGATACCGGAGAGGCTGCCACCATCGAAGGTGGCGGCGGAGGCGTTAGCGGCGCCGTGATCGGCGGAGGCATTGGCGTTGTGGTCGGAGGCGTGGCGGGATGGCTGTGGTGGCGCAGGCGCACCCAGGACAAGGGGCGACCCGCAGCCAACCCGAATGAACTCGCCGGACTGCCCACCATCGAACTTGACCGGCGCGCCGCAAGCGCCCTGGTGGCCATCGACGACGCGATCAAGACCTCCGAGCAGGAGCTGGGCTTTGCACAGGCGGAATTTGGCCTGGAGGCCACCGCCGAGTTCGCCTCCGTGTTGGCAAAGGCAAAGGCCGATGTGTCCGAGGCATTCGTGCTGCGGGCACACCTAGACCATGAAACACCCGACCCCGAGGCGCAGCGCCGCCAGTGGCTCACCCAGATAATCGCGCTGGTCGATGGCGCCGCCGCCGCCCTCGACGCACAAACCTCCGCCTTTGACGATCTGCGCAAGCTGGCCGAGCGCGCCCCAGCGATGCTGGCAGAAGCCGCGCAACGTGCCCACGAGGTTACGGCCCATATCGCCGAGGGTCAGCGGACGCTGGTGGCTCTATCGGCCACCTACCCGGCAACCGCCCTTGCCTCGATTATCCATAACCCGAACCAGGCCGGGGCGCTGGTGACCCATGCCCGTGAGGCCGTCGCCGATGGACAAGCCGCGTTGACCAGGGGTGACCGCAATACGGCGGTGGCCGATGCTCGCGCCGCGCAAAACGCGCTCGGCCAGGCTGCGCTGCTGCTGGATGCCATCGGCAAGGCTGGCGCTGAACTGGCCGAGGCGATCCCCCGTCTCGATCGAGGTATCGCCTCGATCACCCAGGACATCCATGATGCGGCCCGGCTTGCCCCGATCATTCATGCGGCGGGAGACCGCACCGTCGATCCAGCCGTGGCCGTTGCCCAGGCCGCGATTGTCGAGGCTCAGGCGGCGAAAAACGGCGGCGACCCGCTGGCGGCGCTGGCGCGGCTTACTGCGGCCGAAGCCGCTCTCGACAAGGTGTTGGAGCCGGCGCGAGCGCGCGATGAGGCCAATGCCCGTGCCTCGGCGCTGCTGCGCGACACCCTTGGCCGGGTAGATTCACAAATCCGCTCCGTAACCGACTTCATCACCACCCGCCGTCAGGCCGTCGGCCCCGATGCTCGCACTCGGCTTGCGGAGGCGATCCGCCTACAGGGCGAGGCACAGCGGCTGGCGACTGGCGACCCGGTTTCGGCGCTGGCTTACGCCCAGACGGCCGAGCAACACGTCGTGGCCGCCGCACAGCTAGCCCAAAATGACGCCTCTAGCTGGGGCCAGGGCGGCGGTCCAGGCGGTGGCTTGAATGTCGGCGGCATGATCCTTGGCGGCATTTTGATTAACTCGGTACTCGGCGGCGGACGTCGGGGTGGAATGCGAGGCGGCGGCTTCGGTGGCGGCTATGGCGGCGGCGGGTTTGGCGGCGGACGCTCTGGCGGATCTGGCGGCTTCGGCGGGCGCAGTGGCGGCGGACGCTTTTAGGCAGTAAGTCAGTGATACCCCTATCCTCAGGTAATACTTAACCTCCAACCTAAGCACGAAAGGCAAGTTTTCATGGCTCAGAAGCAGTCGATCCTCGGACGCATCGCACAACTCACCAGGGCGAATATCAACGCTCTGCTGGATCGTGCCGAAGACCCGCAAAAGATGCTGGATCAGCTAGTCCGCGATTACACGAACAACATCGCCGAGGCTGAGCAGGCCATCGCACAAACCATCGGCAACCTGCGGTTAGCCGAGCAGGATTACAACGAGGATGTGGCCTCGGTGCAGGAGTGGGGCAACAAGGCTCTGGCCGCCTCCCGCAAGGCCGACGCGATGCGCACCGCCGGTAACTTCGCCGACGCCGACAAGTTCGACAACCTGGCCCGGATCGCGCTGCAAAAGCAGATGGATGCCGAATCTCAGGTGCGCTCGGCGCAGCCGATGATCGAATCGCAGCGGCAGACCGTCGAGCAGTTGAAGACCGGCCTGGTCCAGATGCGCGAGAAGCTCGGCCAACTGCGGAGCCGCCGCGATTCTCTGGTGGCTCGGCAGAAGTCGGCTCAGGCGCAGCAGACCGTGCAGTCGGCCATTTCCTCGATCAACGTGCTGGACCCCACTTCGGAGCTGTCCCGGTTCGAGGAGGTAGTACGCCGCGAGGAGGCCAAGGCCATCGGTCAGACCGAGATAGCGGCCCTCTCCCTCGACTCGCAGTTCGCCGAGTTGACGCGGTCCAGCAATGACATCGAGCTATCGACCCGCCTGGCGGCGCTGAAGGCTGGCGACGCCCCAATAGCGCAGATCGCCCCCACCGTTATCACCCCCACGGAGGCGGACTGGGCCTTGCTCGCCGAGTAGTTCGCTTCCCCCGGTGGGAACGGCGTATTCCTCACAGGGCTAGAACACCGTAGTGTTGTCCCATGTTCATCGAGAACACCCCCGCCGACCACGCTAGCCAGGAGTTAGCTCCCGCTCGCAAGACCTACCTCATCATCGATGGCGAAAACATTGACGCCACCCTCGGCATGAACGTACTCGGGCGTCGCCCCGCCCCTGACGAACGGCCACGATGGGATCGCATCACCGGTTTCGCCCGGGAGGTGTGGGACCAAGAGGTGGTGCCGCTGTTCTTCCTGAACGCCTCGGGTGGGCAGATGCCGATGCCGTTCATTCAGGCGCTGCTCGCGATGGGTTACAAGCCAATCCCGTTGGCCGGAGATGCCACCGAGAAGGTTGTAGACATCGGTATTCAGCGCATGCTAGACGCGCTGGCCGGGCGTGAGGGTGATGTGCTGTTGGCCTCTCACGACGGGGATTTCCTGCCACAGATGGAGTCGCTGCTCGGTGCCGGGCGGCGCGTGGGCCTGCTGGCCTTCCGGGAGTTCGTCAATGCTCACTTTGCGGAACTGACCGCTCGCGGCCTGGAAACCTTCGACCTAGAGGCCGATGCTAACGCGTTTACCACCATGTTGCCGCGCATCAGGATTATCCCGCTCGAAGAGTTCGATCCGTTGCGCTACCTGTGATCTGCCTATCCACAGGCACTGCTTTCTGGCGTGAATCCACAGGCTTGCCGATGGCGGCGGCAAGACTACCTGCTCCGGCGTAGCGTCGTAGTACTCGGACGGTCCGGGGATAACGACGGCGGGCTAAGCGGCCTGCGGGATGGAGTACATCATGCGGTACAACGTTGACAGCGAACGCGTGGCTCGGGCTAGTGCAGCCGTGAATGGCAGCGTCGGGGTGATCCGAGGCGAGGTAGCTGCGATGATGCGGCATCTGGAAGATTTGCAGGCTTCCTGGCAGGGCAGCGCCGCATCGGCCTTCGCCTCGGTTGCGACCCAGTGGCGTGGGGCGCAGAGTCAGGTGGAGCAGGCTCTTGCCAGCATTCAGCAGGCTCTTTCGGCTGCGGCCACCACTTACGCCGACGCCGAAACCCAGGCCGCTCGCCTCTTTGCCTTGCGGTAGGTGCGTCGTGAGTACGATGACTCTTGCGCATGTACTACCCATGTCCTACATTGAGGATATGGAATACGTGACCAAGCGTGAACTAAACCAAAACACCGCCCAGGTGCTTGACCGGGTAACGCCCCTCGAAGATGTCATCATCACCGAACGCGGCGAACCCCGCTGGCGCATCTCGAACTACGAACCACCGCAGTATGGAGAGGCCCGACTAAAAGACCTCGAACGGCGAGGGCTTCTTCAGCCACTCCGAGCAACCGGCCCAATAGAGTGGCCAGAACCACGCGAGGACGAGCGCCAGTACACCAGCGAGGAGATCATGGCGCTTCTTGAGGAAATGAAGGGAGACCATTGAAATGATCTTTTACCTTGACTCATCTGTGGTGTTACATGCAATCCAAGTCGGCTCTCATCGCGTAGGTGTGCGCGATTGGCTTCGCGAACGCCTGCTCCGTGGAGACTCGTTTGTGTCCTCCCTGCTCTTGCGCACAGAGGTGATTCGTGTCTTGCGCCGAGATGGTCTACCCCTTAGCGATGCTGCCCCGATTCTTGATCGCGTCAGGTTGTATGACCTGTCAAATCTAGTTGCCACCACGGCCGAATCGTTCGAGAAACACATTAAGACGCTAGACGCTCTTCACCTGGCTACTCTCATCGAAATCAATAGTTTCATGACGCTGGCCTCCCACGATAAGAATATGCTTCGTGCGGCGCAGCAATTGGGACTGACCACTGTTGATCCGGTGGCCGAACTCATCGCCTGATGAGACGGCGATGGCCCGCCATCCTCTCGATGAGGATGGCGGGCCATCGTGCGTTTTTGGTGGTTTCAGCCACCGGAAGGCGGACTCAGACTCAGAAATCCATGCCGCCGCCCATGCCGCCTTCGGGGGCAGCGGGGGCCTTCTCCGGCTTGTCGGCCACGACTGCCTCGGTGGTGAGGAACAGCGCGGCAATCGACGCGGCGTTCTGCAACGCGGAGCGGGTCACCTTGACCGGGTCCGCCACACCGGCGGCCAACAGGTCCTGGTACTCACCGGTGGCAGCGTTCAGGCCCTCGTTAACACCCAGGCCCTTGACCTTCTCCGCCACGACGCCGCCCTCAAGACCGGCGTTGATGGCGATCTGCTTGAGCGGAGCCGACAGCGCGGCGGCCACGATGGACGCACCGGTGGCCTCGTCACCCTCCAGGGAGAGGCTGGCCAGCGCGGTGGTACCGGCGTGCAGCAGAGCGACGCCACCACCGGCGACGATGCCCTCCTCGACGGCAGCCTTCGCATTGCGTACGGCGTCCTCAATGCGGTGCTTGCGCTCCTTGAGTTCAACCTCGGTGGCCGCACCAGCCTTGATGACGGCAACGCCACCGGCCAGCTTGGCGAGGCGCTCCTGTAGCTTCTCGCGGTCGTAGTCGGAGTCCGACTTGTCGATCTCGGTGCGGATCTGGTTCACGCGACCGGAGATTAGGTCGGCGTCGCCAGCACCCTCCACGATGGTGGTCTCGTCCTTGGTGACGACAACCTTGCGGGCCTTGCCCAAAAGGTCGAGGGTGGCGTTCTCCAACTTGAGGCCGACGGTCTCGGTGATGACCTGCGCGCCGGTGAGGATCGCGATGTCCTGCAACATGGCCTTGCGGCGGTCGCCGAAACCGGGAGCCTTAACGGCCACGGACTTAAACGTGCCGCGAATCTTGTTCAGCACCAGGGTGGCCAGGGCCTCGCCCTCGACATCCTCGGCGATAATCAGCAGGGAAGCGCCCTGCTTCATCACGGCGTCGAGGATGGGGAGCATGTCCTTGACGTTAGCGATCTTCGACTCGACCAGCAGCACGTACGGGTCTTCCAGAACGGCCTCCTGGCGCTCCGGGTCGGTCTCGAAGTAGCGAGCTAGGAAGCCCTTGTCGAAGCGCATACCCTCGGTAAGCTCAAGCTCTAGGCCAAAGGTGTTGGACTCCTCGACGGTGACCACGCCCTCCTTGCCCACCTTGTCCAGCGCCTCGGCGATCAGTTCACCGATAGCGGTGTCGCCGGCGGAGATGGCGGCCGTGGCGGCGATCTCGTCCTTGGTCTCGACCTCCTTGGCGGTCTCAAGCAGCTGAGCGGTAACAGCCTCGACGGCCTTCTCGATGCCGCGCTTGATGGCAATCGGGTTGGCGCCGGCGGCAACTACCCGCAGACCCTCCTTGACGAGCGCCTGGGCGAGTACGGTGGCGGTGGTAGTACCGTCGCCGGCTACGTCATCGGTCTTCTTGGCGACCTCCTTGACCAGCTCGGCGCCGATCTTCTCGAACGGGTCGTCCAGCTCGATCTCCTTAGCGATCGAGACGCCATCGTTCGTGATGGTGGGGGCGCCCCACTTCTTGTCGAGAACGACGTTACGGCCCTTGGGGCCGAGGGTCACCTTGACGGTGTCGGCGAGCTGGTTAAGCCCGCGCTCCATGCTGCGACGAGCCTCCTCGTCGAAGGCAATGATCTTTGCCATTAGAGTGTGATTCCTCCAGGTCATGGCTAAAAAGCCAGTGGTGGCATCGGCCCACAGGTGCCCGCGACGGACGGCCCACCCGGCACGCGTTCATGTCCCGCGCCCAAATGGACCTCACCAGTTGACCGTTTGGTCTTCACTCCCCGTCGCCGCTGCCAGCCCGACGAACCCGCCCGGCTGGCACTCGGCACCAGAGAGTGCTAATAGCAAATTCTGGCACTCCCCAGGCGAGAGTGCAAGCGCCTAAGCCGCGTCGCCCCTGGATGCAACGGCCAGACAAGACGGTTGCCGTACAGTTGCCCGATGCAAAGCGTCAATGGTGTTGTCGGCGATATCGGACTCATCGAGTTGCTACTGATCCTCATCGCCTTGCTAAACGTCGCCACTTTCACGCTCTACGCTGTCGACAAGCGCCGGGCCAAACAAGGCAAGCGACGCATCCGTGAGAACGTGCTGATCTTCAACACGCTAGCCCTCGGTGGCATCGGGGCGGCGTTTGGCATGTACCTGCTTCGACACAAGACGCGTAAGTGGAAGTTCCGGGTATCGCTAGCTGCGGGGCTGATCGTCTTGGCCATTCCCCTTTACATATGGCTCACGCCCTGATGATGGATCGGATCGTCCGATGCCAGGAAATCGAGGTCTTCAGCGGACCCTGGCCTAAAGACCTGGACGACGAGTTCTCGCTGCGCGGCTTGCCCGCCCTCACCGACGGTCGGGCCTGTTGAAGCCACCACCGGCCACATACATCAAGTGGTTTCGACAAGCTCAACCACCGGAATGGATGGGGTGTTGAGCTACGGCAGGGTTAGTGCGCCTTGGATCACTACCGCTACGGCACCGGCGGGTGGAGACTGCTGTAGGACGTTGGCCGGGTCGATGCCCAGGATCGCTGCGATTCGGGCGGCGGTGGCCGCGTAGCCCTCCGCGTACCAGACACTGGTGGCGCTCGGCGCTCCGCCTCCCGTGAAGTTCGCGGGGGTGGTATTGGTAAAGCCCCGCGCCTCCAGCGCGGCGGCGCCGCGACCGGCCTCACCGGTAATGCCGGAGTTGTTCAGCACGCGCACGTCGGCGTCATAGTCAGGCTCGTCGCCCGGCTCCTCTCCGCCATCACCATTTGGATCTTCGCCGCCTTCACCACCGTTTGGCCCCTCATCACCTTCACCGCCATTGGGTTCCTCGTAGCCACCCTCACCGTTGGCGGGAGGCTCTTCGCCGTTTCCGGGGTCCGGGTCGATTCCAAAGTCGGGAGGCTCTATCTCACCGTTTTCCGGGTAGGTGACGTCCGGCGAAGGCGTCGGCTCGGTGATTCCGGTCTCTTCCTCGTCAAATCCGCGCGTGAAGTAGACCACGCCGACGACCGCCGCGGCCGCGGCCAGCACTACCACCAGCAGGAACGGCACTATCGACCGCCACTTGCTCGGGGGGGCGCGATGTACCCCGACGGGGTATTCCCCAGGCTCCTGGAGGTCGAACTCGTCGGGGGGGTACGGGTATTGGCTGCGGCTCACAGGTAGAGGTTAACCGCTATCCGGCTCGTGATTGCGAAAGACGGCGTTCAGAACGCGCCCGGTGTCGCGTGTCGCGCTGCCGACGGAGCCTTTTGACCAGCATCGGATCGGTTGCCAGCGCTGCCGGGGAGTCGATCAACGCGTTCAAAATCTGGTAGTACCGCGTCGGGGTCAAGGAGAACAGCTCGTTGATCGCATGCTCTTTTGCCCCTGCGTACTTCCACCACTGCCGCTCGAAGGCAAGGATTTCCGCGTCTCGTTCACTCAAGCCCACGGTCGCTGATGCGTCCGCCGTCGAAGGCACGGGACGCAGTACGGCCACATTCATGAGGGCCATCGTAAACCGAGAATCACACTGTTGTCATTATCCTGGCGCGTGCCGGTTCACTCCCCCTCGGCTGGAGGCGGCCAGGGGGTCAGCGTGGGCCACTTCGCCTCGCGGCCATCGCCGCTAGAGGTGCCGGTGACGCGCCGCTTGAGCCAGGGAGCCACATAATTCCTTGCCCATTCGGCGTCGGCTTTTGCCTTCTCCACCAGCGCGGGAGCGGGTTGGGCGGGCAGCGGTTCGTCGTAGTCCAAGTCTTCGGGGGGTAGCCCGAGAGCGATCAGGGCGGCGCTGACCACGCGGCGGTGGCCATCTTCGGTCAGGTGCAGACGATCAGGCGCCCACAGGCGCAGGTCGAATAGCGAGCGCATTCCCCAGATGTCCATGACGTGCGCCCCGTGGCGACGGGCGATGGCATAGATGTTCGAGGAGTACGCGCCGGTACGCCCCCGCGTCCAGGCCAGGCCGCCGCCCGCTTTGAAGCCGGTACTCATCAGCACGTCGGCGCCCGTGGCGCGAGCCTGGGCGACGGCGCCTTCCAGTTTCTCGCATAACGCATCCACGTCTGATCCTGGCCGCAGAATGTCGTTTCCGCCGCCAACAATCGAGATCAGGTCGGGACGCTGTTCGAGCGCGGCAGGCAGTTGTTCTTCAAGGATGGGGACGAGCGTGCGGCCGCGAATTGCAAGGTTTGCATACGCTAACGGTTCGAGTCCGGCGGCTCGGCGATGCTCCGACAGTGAGCAAGCGAGACGGTCGGCCCACCCGCGTTGGAGGCCGTCATCGCTGCCTGGCTCACCATCGTCTCCGAGGTGTTCGGCAAGCGATCCCGGCTCACGAGCTTCGCTGGGGTATGCGTCACACATGCCTTCGGAGAAGGAATCGCCGATGGCGATGTAGGAACGCCACTTGGGTGCGGTTGGCCTGGTTTGGCTGGTCGTGGAGGTCACAGGAAGATTCTGCCCTGTCCCTACGGGGGTTAATCAACCATTTGGCGCGTCTAAGCCCATCGGTTGTCGATGATTGGTAGTTACTAAAGGCGCCAATCCACCGGCTCGGCTCCCTGCGCCACCAACAGCTCGTTGACCCGGCTAAAGGGGCGACTACCAAAGAAGCCGTACCGGGCGGAAAGCGGACTTGGATGCGGGCTAGCCACGTAGGGCACCGGGCCGAGCAGCGGTATCACCGTCTGAGCGTCCCGTCCCCAGAGAATCGCCGCGAGGGGACCACCGCGGGCCACGAGGGCCACGATGGCTCGCTCGGTGATGGCCTCCCAGCCCTTGCCGCGATGCGAACCGGGGGTTCCTGGCTTAACCGTGAGCACTCGGTTGAGCAGCAACACGCCCTGATCGGCCCAAGAGCGCAGGTCGCCGTTGGCGGGTTCGGGCATCCCAAGATCGGTTCCAAGTTCTGTGAAGATATTGGCCAAAGAGCGCGGGATGGGCCGCACATCGGGCTGCACGGAGAAGGAAAGCCCCATCGCGTGCCCCGGCGTCGGGTAGGGATCCTGCCCGACTATCAGCACCTTCACCTCGGCCAGTGGCCTGCGGAACGCCGCGAGTACGTCGGCCTCGGCGGGCAGAAATCCGCGCCCGGCCTCCTGCTCCGCTCGCAGGAACGCGCCCATCGCCCCCGGCGGCGCCGCTCCACGCAACGCATTGAGCCAACCCGAATCCATCCCATCAAACACCCCCCGAGGCTACCCACCAACCAACCCCACACCAAACGCCCCACCGCGAACCGGACGTTTGTCGGATAACTAGATCGCGAACCGGATGTTTGTCGGCTATGAAACGGTTCATAGCCGACAAACATCCGGTTCGACGCGAGAAAAATCGACAGAAGTCCGGTTCGGCGTGCAGGTGGGTGGCTTGGGATGGGATGGGGTGGGGTGGGATGGGGTGAGGTGGGGGGTTAGGCGGGTAGGTGGGTGGCCAGGATTTGGGCTAGGGCTTTGCCTTCGATGTTGGCCAGGTGGGTGGCTTGGGTGCGGCAGGAGAAGCCGTCGGCCAGGAATTCCGTGTCGGCATCGGCCGCGCGCAGGGCTGGGAGCAGGGCGTTTTCGGCGACAGCCACCGAGATTTCGTAGTGACCCTTTTGCATGCCGAAGTTTCCGGCCAGACCGCAGCAGCCCGCCAAGACCTCAATCTGGGCACCAGCCGCGCGCAGCAGCGCCTCGTCCTTCGCAAATCCCATCACCGAGTGATGGTGGCAATGCGGCTGCACGACGGCCTTCAGGCCGGAGAGGTCGGGTAGCTGCCAGCCGGTAGATGTCTCGGGGTCGGTGAGCAGCTCGGCCAGCGTGTAGGTAGCTCCCGCGATAGCCGCCGCGCGTGGATCATCGGGGAACAAGTCAAGCAAGTCGGAGCGAAGCACACCCGTGCAGGACGGCTCCAGCCCCATGATCGGGATGCCATTGACAGCATAGGGGGCCAGGGTGTTCAACAGCCGCGCCAGCTGCCGTTTGGCGCCGTCGAGCTGGCCCGTGGAAATCCAGGTCAGCCCGCAGCAGGCCACCTCATCTGGCACGATCACGTCGTATCCGGCGGCCGTGAGTACCTTGAGGGCTGCCTTCGGCACTTCCGTGGCCAAGCCATCGCTGAACGAATCGGTCCACAGGACGACGCGGGGCTTTTGGTGGTTGCGCCTGTCGAAACTACGCAAGCCGGTGGTGGTTTCGGCAGGCTGAACCACCGGCATACCCTGCTTTCGGTACCAGGTGCGGAAGGGTTGGGGGGCGAAGCGCATCATCTTACGACGGGGGTCCATGCCGCCAAGACGCAGCACGAGGCGGGCGATGGGCCGCACCGAAAGTACCGCGTTCACCACCGCCACCACCGGCCTCCCAAGCCGCCCGAGCAGGCGCGTCCAACGAGG
>Ga0131853_10010719_pt1 | contig 16760 bp, 18 predicted proteins | sample TergutLab28metaG_FD_92764 | JGI IMG/M metagenome (GOLD analysis project Ga0131853, IMG submission 92764) | Labiotermes labralis P1 segment gut microbial communities from Petit-Saut dam, French Guiana - Lab288 P1 (version 2) (version 2) | ecosystem: Host-associated > Arthropoda: Insects >...
TCAAGAGCGCGCACAACACGAGCGGCACGTCCGTTGCATTCAACGTTCAGCCTCGTCCGACCGGGCAGTTGCTGATCGGCTCGTCGCGCCAGTTCGACAGCGCGGCACCCGAGATCGACGCCGCCGTGCTCGCGCGCATGCTCGCGCGCGCGGCGCACTACATGCCGGGGCTGTCCGGGCTCAACGCGATTCGGGCGTGGACGGGGCTGCGCCCGTCGACCAGCGATGGCTTGCCGTTGATCGGACCGGCGGCGCATTTCGCGGGCGATGAAGCGCATCGTGCGTTGTGGCTCGCGACCGGTCACGAAGGACTGGGCGTGACCACGGCGCTCGCGACCGGCAAGCTGATCGCCGCGCAGATTACCGGCACGATCTCGCCCATCGACGCGACGCCCTATCTGCCCGAGCGTTTCGCACGGCCTGGGCAGGAGATCGTTCATGCGTGATGCGCAGGTATCGGTGACGGTGGACGGACAAACCGTGCAAGTGGAGTCGGGCAGTTCCGTGGTGGCCGCCATTGCACAAGCGACGAAAGCGGCGGGGCCCGGTGGCCTGGTGACGCGCCGCTCGGTGACGGGCGAATTGCGCGGTCCGCTCTGTGGCATGGGTATTTGTCAGGAATGCAGAGTAACGATCGACGGCTCGCCGCATCGGCTCGCATGCCAGACGCTGTGCACGCAAGGCATGACGATAGCGACGGGGAAGGCGCAGGCATGAAATTCGACGTTCTCATCGTCGGCGCGGGACCGGCCGGGCTGCACGCGGCGCGCACGGCCGCCGAAGCGGGCGCGCGCGTGGGGCTCGTGGACGACAACGCACGCACCGGCGGCCAGATCTGGCGCCAGGGGCCGCGCTATCCGGCGGACGGACGCGCGCGCGCGGTGCTGGACAGTCTCGATGCGCAGGTACGCCGCGGCAACCTGACGATCTCGACCGGCACGCGCATCGTCCAGACGCTTTCCGATCGGAAACTTCTGGCCGAGACGAGCGAGGGTGCGAGCATCCTGGGTTACGAGCGGCTCATCATCGCCGGCGGCGCGCGCGAGCGCTTCCTGCCGTATCCGGGCTGGACGCTGCCAGGTGTTACCGGAGCGGGCGGTCTGCAGACGCTGATCAAAGGCGGGATGGACGTGGCGGGCCAGCGCATCGTGATCGCGGGCACCGGTCCGCTGCTGCTCGCGGCGGCGGTGAGCGCACGCGCCCAGGGCGCGCGCGTCGTCGCGCTGATCGAGCAGGCCGGCACGCAAGCGGTGGCGCGCTTTTCGATGCAGCTCGTCCACACGCCGGGCAGGCTCGCGCAAGCGTTGCGCATGCGGGCCGCACTGCGCGGCACGCCTTACTGGTTCGGCGCGCACGTGATCGAAGCGTGCGGCGACGGGCAACTCACGCATGTGCGGATCCAGCGTGGCAGCGAGGAAATCCGCGTCGAATGCGATCGCCTTGCGTGCGCATACGGGCTCGTGCCGAACGCGTCGCTTGGAGCCGCGCTCGGATGCCGGATCGATCCCGCGCCCACGGGCGACGCGTATGCGCCCGCGATCGCCGTCGACGCGTACCAGGCGACGTCGGTCGAACACGTCTATGCGGCCGGAGAATGCACGGGTGTCGGCGGCATGGAGCTCGCCGCCGCCGAGGGCTGCATCGCGGCTCACGCGGCGCTCGGCGCGCGCGAGCAGGCACACACGCATTTCGCGGCGCGCGAGCGCCAGCGGCGCTTTGCGCAACGACTGCACACGGCGTTCGCACTCGATGCGCGTTTGCGCGAGCTCGCCTCGCCGCAGACGACGTTCTGCCGTTGCGAAGACGTTTCGTTCGGCGACGTGGCGCAACACCGCTCGTGGCGCGACGCGAAGCTGCAGACCCGCTGCGGGATGGGCCCGTGCCAGGGCAAGATCTGCGGCACGGCGGCGGCGTTCTGCTTCGGCTGGGAGCCGGGCGCGCAGCGGCCACCGCTTGCGCCAGCCCGCATCGGCACGCTCATGTTGCCCGACGCGTTGCCCGACTAAGCCTGTCGCTTCTCCATACGGCCAGCCGCCCGCACGCGGCTTTCGCCGCTTCAACCCGGCATCGACCTGGGATGCGCCGCGGCGCGAGACGCGGCACAATGCCTGTCGCCGTTTCGTCATCCGTTTCGTCATCCCCGTGGTTTCCTCGAATGCCGCTCCCATGGTCGATCTGGTCCTGCCCGCAATAGAAAACGCCACCCTCGCGCAGATGGTGGCGCACTTCTCCGTGCTCGAACCGGTGTTCGACTCGATGCCCGACGTCGTCTTCTTCGTCAAGGATCACGAGGCCCGCTATGTGCTCGTGAACACCACGCTGGCCGCGCGCTGCGGGTTCAAGGACAAGCGCGCGCTGATCGGCAAGATGGCGGCCGACGTGTTTCCGGCGCGTTTCGGGCGGGTCTACACGGCGCAGGACGAGGCCGTCGTGCGGCTCGGCAACAAGTTCATCGATCAGCTCGAACTGCATCTGTATCCGGGGCGGCAGCCGGGCTGGTGCCTGACTTCGAAGGTGCCGCTGCACGATGCGCAGGGGCACGTGCTCGGCGTTGCGGGGATTTCGCGCGATCTGCAGGCCGCGGAGGGTACGCATCCTGCGTATCAGCGCCTGGCCGCGGCGACCGGTTACATCCAGGAACATTACGCGCAGCCGCTCAAGCTCAGCCATCTCGCGACACTGGCCAACATGTCGGTGGCGCAGATCGAGCGGTATTTCTATAAGGTGTTTCATCTGACGCCGCGGCAGATGCTGCTGAAGACGCGGCTCGATGCGGCGTCCGCGTTGCTCGCCGGCGATCTGAGCATCACCGATATCGCGGCGCGTTGCGGCTATACCGATCACAGCGCGTTTACGCGGCAGTTCAAGGCGACGGTGGGCGTCACGCCCAGCGAATATCGTTCGTTGCTGCATCCGCAGGCGCAGAATGGTTCCGCCGCGCGGGAGGCGGCAGCCTGATCCGAACACTGCCCGCCGCTCGCGCTTTCGTTTACGTGTTCACGTCGTGCACCTCTTTCAGGAGTTTTTCGCATGCCTTACGAGCAAACGACTATCCGCACCGGCGACGGCGATTGTCCTGTTTGTCCGGCCCACGTTTTCACCCCCGATGGCGCAGGTCCGTGGCCGGCCGCGATCATGTACATGGACGCGGGCGGGATCCGCCCCACCGCTCTGGAGATGGCAGGCCGGCTGGCGGAGTCGGGCTTCGTCGTGCTGCTTCCCGACCTGTTCTATCGCTTCGGAGCGTATGGTCCTCTGGTCCCCGAGGAGGTGTTCAAGGGCGACGTCATGGCGATCCTCGGCCCGCTGATGGCGACCACCGGGAACGACAAAGCCGCCACGGACACGAAAAGCTACATCGCGTATCTCGACAGCAGGCCGGACGTGAAACGCGGCCGCTTCGGCGCAGTCGGATTCTGCATGGGCGGCGGCATGGCGATTACATCGGCCGCCACGTATCCCGATCGATTTGCGGCAGCGGCCAGTTTCCACGGCGGCAATCTTGCAACCGATGCACCGACGAGTCCGCATCGATTCGCCGCCAGGCTCCAGGCCGAGTTGTACATCGCCGCAGCCGAAAACGATGCGCACTATCCCGCGGACATGGCCGAGCGTTTCGAAGCCTCGCTGCAGGACGCGGGCGTGCCATATCGCGCTGAAACATATCTGGGCGCCGCGCATGGCTGGATGATGCCGGATTTTCCGGTGTACAACCGGACGGCGGCCGAGCGCGGATGGAGCGCGTTATTGGCGTTGTTCAAGCGGACGCTGTAAGCCACACGCCCGGCAAGCGTCAGTGACGGGTCACCGTGATGACCACGATTTCATAGCCGGGATCGGCGTGGACGTTCGCAGCCTGTTCCGCTTCTTCATACGAGAAAAAAGACTTGGCATCTTCAGCCGCCGGCGCCATGCCGATGTCGCCATCTTCAGCGGTGCAGAGGAACTGCTTGCCGGTCTTCACGACGTAGACGGTCGTCATGTCGGCCTCCATGGTTGGTCCAGGAACTTTAAATCTAGCAGGTTGGCGAGCGCAGGTGAGGCGCGTCACTCAATTTTTCCCTTGAATCGACGCTGACAAACTGAAAGTCGTGATCCGGCACCTCTGGCACCTCTGGCATCTGCGGGCGGCAACAGGAACGAGCGATGCGCGCGATACCCATTGCTTTTTCACCAACGGTTTCAGAGGAGGAAGAGGTGATGGCTTCGGAAATATACGCAGGGCGCTCGCAAGACGAACGCGTCGCGATGCGCAAGGGCAAGTCTGTCCCCGCGCAGGAGCAGGCGGGCGGCAAAATGGCCGTGCCGGGCACCGCATCGGGGCCCGGCAGCAGTTGTGGTCAGCTTTCCGAGGAAGGCAAGGAAGTCTGGCGCACGGGCAATGGCGAGGACAGCACGCTGCCTGACCGGAAATAGCTCGCGCTTCAAAGCGGCAGCGGCCGGTTCTCGAAGATGCTTTTCATGACGAGCGTGGACGTCAATCGCAACACGTTGGGTAGCGTGGCCAGGTTCCTGTCGTAGAACACCTGGAACGCGCTCAGATCGCGGGTGACCACGTGCAGCATGTAATCGGGGTCGCCAAACAGGCGCTCCGCGCGCGTGATTTCGGGCACGTGGTGCAACGCCGCCTCGAAAGCCTGAACGCTTTTCGCGTTCGCCTCCTTCAGCGTGACGAATACGATCGACGAGAAATTCAGTCCGACCGACGCGGGCTTGATTTCGGCGTGGTAGCCGCTGATCACGCCCGCCTCCTCCAGTGCCCGAACCCTGCGATGGCAGGGCGACAGGCTCAGCCCGACCCGCTCTCCGAGTTCAGTAATAGAAAGTCGCCCATCTTTTTGCAACTCGGCAAGAATCTTTTTATCAATCGCATCCATATAGAAGATATTAGCTTGCCGGTTCATCGGGAGGCAAGAAAACGGAAGCACCTTCTACAGCCCGTTTCGTATGATTCTCGCGTTGGCAATGTCATAACGGATCGGGAGTAAAAGCCTTGGCAGCGAGCTTGTTGACTGCGTTCTGGATCGTGTCTTTTTCGCTCGTGATGGTGCCGGGCGCGGACTGGGCCTATGCGATTACGGCGGGTATGCGCCGCGGCGCGATCCTTCCGGCCATCACCGGCATGCTGTCCGGCTACCTGATGATTACGCTCGTCGTCGCGGCCGGCATCGGCGCGCTGGTCGCCAGCGTCCCCGGTGCGCTGACGGCTCTCACGCTCGTCGGGGCGGCTTATCTGCTCTGGCTCGGCGGCAACGTCCTCGCGCGTCCTGGTGCGCCGGGCGCGGCGCCGGGGCGGATGGCCAGCACGCGCCTAGGCTGGGTCGTGCGCGGTTTCGCGGTCAGCGGCATGAACCCGAAGGCGCTGTTGCTGTTTATTGCGCTGCTGCCGCAATTCACGCGACAAGGCCAGGCGTGGCCGATTTCCGCCCAGATCGGCGCGTTGGGCGCCGTGCAGATGATCAACTGCGCCGTCGTGTATTCGTCGGTCGCGGTCGGTGCGAAATTCATTCTTGGCAGCCGCCCGAAGGCGTCCCGGATGGTCAGTCAGTTTTCCGGGGCGGCCATGATTCTCGTCGCGCTGCTGTTGCTGCTGGAGCAGTTTCGCGTTTTTAAGGTGTAGGCAGCGCATGGTTGCGGCCGCAACCTGCATCGGTTGTGGAAAAACCCCCCAAACGCCCGAATCAAACGTGATTGCCATACGTGCTAATGCCGATCAGCGAACGGTGCGGGAATGGCTAAGATGACCGGACGCGACCGGAACGACAAACGACTCCGGTCGATCGGCGTTCAAGAAGTCTGGGGTCTCTTCATTAAAAGGAATGCAATGCCTATTCTGACCACTCACGTCGGCAGTCTCCCGCGCGGTGACGAACTGGCGCAACTGCTGCTCGCGCGCGATCACGACCAGGCGGTCGATGCCGAACATTTCGAGCAGGTTGTCCAGGCGGCGATCGACCAGGCCGTGCAGAAGCAGGTTGAAGCCGGTGTCGGCGTCATGAGCGACGGCGAACTGGGCAAGGTCGGCTACGCCACCTACATCACCGAGCGGCTCGAAGGGTTCGGCGGTCACGTCGACCGGACGCCCGCCAAAGATCTCGCCGACTTCCCCGAGCTGCGCAAGAAGCTCACGGCCATCATGGGTTCGCAGGAATTCGTGCGCGCCGCCTGCATCGGCCCCGTGAAGCTGCGCACGCTGGAGCCTTGCCACGACGATATCCGCCGCTTCAAGTCGGCCGTCGAGCGGCACGGCAAGGGGGGCCGCGGTTTCATGAACGCGGCGTCGCCCGGTCTCGTGACGGCGTTCCAGCCGAACAAGCACTACCCGACGCACGAGGCCTATCTGGCCGATCTCGTCGAAGCCATGCGCCCGGAGTATGAAGCGATCGTCGCGGCCGGCTTCGATCTGCAGCTTGACTGCCCGGATCTGGCGATGGCGGCGCACACGGGCTACCAGCACCTAAGCGAAGCCGAGTTCCAGAAGCGCGCCTGGCAGAACGTCGAAGCACTGAACGCGGCCACGCGCAACATTCCCTCGGAAAAGCTGCGCATGCATATCTGCTGGGGCAATTACGAAGGTCCGCACCACTGCGACATCGCGCTGGAGAAGGTCATCGACGCCGTGCTCGCCGCGCGCCCCTCGACGATTCTGTTCGAAGCCGCGAATCCGCGTCACGAGCACGAGTGGGAAATCTGGCGCGACGCCAAACTGGCCGACGACAAGATCCTGGCGCCGGGGCTCATCGATAGCTGCTCGAACTATGTCGAGCATCCGGAACTGATCCGCCAGCGGATCGAACGTTTCGTGGATATCGTGGGCGAGGACCGCGTGCTCGCGAGCACGGATTGCGGCTTCGGCACGTTCGCGAACTACGGCAAGATCGATCCGGCCGTCACGTGGATGAAGCTCACGGCGCTGCGCGACGGCGCCGACCGGGCGATGCGCGCACGGGCCAAATAAGGCGACGAGACGGGGAGGTTGGGCGCGCGGGATTCAGCGATGAACCGGCGCCCACTCCCGATGACACTTCTGACCGGAATAAACCCGTGAAATTCTCCCGCGCGACGGTTGTTGCCGCTTCGGCTGCGGTTCTGTTCGGCGTCGCGATTCTTCCGGCCGGCGCCGTTGCTCAAGTGACGACACGTCAGCAGGACGTAGCGCAACGCGGCGCGGCGGTCATGCCGTTTTCGCTCGCGGCCAGCACGCACGTCTTCACGAAGACCGCCGACGGCGGCATCCAGCAAGTCGTGACGAAGCATCGCGATGCGCAGCAGGCCGCGCTGATCCGCCGTCATCTGACCATGATCGCCGGGCAGTTCGCCGCGGGCGATTTCGCAGCGCCGGCGCAGATCCATGGCGACGATATGCCGGGTCTGGCCGCGTTACGTTCCGCGCAGCCGGGCGAACTGAAAGTCCACTATCGCGACGTGCCCAATGGCGGCGAGATCGTATTCAAGTCGAGCGATCCGCATCTCGTGGCCGCGCTACATCAGTGGTTCGACGCGCAGCTATCCGATCACGGCCACGATGCGATGGCAGGGCACATGTCGGGCATGATGGACCATCACTCGATGGATGCTTCCATGGCGAAATAGCCATGCGCGGCGCACGGTAAATTCACGAGTGGTTCAACGCCGTCGCCTGCACGGCTTTATCCCATCGCACCGGCGCGGCCCCCGCCATCATCACGCAGTTTCTGCCGTTGCCTTTGGCCGCATAGAGCGCGGTATCGGCTCTCGCCATTACCGCGGCAAGCGTATCGCCGCTCGCGAACTCATCCACCCCGGCGCTGAGCGTGCAGAAGACCTCGCCCACGGGGGCATGCACGACACTCGTCTCAACGACTACGCGCAAACGATTCGTGATCCGCGCCGCTTCTTCTTTGCCCGTCATGGGCAGCACCAGCGCGAATTCTTCACCGCCGATGCGCCCGAGCACATCGCCATGGCGCAGCTCGTGCGCGATCGCCGAAGCCACGTGCGCGAGCGCCTGGTCGCCGGCCGCGTGCCCGTAACGGTCATTGACGCTCTTGAAGTTGTCGATGTCCAGAATCGCAATGGACAGCTTCGATTGCGTCGCCTTCGCGATATTGGCCAGCGCCTCCGCGCGCGCAATGAACGCACGCCGCCCGAGCACGCCGGTCAGATCGTCGATGGTGGCGAGGCGCTCCATGCGCTGCGCGAGCCGGTCATGAGCCAGCATCACCATGCCGACCGCGAGGCAAGGCAAGGTCAAGGTGGCAATGCCGAGGAACGCGATGTTGAGCGGCGTCGCTTGCAGAAAGGTGGTTTCGTGCGCGAGGCCGAATCCGTATGTGATGCAGCGGAACAGGTGGACGACCGCGCCGAGCAGCGACGCGCCCGCGACGAAGTAATAACTGTATTTGGGTCGGCCGGTCGGCCGGTTGCGCAGCACGATCGCCGCGATCGACGCGCGGATATACGCAAGAAAGCCCGACATCATGGCCTCGCGGGCATTGACGTGAGGCGCGATATACGTCCAGTAGAGCAGTGCGGCCACGATCACGCCGAACGCGATGTATTCCCCGACGACGGCCGCGCGCAAATCGAAGAACAACCGGAAGCCCTGCAGCGCGAGCAGCGCGGCCACGAGCAGCAACACACTGGCGCCGACGACGACGCTATCCGATCGTCCTGAAAGGAGCAGTGCGGACGTGACGACCACCAGCGCACTCGCGCCGCTCCATTGGCGTACCCCGGGAATCCGCGCCTGAAACAGCGAGCCGAGCACGGCGAGGCTCATCAGGCTGGACAGAATCGCAATGCCGATAATGGCGGTTTGAATAGACATGGCTCTGTGAAAAACGACGGCGATCCGTATCGATGCCAGGCGCAATTCGAAGCCGTATTGCCAGATCGGCGGTTCTGCGCGCAATGTTCGTATCGTACCGGAACAAATATCCGAAACCGTGTAATTGGGCCGTCTGGGCAGTCAGTATTTTCCGTAGCTTCCGTTTTAAGCATCCGCGTGCCGCCCATTATGCTGATTTCGTCACGTTGAACCACCAAAGCCCCCAAGCCGTAAGCGGCGCGTCTGGCCATACTTTTGCGCATTGCTGAAGCATTCAGCGCAACTTTCTTCGAAGGAGATCGTCACCGTGAGCCGCAAATCTATCCAGTGGAGCGGGGTATTCCCGGCCGTCAGCACCCAGCTCAAGCCCGACTATTCAGTCGACCTCGAGGCGACCCATCGCGTGATCGGCAATCTCGTCAAAGACGGCGTTTCGGGCCTCGTGGTCTGCGGAACCGTCGGCGAAAACACCTCGCTTAGCACCGCCGAGAAAGCCGCCGTGATCGAAGTGGCGCGCGACGCCGCCGCCGGCAAGGTTCCGGTGATCGCGGGCGTCGCGGAGTTCACGACTGCTTTCGCGTGCCAGACCGTGAAAGAAGCGGCCCGCGCCGGCGCCGATGGCGTGATGGTCATGCCCGCGCTCGTGTATTCGGCCAAGCCGCACGAGACGGCCGCGCATTTTCGCACCGTGGCGTCGAGCACCGATCTGCCGGTGATGCTCTACAACAACCCGCCCGTCTACAAGAACGACGTCACGCCCGATGTGCTGATCGCGCTGCAGGACTGCGAGAACATCGTCTGCTTCAAGGATTCGTCTGGCGATACGCGCCGCTTCATCGACTTGCGTAATGCCGTCGGCGATCGCTTCGTGCTGTTCGCCGGTCTCGACGACGTCGTGGTCGAAAGCATCGCCGTGGGCGCGCAAGGCTGGGTCTCGGGCATGTCGAACGTATTCCCGAAAGAAGGCGAGACGCTGTTTCGCCTCGCGCAGCAAAAGCGCTTCGACGAAGCGCTCGCGCTGTATCGCTGGTTCATGCCGCTGTTGCACCTCGATGCGCGTCCGGATCTCGTGCAGTGCATCAAGCTCTGCGAAGAACTGGCCGGTCGTGGCAGCGCGCTCACGCGGCCGCCGCGTCTCGCGCTCGAAGGCGAGGCGCTCGCGCATGTGAAGGCGGTCATGAAGCAGGCGCTCGAAACGCGTCCGACGTTGCCGGACGTTGGGCTCTGAGGTCAGGGCGAGATGAGCGAAGACAACGCAGCCGTCGTTTTGTCGCTGGACGAACTGCATGCGCTCGCCTGCGAAGTGCTCACGCGTCACGGGGCTTCGCAGGCGCACGCCGACGCGATCGCACGCGTGATCGTGGCCGGGCAGCGCGACGAGTGCCAATCGCACGGTATTTACCGGCTGATCGGCTGCGTGCATACGATCAAGTCGGGCAAAGCCGATCCGCGCGCCGAACCGACTTTGCGCGATGCGGCGCCTGGTGTCGTGCGCGTCGATGCGCACTATGGTTTTTCGCCGCTCGCGTTCGAAACGGGTTTGCCGGTGCTGGCGGAAAAGGCCCGCGCGCAGGGCATTGCCGCGATGGCGATCAATCGCTGCGTGCATTTTTCCGCGTTGTGGCCCGAAGTCGAGCAGATCGCGGCGCAGGGTCTCGTCGGCCTCGCGATGAATCCGAGCCATAGCTGGGTCGCGCCGGAAGGCGGCAGCCGGCCCGTGTTCGGCACGAACCCGATCGCGTTTGCGTGGCCGCGCGCCGGTGGCCATCCGTTCGTGTTCGACTTCGCGACGAGCGCGATTGCGAGCGGCGACATCGAACTGCACGCGCGCGAGGGCCGGCCGATTCCCGCGCACTGGGCCATCGACCGCGACGGCGCGGCGACGACCGATGCGCGCGCGGCGCTCGATGGCGCGATGCGCACCTTCGGCGGCCACAAGGGTTCGGCGCTGGCCGCGATGGTGGAGCTGCTCGCGGGCGCGCTGATCGGCGATCTCACGAGCATGGAGTCGCAGGCGTGGGACGCCGGTGCGCGCGCGAGCCCCTGTCACGGCGAACTCGTGATCGCGATCGATCCGCGGCGCTTTTCCGACGATGGGCTCGAAGCCGGTCACGCGCGCGCCGAGCGCCTGTTTGCCGCCGTAACCGGGCAGGGCGCACGTTTGCCGTCGCAGCGGCGCTTCGCGGCGCGTGAGCGCAGCGAGCGCGACGGCGTGCGGATTCCCGCCGCGCTTTACCGCGACGTGCTCGCGTTGTGAGCGGCTTAATGGACCTAATGGACTTAATGGCTTTAATGGCTCGCTGCGCCCTTGCCAATCCAGGGTTTGCACGCGTCGGCGAACCCGTTGTCAACGCGTTTTTTGCCTGCCAGAATCGGTGGCGGCCATTCTATTCGGCAGTCACGGGTGATTGCGCCTGGGCGATGCCTATCGTCAGGTGTACTTGATTTTGCCTGGTTGTTTTGGGCACCACGGGGTCTATGAACTACATGAACATGTGAGGAGAGTGATCTTATGAGCCGTTCCGAATCACGTTTGACGACGCTGCGCGCAAGCACCATGGCCACGGCGATCGCGGCGGCCGTCTGCACGGTTGCCGCACTGGGCAGCACGGGCGCTTTCGCCCAGGACGCCACCGACGTCAAGATCGGTTTTGCCGCGCCGCTGACCGGCGGGCAAGCCCACTACGGCGCCGATTTCCGAAGCGGCGTGCAGCTCGCGATCGAAGACATGAATGCCACGAAGCCGGTCATCGGCGGCAAGCCCGTGCATTTCGTGCTCGACTCGCAGGACGACCAGGCCGACCCGCGCACGGGCACGATGGTCGCGCAAAAGCTCGTCGACGACGGCGTGGTTGCCGTCATCGGCCACTACAACTCGGGCACGAGCATCCCGGCCGCGCCGATCTACGCGAAGGCCGGCATTCCCGAAATCGCCACGGCCACTGCGCCGGTCTACACGCGCCAGGGCTTTCCCACCACGTTCCGTCTGCTGACGTCGGACACGCAGCTTGGCAGCGTGCTCGGCGCTTACGTCGCGAAGGACCTGAAATTCAAGCGCTATGCGATCGTCGACGACCGCACCGCATACGGCGAGGGCGTGGCGGCAGAATTCTCGAAGGCCGTGAAGGCGGCGGGCGGCAAGATCGTCGATCAGGAATACACGGACGACAAGGCCGTGGACTTCAAGTCGATCCTCACGAAGATCAAGGCGGCGAACGTCGATGCGGTGTTCTACGGCGGCGCCGACACGCAGGCCGCGCCGATGCTCAAGCAGATGCGCACGCTTGCGATCAAGGCGCCGCTGATCGGCCCGGACATGGTGCAGTCGGACAACCTGATCAAGGTCGCGGGCGACGCGGCGGAAGGTACCTACGCGGCGTCCGAGGGCGCTCCGCTCGACAAGATGCCGAGCGGCAAGGAGTTCGCCGAGCATTATCAGAAGGTCTTCGGCAAGCCCGTGGAACTGTATGCGCCGTATGCCTACGACGGCACGATGGCCGTGTTCGCCGCAATGAAGAAGGCGAATTCGACCGATCCGCACGTCTACATCACGGCGCTCAAACAGACGGACATGAAGGGCGTCACGACCAATGAACTCGCTTGGGATCAGTATGGCGATCTCAAGTTTGGCGGCGTGACGGTGTACAAGGTCGTGGGCGGCAAGTGGGTGCCGTACCAGACCGTGGGTACGAAATAAGCACGAAGTAAGCGCGAAGAAGTAAAACGCCAGGCGGCGCGGCCGGTCTGTTTTTTCAGGCCAGCCGCGCCGTTGTTGCTTTATGCGGCTTCTTTTTTGCCGTGCAGGGTGGCCGCTTGGGGCTGCATCTGCGCCAGATGGCGCAGCAGTTTCTGCACCATCGCGACGACGGTCAGCCCGAGGATCACGAAGAACACCGCGAGCGGCGTGAGCTTGTGCACCGACACGAAGCCCGCCAGCGCCATCATCGCCGACGACACGAGCAGCAGCGCACAGCCGAGGATCGCGGCCGTGAGACCCGCGATGTGCGGGAACAGCGAATTGCCCTTGGCCATCAGCGTCGGATACATCGCGCCCGCGCAGAAGCCCATGATCAGCACCGGCAGCGCGAGCGTCCAGACGCGCAGGCCGACCGTCAACGCGAGCACGAGCATGAGGATGGCGGCCCCGGCCATCAGGCGCGAACCAACGAGCAGGCGCCATTCGACGCCCGGCAGACGCGGCCCGTGCAGCCGGTTCGACAGGCCGCCCATGAAATACATCATGCCGATGCCGAGCGCGAGATAGCCGAAGAACGTCGGCGGCTTGTGCAGCGTGTTCTGCACCATGAACGGTCCGATGATGTTGAACACGAGCAGGATGCTGTAGCAGAGTCCCTGGGCGAGAAAGCAGCTCTGGAACACCGGGCTCGCGAGCACCTTGCGCGCGTTCGTCACCAGCGTGCGCACTTCGAGATGCACGGGCGCGGGCAGCGTCTCGCGATAACGCCAGAGCATCAGCCACATCACGATCGAATAGATCAGCAGGAACACGAGACACGCCTGCCAGTGGAACCACGTTTGCAGATGCGCGCCGATCACGGGCGCGACGATCGGCGCGAGCCCCCACGTGATCGACATATAGGTGAAGGCGTGCATGAGCGCCTTGCCGCGGAACGCGTCGGCGATGATCGCCTTCGCGAGCAGGTTCGTCGCGGCGATGCCGAAGCCTTGCAGACAGCGGGCCAGCACGAACGTTTCGAGGTTGCGCGCGTACAGCGACAGCACGCAGCCGATCGTATAGACGACGAGGCCGAATGCGAGCACGCGCTTGCGTCCGTAGGCGTCGGCGATGGGGCCGAAAATGAGCTGGCCGAGCGCATAGGCGGCCATGTAGCCGGAGACGCTCGACTGGATCGCCTGCGGCGAGGTGCCGAAATAGCGCGCCATCGCGGGCAGGGCGGGCACGTAGATGTCGATCGCGAGTTGGCCCGCCGAGGCATAGAGGCAGATCAGGAGCAACAGGAAGCGCGGCGAATTAGCCGCCCGCGCGGGCGAGACCGCGCGGTTGGAAAGCTGGTCAGTCATGAGAGTAGTCAGAGTCTGCGCACGCAGGCCTTCGGCGGATGGTGGGCTATCCGCGCTTGAAGGCATGGTGTAGGGGTCTTGAGGCGTAATGTAAGTTTTATGGGTACGCCGGCGCCCCTGTATTTCGGTAGCCCGAATTGTAAGCCGGAATCGACAAACGGGTTGGCCGGGGCACAACGCCTTGAATGCGGGTTCGAGCGGCTAATGTGCCGCTTCGGGTGCCGCTTCGGGTACCGCTTCGGCCGCGAGGCGTGCGCGTGCGGCCGCAACGTTCTGGCGTGCCTGCGCGAGCGTCTGGGCGCTCAGGCCCGGCGTTGCGGCCAGGCGTTGCCAGTAATCGGCGGCGGCCGCGTAGTCGTGGCGGTCCCAGGCGGCGGAGCCGGCCAGCGACAGCGCCTTCGGGTTGGCGGGATCGGCGGCGAGCGCGGCGTCGATGGTCGCGCGGGCCGCGCCGTTGAGGTCGCCGCCCGCCGCGCTGGCTTCGATGTCGGCCAGATCGGCGAGCCATTGCGGCTGGTTCGGCGCCAGCGCCAGCGCGCGTCGGCAGGCGGTGACGGCGTCGTCGTAGCGCCCCAGCACCGCATACGAGCGGCAGAGCAGCATCCAGCCGTCCGCGTCGCCGGGCTCGCGCGCGAGCCGCACGGCCAGGCGCGTGACCATGATTTCGGGCGTGCTTTCGAGCAACACGTGATCGCTGGCGCGCCCGACGCTGCCGCCCGAGAGCAACGGAATCGCCATGGGCTCGCCGAGCTTCAGATACAGGCCCAGCGCAGCGGCAGGCAGCAGCGCCAGCATCAGCGCCGCCAGGCCCGCGCGCCGCAGGGCGTGGCGCGCGCCTGGCGTGGCCGGATCAGCCAAAGCCGCAAACCGCGTGTCGTCGATCAGTTCGCGTTCGAGTTCCAGGCGCGCCTCGCCGCGATGCTCTTGTGCGAGCAGACCCGCCGATACGTCGCGCTCGACCTCGGCGAGATTCGCGCGATACACGGCCACGGCCAGCGTGCGCGCGGTCGCGGCGGCGCGGGCCTCGGGCCTGCGCCACAGCAGAGGCGTCATCACGCAGAGCAAGGCGACGAGCGTCATCGCGGCGGCAATGGCCCAGAACGCGATCATCTTGCGGGGCCCTCGTCGGTGTCGGAAAGCAGGGCGCCCAGTTGCGCGCGCTCGCTCGCGTCGAGCCCGCGCGCACCCACGTGCCGGCGGCGCCGGATGCCGAGGAACAGCGCAAGCGCCGCGAGCGGCAGCGCAATGAACGGGCCGAACCACAACGCCCAGGTCGCGGGCTTAAGCGGCGGGTCGTACAGCACGAAGTCGCCATAGCGGCGCACCATGTACGCGCGGATGGCGTCGTCGGAAGCGCCCGCCTTTACCTGCTCGCGGATCTTCTCGCGCAGGTCGGCTGCGAGATCGGCGTCCGAGTCGGCCAGCGTCTGGTTCTGGCAAACGAGGCAGCGCAGTTGGCTCGCGAGCGCGTGCACGCGCGCGTCTTCGTTGGCGGCGTCGGCGAACTGGGCGTATGTGTTCACCGGCGCCGCGCATGCGAGCAGGAGCAGCAGCACGGCTGTCCATTGATACCATTGGTTCGCGATCCTGATCATTGCGGACTCCGTTGCAAGGTGTCCACGAGCGGCAGGATCGTTTGATCGAGCAGGGCGGTGGTCAGCGGCCCCGCATGGCGATAGCGGATCACGCCCGCGCGGTCGATCACGAACGTTTCCGGCACGCCGTAGACGCCGAAGTCGATGCCGGTCTGTCCATCGCGATCGACGAGCGAGGCCACATAGGGATTGCCGGCGTCGGCGAGCCATTGCCGCGCGTTGGCGGGATCGTCCTTGTAGTCGAGGCCGTACACGGGCACGACGTGCCGGCCAGCGAGCGTGACGAGTGTGCTGTGTTCGTCGCGGCACGACTCGCACCATGAGGCCCAGACATTCAGGATCCAGACTTTGCCGCGCAAGGTATCGGCCGAGATCCGCTCGGCGGGGTTGGCGAGGCGCGGCAGATCGAAGTCGGGCGCAGCACGTCCGATCAGCGCGGACGGCAGTTGCCGCGGATCCTGGCGCAGCCCCGCGGCCAGTAGCGCGACGAGCGCGCCGAAGCCGACCAGCACGAGTAGATAGCGCAAGGGGCCGTGCTTCATGGACTGGCCTCGCGGGGGGCGGAGGTCGATTGCGCGGCCGCTTCGACTGCGGGCGTCGCGGCCGGCGTCGGCATCACCGGCACCTCACGGCGCAGTCGCGCTGGCAGCAAGCGGTAGCGCCTGTCGCTCGCGGCCCACGCGCCGCCGAGCGCCATCATCACGCAACCGGCCCAGATCCAGCGCACGAACGGTTTGATCGTGATGCGCAGCGTCCATCCGCCCTGGGCGGTCGGCTGGTCGAGCGCGACATAGAGATCGCGGAAGAGGCCGTGATCGATGGCCGCCACCGTCAGCGGGGTGTCCTGCACGTTGAAGAGACGCTTTTCCGGGTGCATCGTTGCGACCCGCCTGGCGCCGTGCAGCACCGTGAGCGTTGCGCGCGTGGCTTGCCAGTCAGGACCACTGACTTTATCGGTACCGTCGAACTGGAAACGATAACCGCCGACCACGACGCTGTCGCCGGGATGCATCTGCAGATCGCGCTCGCTTTCATAGCCCTTCACGAGCGTCACGCCCACTATGAACACGCCGACGCCCACATGGGCGAGCCACATGCCCCACGTCGCGCGCGGCACGCGTCGGCAGCGCGCGAAGAGCGAACCCGGCTGGCGGACCAGCCGCTCGCGCACGCTGACGAGCACGGTCGCGACGGTCCACGCGGCCAGCAAAATGCCGAGCCCGATCAGCGGCCGCCAGCTACCGAGCAGCCACGGCACGATGCCCGCGGTCGCCACGCTCACGAGTACGGCCCAGCGCAGGCGCACCGCAAGA
>Ga0131853_10010722_pt1 | contig 16759 bp, 17 predicted proteins | sample TergutLab28metaG_FD_92764 | JGI IMG/M metagenome (GOLD analysis project Ga0131853, IMG submission 92764) | Labiotermes labralis P1 segment gut microbial communities from Petit-Saut dam, French Guiana - Lab288 P1 (version 2) (version 2) | ecosystem: Host-associated > Arthropoda: Insects >...
GGCCCCTTCTGGATCAAGGGGGCCGGGCACTTCCTGAGCTGGGAGAAGCCGGACGCCGTCACCCGCGCCATCCGCGGCTTCAGCGCCGATCTCCTCGCGCGGCCGGACGGGGCCCGCTCCTGCCACCGGGCGGCGGCCTGGACCGGCTGGCCCTCGCCCGCGTGAACGACGTGCGGACCGGCGCCGGCCTGCCCCCCGTCCAGGACCTGTGGGAGACCTGGCGGCCGTTCCCCGTGGTCTGCGCGAGCACCCCCGACCTCGACCCGCCCGCACCTCCCGCGCCCGCGGAGTTCGCCTACGTCGGACCGGTCTTCGAGCCCCGCCGGGGCGCCCCGTGGGCCCCGCCCTGGCCGGCGCAGGACCCGCGCCCGCTGGCGCTGGTGAGCTTCTCCACCGGCCGGGCATGGGACCAGACCTCGCGGATCGGCCGCACCCTGACCGCACTGTCCGCGGACCGCTACCGCGTCCTGGTCACCACCGCGATGGCCGACGTCAGCGGGGTGCGGGCGCCGGGCGACGCCGTCCTCGCGCCGTACGTTCCGCACGCCGACGTCCTGCCCCACGCCTCGGTCACGGTCACCCATGCCGGCCACGGCACCGTCGCCGCCTCCCTCGCGCACGGCGTGCCGCTGGTCGCGCTGCCCAACATGGCAGCCGACCAGCCCGCGTTGGCCGGGCAGATCGAACGCCTCGGCGTCGGTGTCGCGCTCGACGGGGACACGGCGACGCCCGAGCAGATCGCCGCCGCGGTCCACACCGTGCTCACCGACGACGCGTACGCGCGCAACGCCCGGCGGCTCGCGGACACCATCAGCGCGCTGCCGGGGCCGGACGGCGCCGCCGCCCTGCTCGAACGCCTGGCGGGCGCGACCAGCGGCCGGTAGGAGCGGCCGGTAGAGTCCCCGGGTGATGACCGCCCCTTCCGACCCGGCCGAAGACCGGGTGCGAACGGCCACCACCGGCCTGGTGGACCTGCGGGGGAACCACCGCTGGCTCGGCGGCAGCCATCTGTACGACGGCGGCGCGCAGTTGGTCACCGGCTGGCACCACCACGACGTGCACGAGATCGAGTACGCCTGCCGGGGGATGGTGGAGGTCACGACGGAGGCCGGCCACTATCTGCTGCCGCCCCACCAGGCCGCGTGGATCCCGGCGGGCCTGCGTCATCGGACGACCCTGAACGCGGATGCGCGGACCCTCGCGGTGCTCGTCGAGCCACGCCTCGTGCCGACGGCGGGAGACCGGGTGCGGATCCTCTCCGTCTCCACTCTGCTCCGGGAGATGATGCTCTACTCGGTGCGGTGGCCGATCTCGCGTACCGAGTCGGCCGCCGGAGCGGACCCGTTCTTCCAGACCCTCGGCCACATGGTCGCCGAAGTCCTCGACGACGAGCGGCCGTTGCACCTGCCGGCCTCGAACGACCCGCTGGCCGCCGCGGCCACCGAGTACACCCGCGCCCACCTCGGCGATGTCACGCTCGGCGACGTGACCCGGGCGGTCGGGGTCTCGGAGCGGACGCTGCGCCGCATCTTCCACGCCCACCTCGGCATGTCGTGGCGGACGTACCTGCTCCGCGCTCGCGTCCTTCGTGCCATGACACTGCTGGCGGAGCCGGACCGTTCCGTCCTGGAGGTGTCCGTCGCCGTGGGTTTCGACGACGTCGGGGCGTTCGCCCGGTCCTTCGCCAGGCACTGCGGGGAGACCCCCTCCGCGTACCGGCGGCGGATCGCCGGAGCGGCGTGAACCGTCCGCGCCTTCCGCGCCTTCCGCGGGCGCCGCGCGGCCTCAGCGGCTCCGCCGGTACCGGAGGTAGACGACCTGCGAGAAGGTCCGCGCCTCCAGGAGTTCGAGGTCGAGGTGCTTCGGCAGCGGCGGGAAGTACGATGTGCCGCCGCCCATGACGACGGGATTGACGAACAGCCGGTACTCGTCGATGAGGTCCTTCCCGGCGAGGGCGGCGGCCAGCCCGGCACCGCCGACGGACACGATGCCGCCACCGGGCCGCCCCTTCAACTCCGCGGCCTCGTCGGCGACATCGCGGCTCGCCAGGCGGGCGTTGCCTTCCACCGAGGTCAGGGTGGAGGAGAACACCACCTTCGGGAGGGGCTTCCAGATGCGGGCGAACTCCAGCTCCAGCGGATCGGTGCGGGTCTGCTCGGCCGTCTCCCAGCCCAGCATGCTCTCGTAGAGGCCGCGCCCCGTCAGATGCCCCGTCAGCTCCCGGGTCTGCTCGTTGTGGAACCCCATCAGTTCCCTGTCGGGCGCGGCCCAGTCGATGGACCCGTCCGGTCCGGCGATGCGGCCGTCCAGCGACACGGCCATGGAGACGATCAAGGTAGCCATCAAGGCCTCCGTACTCGGAAAACGCGGCAGATCCCCGCTCACCCGCGAGGACCCGGTCTGCCCGGTAACCGACTGTAGGTTCCCCGGGGCCTGGCCGTCCCAGCGCTGTCGGCCAGAGATCCGGCCCGAACGGCCAGGCTCCTCCGGGGAGCGCGGCCTACCATTGGCGGATTTTTGTGACTATTTATGACCGATGAGAAAATGGTTCATTTTCGATAGAAGTCAGCGTCTTTGCGGTGTTTGGTCGCGCCGGTGGCACACGATCCTTTCATCCGGGCCGCGCCGGTCCGGGGTGACGGGGCATCGGCCCCAGCGCGTACAGAAAGGCCTGAGATGAGCAATGGACTGAAGAGGGCCGTGGCCCGCGGAGCCGTGGCAGTGGCCCTCGCCGCGGGCGCGGTGGTCGGCGCGGTCGGCACCGCGTCGGCCGCTCCGATGCACCACCGTGCGCCGGCGCCGCAGCACTGCACGATGACCGCGGGACACTGGACGTGGGTGTGGCACCCGGCCCACCGGGACCGCGACCACCGCCAGCAGCAGCACGCCGGCTACTGGACGCGCGTCTGGCAGCCCGCCCACCGCGACTGCCACACCGACCAGCACCGCGCTCCGAACCCGCGCTGACACCAGCGCGCATCCGGCCCCCGGGACACCTGCCAGGTGTCCTGGGGGCCGGCGTCGTCTACGGCGACGCAACCGGTCAAGTCCCCCGTGGGGAGAGCGGATCCGGCCGCGCTAGGGCCGGTCACCACGCAGGTGCGCGAGGACGAGATCGGCGCCGGCGAGATGCGGCTCGCGCACGACATAGCGCGTGATCCCCCACCGCTGCCGGTGGCGGGTCATCGCCTCGGCGATCTCGGCGACGGTGCCCACCCACACGTAGGGCGAGGCGAGGACCTCCGCCCGCGTCGTACCGAAGACCCCGGCGAGCCGCTGCGCCGCTCCTTCCGCGTCATCGGTCACCTCCACCGCCTGGACGAGCGCTTCCCTCTCCGGTGCGCGTGCGCGTCCGGCCGCGCCTTCTTCCACCAGGTGGACCTGGCGGTCGATGTCCGCGGGGTTCCAGCGGGTCTCGTGGGTGTGACCGTCGGGCAGGGTCCGTCCCAGGCCGCTGAGCGCGACGACGTCGGCGTGCTCGCCCGCCCAGCGGAGGAGGGTGGAGTTGCCGCCGCCGAAGACGAACGGCACGGGCTGCCGCAGAGGCCGCGGGCCGGTGAGCGCGGCTCCGTGCGCCCGCATCTGAGGCGTCGTGAGCGTCACGGACTCCCCCGCCAGCAGCGCGCGGCAGGTCTCGGCGACGGCCAGGAACCTGCGGACGCGGCCGGCGACGTCCGGCCTGTGCGAGCCGAGCATCTCCCACTCGGCGGGCGTGTGGCCCGCGCCCAGCGCGAGGCGCGCCCGCCCTCCGGAGAGCACGTCCAGCGTCGCCACGTCGGAAGCGAGCAGCAACGGCTCGCGGATCCCCGCGTGGGAGACGTAGGAGCCCAGGCCCAGCCCCTCGGTGACCATGGCCGCGGCTGCGAGAGCGACGAAGGGGGACGCGGTGGTGCCGGGGTGATCGGCGGTCAGCAGCGCGTCGTATCCCGTGGTTTCGGCGTGGCGGGCGAGTTCTGCCCAGGATGCGCGGTCCCTGGGCTGTGCCTGGACGGAGACAAGCGGCTTGTGCATACCCGGAGACTAGGGACGATCCGCGGGCTCGCACCACCGTCTTCCGCGGCCGGCGAACACCCGGCCCGGCCGACCGGCCCGTCACCCGGCGCTGCGAGCGGACAGGCGAGCGGCGAGGGCGGACGCGGCGCCCCCGGCCGAGCCGGGGGCGGGGCGCCCGCCGGCTGCTAGTCCCCGAGCTTGGCCCGGACTCCCTCCTCGATGCGGCGGCCGGTCTCCGCGTCGATGTGCTTCCAGTAGTCGAAGGCGCGGTCCAGCACCGGCTGCGTCACGCCGTCGAGCAGATGGCCCACGACGTTGTCGACGAGGCGGTCGCGGGCGGCGTCGTCCATGACCTCGCGGACGAGCGTGCCCGGCTGGCCCCAGTCGTCGTCCTCGGCGTGGTCGACGTAGGCGGCCCGGGTGATCTCGCCGTCGGCGTACCAGCTGGGCGGGGACACGCTGCCGTCGGCGGCCGGACCGCCCTTGGAGTTCGGGGCGTAGACCGGGTCCGACGTCTTCCGGTACGCCATCGCCCCGTCCTTGGAGTAGCTGTGCACGGGCACCGTCGGGGCGTTGACGGGCAGTTGCTGGTAGTTGGCGCCGATGCGGTGGCGGTGGGCGTCCGCGTAGGAGAACAGGCGCGCCAGGAGCATCCGGTCCGGGCTCGGACCGATCCCGGGGATCAGGTTGTTGGGCTGGAACGCCGCCTGCTCGATCTCGGCGTGGTTGTCCGTGGGGTTGCGGTCCAGCGTCAGCCGTCCGACCTCGATCAGCGGGTAGTCGGAGTGCGGCCACACCTTGGTGAGGTCGAACGGGTTGAAGCGGTAGCCCGCGGCCTCCTCGTACGGCATGACCTGGACGTGCAGCGTCCAGCTCGGGTGGTCGCCGTCGCGGATGTGCTCGAAGAGGTCCCGCATGTGGAAGTCGGTGTCGACGGCCGCCATCTGGTCGGCCTCGTCCTGGGTGAGGAACTCGGCGCCCTGGTCGGTCTTGAAGTGGTACTTGACCCAGAACCGCCGGCCGTCCGCGTTGACCCACATGTAGGTGTGGGAGGTGTAGCCGTTCATGTGGCGCCAGGTCCGCGGGATCCCGCGGTCGCCCATCAGCCAGGTGACCTGGTGCGCGGTCTCCGGGGACAGGGTCCAGAAGTCCCACTGCATGTCATGGTCGCGCAGGTTGCTGTCGGCGCGCCGCTTCTGCGACCGGATGAAGTGCTGGAACTTCATCGGGTCCTTCACGAAGAACACGGGGGTGTTGTTGCCGACCATGTCGTAGTTGCCCTGGGTCGTGTAGAACTTCAGGGCGAAGCCGCGCGGGTCGCGCCAGGTGTCCGGGCTGCCGCGCTCGCCCGCCACGGTGGAGAACCGGGCCAGCACCTCCGTGCGGGTCCCGGGCTGGAACACCACGGCCTTGGTGTAGGCGGTCACGTCCGCGGTGACCTCGAAGTGCCCGAACGCCCCGCTGCCCTTCGCGTGGGGCTGGCGTTCCGGAATGCGCTCGCGGTTGAACTGCGCCATCTGCTCGATCAGATACGCGTCCTGCAGCAGGACGGGACCGTCGGGGCCGACGGTCAGGGAGTGCTCGTCGCTCTCGACCGGAGCGCCGGAGTCGGTGGTGGTGCGGGGGGTGTCCGTCACGGGACCGCCTTCCTCGGATGCTGCGTGATGACCGGGCCACGGCCTCGCGCGGCAGCCGGCGAAGGGGACTGCGCGCCCGGTGCCGGCTGCCGGCCCTCGCACACGCTCGCGACGCGAACCCACGCGTGACCGCCCTCTTCGCACCCAAACACGCCGCTCCCCCCACACGCCGCCGTCGCGCCCGCACCGCCGCCAGGACCACCCGCACGGCCCCCTGGCCCCTCCGGCACCCCGGCGGCCCCGACGCCGTGCCGACGCTGCCGCCCCTCGCGACGGCGAACGGCATCACCAGGCGCATGGACGGTCGGTCGCACCGCGCGCCGGACGGTCGCCCAGCGGGCGTGGTCCCGCGTCACGTCGCGGAGGGGAACAGGCGCCCTTGCCACGACACGCCGCCCGAGGTGCGCGCCGCGGGGAGGCGGACGGTTGAGGATCCGGTCATGGACACCGCCCAGAAGGTCGCCGTCATCACCGGGGCGTCGCGCGGGATCGGAGAGGGCCTGGTCACGGCCTACCGCGGGCTCGGGTACGGGGTCGTGGCGACCGCCCGCTCGATCCGGCCGTCGAGCGACCCGGACGTGCTCGCCGTGCCCGCGGACATCGCCCGGCCGGGAGCCGGCGCCCGGCTGGCGGACGCGGCCATGGAACGCTTCGGCCGCATCGACACGCTGGTCAACAATGCCGGGATCTTCGTCTCCAAGCCCTTCACGGAGTACACCGACGAGGACTTCGACACCGTTACCGGGGTGAATCTGCGCGGGTTCTTCGAGGTCTCGCGCAGCGCGATCGGCGCGATGCTGTCCGGAGACGGCGGCGGACACGTGGTGAACGTGTCCACGACTCTGGTCGAGAACGCCGACGCCGAGGTGACCGGGGCGCTCGCGACCCTGACCAAGGGCGGCCTGAACGCGGTCACCAGGTCGCTGGCGATCGAGTACGCCACCCGCGGGATCCGGGTCAACGCCGTCTCCCTCGGCGTGATCCGCACGCCGATGCACCCGACCGACCCCGACGGGTTCCAGGCGGCGCGCCACCCGGTGCGGAGGATGGGTGAGGTCGAGGACGTCGTACGCGCCATCCTCTACCTGGAGCAGGCCCCCTTCGTCACCGGCGAGATCTCCCATGTGGACGGCGGCCAGAGCGCGGGGCACTGACCGGCGCGCCGGCCTCAGACGAGGCCGAGCTGGCGCATCATGCCGAGTTCGTCGCTGCTGCCCCAGCGCTCGACGAGCTTGCCGTCCTCGAAGCGGCTGATCTGCATCCCGCGGTAGCGCACCTGCTTGCCGGTCGGCCGGTGACCCGCGAGCTCGCCGCGGTGGGTACCGCTGATCGTGTAGGCGAAGGCCAACTCGTCGTCGGTGGCCACCAGATGCTCGACCTCGACGTGCAGGTCGGGGAAGGCGCTGCGGAGGTCACGGAACATCGCCTGGTACCCCTCGGGCCCCGGGCCCTGGCCGGGTCCGGGGTCGTGGTCGATCGAGCCGGGGGCGACGACGTCCGCGAGAGCGGCGAGATCACCGCTGTTCACCGCCTCGCCGAAGGTCGTCTGGGCGGCGATGTTGTCCTGCTGGGACATGGGACTCCTCGCTGGGTGACGGCGTTCGCCGGCCTGGCCGCTCCGCTGGAACGGCCCTGATGGCCACCGATCCTCGGCAACGCCGGACGCGGCACCCCACGACACGCCAGGAACCACCCTCTTTCGGACCGCCTCGTGCCCCGTACGCCGTACCGCGCTCCCCGGCGGAAGCCTCCAGGAATACATGCTCAGTCATGTTGTTATGGCTGGGTGCAACGACCGCTGCGAGCGAGAGAGGCGACACCATGCAGTTCGGAATCTTCACGGTGGGTGACATCGCGCCCGACCCCGTCACCGGCCACACCCAGAGCGAGGCGGAGCGCATCGCCAACATCGTGCGCATCGCGCAGAAGGCGGACGAGGTCGGCCTGGACGTCTTCGCGCTCGGCGAGCACCACAACCCGCCGTTCGTCCCGTCCTCGCCGACCACGCTGCTGGCCCACATCGCGGCGCTGACCGAGCAGATCGTGCTCAGCACCTCGGTCACGCTGGTCACCACCAACGACCCGGTGAAGATCGCCGAGGACTACGCGATGCTCCAGCACGTGGCCAAGGGCCGGCTCGACCTCATGGTGGGGCGCGGCAACACGGTGCCGGTCTACCCGTGGTTCGGCAAGGACATCCGGCAGGGCGTGGCCCTGGCGCTGGAGAACTACAACCTGCTGCACCGGCTGTGGCGCGAGGACGTGGTCGACTGGGAGGGCACCTTCCGCACGCCGCTGCAGGGCTTCACCTCGACGCCGCGACCGCTGGACGACGTCCCTCCGTTCGTCTGGCACGGCTCGATCCGGACGCCGGAGATCGCCGAGCAGGCCGCGTACTACGGCAACGGATACTTCGCCAACCACATCCTGGCGCCCAACCTGCACTTCAAGCCGCTGGTGGACTTCTACCGGGCCCGCTTCGCGCACTACGGGCACGGCACGAAGGAGCAGGCGATCGTCGGTCTGGGCGGGCAGGCGTTCATCGCCCGGCGCTCGCAGGACGCGGTCGAGACCTTCCGGCCGTACTTCGAGTCGTACCCGGTCTTCCGCGGCAGCTCGCTCGACGACTACATGGAGCGCACGCCGCTCACCGTCGGCAGCCCGCAGCAGGTCATCGACAAGACGCTGACGTTCCGGGAGGGCTTCGGCGACTACCAGCGGCAGTTGTTCGCGGTCGACGGCCTGGCGCTGCCGGTGGAGATGGCGCTGGAGCAGATCGAGCTGCTGGGCACCGAGGTGGTGCCGGTGCTCCGCAAGGAGATGGCGGCGCGGCGGGCGCCCGGTGTGCCGGAGGCGCCGACCCACGCGACCCTGGTCCGGGCGAAGTACGGCGACGCCGAGCCGCGTCAGCCGCGCCCGAACCCGAACCGCGGCGACAACCTGTCCGGGGCGTCCCCGTACCAGGACAGCGACCCGGCCGTCACGGCCCGCTTCCCGCAGGTCGTGTGACGGTGGCCCGCAGCGTCAAGCTGGCCAACGAGGCGTGGGAGGCGCTGCACCGCGCGCAGGCGACCATCGCCATGGAACTGACCGAGGCCGACATCTGGGGCGACCTGCTGCCGCGGGAGTACGGCGTGCTGCACGCGCTGTCCAACGCGCCGCGCGGCCTGCGGATCAGCGAACTGCGCGACGACGCCCTGCTGATCACCCAGCCGGGCATGTCCCGGCTGGTGATCCGGCTGGAGGCCCGCGGGCTCGTCGTGCGGGAGGACGACCCGGACGACGCGCGGGCCTGCCGGATCCGGCTCACGCCCGCCGGGGTGGAAGCCCAGCGGCAGGTCGGCACGGCGGTGGCGCGCCATGTGGCCGAGGCGATGACCCGGGCCCTCGGGCCGGCCGACCTGGCGGTGCTACGGGACCTGACCACCGGCCTGCTCGCCTCGGCCCAGCGCGAGGGAGCCGCCCGAGCCGGCGGCCGGGCAGGCGAGCGAGCCGGCAGCGGCACCGAGGACGCCGGGAACTCGAACACCACGAACACCACGCAGAACATGCAGAAGATCAAGAAACGGAGCACGAGATGACCGTGGCAACCCTGCACTCGAACGACCCCGCGGAGCCGGAGTCCGCCGTCCGTATCGTCGTCGTCAGCGCGGGCGTCAGCACCCCCTCGTCGAGCCGCCTGCTCGCCGACCGCACGGCGCAGAAGGCCGTCGACCTGATACAGGCCGCCGGCGGCACGGCGACCGTCGGCAGCGTCGAACTCGGCCCGCTCGCCGTCGACATCGCGCAGGCGATCGTCTCCGGCCACCCCGGCGAGCGGTTGCAGGAGGTGTTCGAGCGGCTCGCCTCCGCGGACGCGCTCATCGTCAGCACGCCGGTGTACAAGGCGGGCGTCAGCGGGCTGTTCAAGTCCTTCGCCGACCTGCTCGACAACGACCTGCTCATCGCCAAGCCGGTGGTGCTGGCCGCCACCGCGGGCACCTCCCGGCACTCGATGGTCGTCGACGAGCAGATGCGGCCGCTGTTCGCCTTCCTGCGCGCCATCCCCGCTCCCACGTCCCTGTTCGCGGCCCCGGAGGACTGGGGCGACGCGGACCTGGGACGCCGGATCGCCCGCGCCGCCACCGAACTCGTCCTGCTGGTGCGCAGCGGCGTCGGCGCCGCCATCGCCGACACCGCGTGGACCGGCTACGACCACCGATTCGGCGGCCATGCCACCCGGGCCGAACGCAGTGCCGACGACGTGGACTTCTCCACGGACCTGATGCGGCTGGCGGCCGGCGGCTCGCTGTGACGCCGCCGGCGGGCGGGGGGATCAGCCGTCGGACGCGTGCCCGGGGTTGCGGCGCTCGACGTAGACGCGGTTGCCCGCGGGGCCCGTCCACTCCACCTGGACGATGCCGGGTACGGCGCCCTGGGCGACGCGCGAAGGGTCGGCCCAGTAGCCGAAGTTGGGGTTGCGGAAGAAGGTCGACCAGAGCTTCCCGCTGGTGTCGGTGAAGAAGTTGTTGTGGCCGAGGCCCACGCCCGCGGTCCAGCGCACCGAGTACGGGCCTTCGAAGCGGTCCGCGACGGCGAGCACCGAGTCGTACTGGTACTGCTGGGTCCCCGCGCCGAGCCGGTTGTAGGCGTTCTGCGTGCTGCCGTCGGCGGCGCTGTACTGCCGGTCCCACACGGCCTGGGAGAGGTAGTACTTGCCCCCGTGCTTGAAGACGTACACGCCCTCGCGGTACGGCTCGGGCGAGTAGGGCGCCTGCGCGAAGACCGGGAGGTTCGTGGGTGTGGTGATGTCCTCCATGTCCGGGCGGAACTTGGCGTACAGGTCGTTGTGCAGCACCAGCCAGGCGTCGTCGCCCTCGGAGAAGAAGCTGCCGTCGATGTGGAAGTACGCCCCGGGCTTGATGAAGCTCGGTCCGCCGATGAACGAGTCGCCGAAGGGCTTCTCGACATTGCCCTCGACGAGCCGGTAGGGGCCTTCCAGCCCGCCCTCGCTCACGAGCATGAACGAGCCGACCTTCTGGGAGTGGTCGCCCATGCAGGCGACGATGTACCACTTGCCGCCGAAGCGGTGCACCTCCGGCGCCCAGACCTCGCCGCGCTTGCCGAACATGTCGTCGTACCAGTACTCCTGCCACGGCGCGACGACGGTGCGGGTGGCCGTGTTCTCGCCGACGAACTCGGGCGACCACACCTTGCCCTTCTCGGCGTCCGGCCGCAGCCCGGTGGTGTCGATCAGCCGCCACGGCCCCTTGAGGGACGGGGCGACCCACAGGAAGATGCCGTCGTTCCAGGGCGCGGCGATGTCGAGACCGGGCGCGCGGGTGGTGCCCGTGGCCACGTAGACGGGGGCGCCGTGATCCTGGAAGCAGTTGACGTAGAAGTCCCGCATCCACACCACGCCGCGGTCCTTGTCGCGGGGGCGCAGTTCGAGCGGAAGGATGAGGGAGTTGTCGTCGCGGGGCCACAGGTCCAGCCGGGTGTCGGCGGCGCCGTAGGGCTGGAGGTCGGGCCAGTTGGTCGGGTAGCGGCGCATCGACGTCCCGGACGCCGGCCCGGACGCCGCCCGGGCGGCGCTCATCGGCAGTGCGGCAGCCGCGCCCAGGCCGACGGCGCCGGCCAGCAGGGACCGCCGGCGCATTCCGTCGTTCTCAAAGCCGGTCATCAGTCACATCTCCTTCGTTGTGCGGGATGCGGGCGGAGCGGATCGCCCTTGCCGTCCCGGGGCTGAGGGTCAGTTCCTCCGCCGGCCGGCCCCGGCCGCGGCGGCCGTAGCCGTACCTGCTGACGACGACGGCGCCGTCGTCCACGAGTCTGGCGACCGTGTCGTACAAGGTCGTCCTCGAGAATCCGGTCAGTTCCTGAAGACCGCTCCGGCTGAGCGGGCCGTGCCGGCACAGCAGTTCCAGCAGCAGCACCTCGTGCTCCGATCCGCCATGTCTCGGAGGGCCGTCCCTGGTTGGCATGCCGCACAGCATTGGAAAGGCCCGCTCATTAGGTCAACAGACCGGATGAATAATCCGGGCGGTGCCTTCGGGCCGGCACCGCGCACGACACCTCATTTCCCCACGTCAGACGGGTTGTTGAGCGCAGCGGGCGTCATGTCACGATTGGATAACGGCAGTTGCGTTCCCGGACAACTCCGGCACCCCGCGCCGCGGCCACCCCGCCCTCCGCAGGCGCCGGAAGGCGCCGAATGAGGAACCCATTGCCCGCCCCAACCACCTTGCCGATGACCATAGTTGCTGGTCACAGCAGTGCAGAGCCGGGGACGATGCGGGCCGTACCCCCCGGGTACCCGCAGCCGTCCGCACCACCCAAAGTGAAGGTTCTGCCATTTACTTCTGTCGGAGTGTTGACGGAATATCTCGGCGTTCCTACCTTGACCTGCATGCAGAAGCCCACAGGAGCGCACGCCCTGGTCAGGCGGACCCATGAGGACCGCGTGCTGCGCGCACTCCAAGCGAACGGCGCCATGAGCCGCGGCGAGATCGCCCAGATCGTCGGCCTGTCCCGCACGACCCTCTCCGAGATCACCGGCAACCTCCTCCAGCGCGGCGCCATCGTCGTGCTGGACACGGACGCCGCGATCCGCGGCGGCAGCGGAAGGCCGGCCGAGCGGCTGGCGCTCGATCCGGCGTCGGCGCAGTTCATGGGGGTCGACTTCGGGCACCGGCGGGTGCACGTCGCCGTTGCCGACGCCGCCCACGAGATCATGGTCTCGGGCTCGGTCCGGTACGCCGACACGGCGCCCTGGCAGACGCGCACCGAGCTCGCCCTCGCGCTCGTCGACCGGCTCGGCTCCCAGGCCGGCGTCCGCTACGGGGCGCTCCAGGGGATCGGCATCGGCGTCCCGGGCCCCTACCCGGCGCCCGAGCGGGCGGCCTGGCCGCCCGCCAGCCCCGGGGCGACGATCCTGCGGCCGGCTCCGGAAGGCGTCGACGTGGCCTTCGCCGAACGCTTCGACGCGCCGGTGATCGTCGACAACAACACCCGCCTCGCGGCCCTCGCCGAGGCGATCACCGGGGCCGGCAGCGTCGCCGACCTGCTGTACGTACGGCTGGCGGACGGTGTCGGCGGCGGGCTCGTCATCGGCGGCCAGCTCGTCACCGGCTCCACCGGGCTGGCGGGCGAGCTCGGCCACGTGACCGTCGAACCGGTGGGCCGTCCGTGCCGGTGCGGCAAGCGCGGCTGCCTGGAGACGGTCGCCTCGGTCCCCGGAATCCTCGCCACCTGCTGGGAGTTCGGGCTGCGCCTGGACGGCCCCGAGGCCCTCGCGGACGCCGTCTCCCGGCAACACCCCGTCGCGGAACGGGTGGTGCGGGAGGCGGCCGCGGCACTGGGGCGCGTGCTGGGCGCCGCGACGATGGTGCTCAACCCGGCGAAGGTGGTCATCGGAGGGGAGATCGCCCGGCTCTCACCGGTGATGGTCGAGCAGGTGGCCGCCACGCTCGCCGGCGAGCTCTTCCCGATCGCGGCGGCCGGTCCCGTCGTCGAGGCCGCGCGGCTCTCCGACGAGGACGGCGCGCTCGGCGCGCTCGCGGCCGTCTTCCACAACTCCCCCCTTCTGGCGAAGTACCCCGAAACCGCCGACGTGAAGGACCGTTCCGATGGATCCGACCCGACCCCAGAAAGAGCCGCCCATGTCCGTTCTTGACCAGCAGGGCGCCGAAGAGCGGGACCCCGTGGCCGGCAAGACGCCGGACGAGCCGGCCGGTGCGGACGCCGGCGGCGGCCCCAAGGCCGTCCGCGGCCGTGAACCGGCGCGCCGCCGCGGGCTGTTCCTGGTCCTGAACGCCGTGTCCGTCCTGCTGGGCATCGGCCTGTGGTGGGTGCTGGCGGCCTCGGGCTTCACGCTGCCGACGCCGCCCCAGGTCGTCTCCCGAGCCGGGACGCTGATCAGCAACGGGACGCTCGCCGGCGACGTCCGCGCGAGCCTCACCCGGGTGCTCATCGGCTTCGCGCTCGGCACCGCGGCCGCCGTCCCGGTCGGGTTCCTGATGGGCTGGTACGACATCCTGCGGGGCCTGATCGAACCCTGGATCCAGTTCTTCCGCACCATCCCGCCGCTGGCGATCATCCCGCTGGCCGTCGTCATCATGGGCATCGACGAGACCCCGAAGATCTTCGTCATCTTCCTCGCCGCGTTCCTGGCGTGCGTGGTCGCGACCTACCAGGGCGTGGTGAGCGTCGACCGGACGCTGATCAACGCCGCCCGGGTGCTGGGCGCGGGCGACCTGACGATCTTCGCCCGCGTCGTGGTGCCGGCCTCCACCCCGTTCATCCTGGTCGGCATGCGGGTCGGCCTCGGCTCCGCCTGGGCCACCCTGGTCGCCGCCGAACTCATCGCCGCCCAGAAGGGCCTGGGGTACCGCATCCAGAACGCCCAGCTCTACTACGACCTCCCCACCATCTTCGTCGGACTCATCTCCATCGGGATCCTCGGCCTGCTCATGGACCGTGCCCTCCTTCTCGCAGAACGCAGACTCACCGGATGGCAGGAGCGCCGATGACCACCGAGACGGCCAAGATCTCCGTGCAGGACGTCACCAAGACGTTCGAGCTGGGCCGCGAGACCTTCACCGCGCTGGACAGGGTCTCGCTCGACATAGCGGACCACGAGTTCGTCACCGTCGTCGGCCCCTCGGGCTGCGGCAAGAGCACCCTGATGAACATCCTCGCCGGGCTGGAGACGCCCACCGCGGGTCGCGCCCTGGTGGACGGCGCCCCGGTCTCCGGGCCGGGCCCCGAACGCGGCGTGATCTTCCAGCAGTACGCCCTCTTCCCCTGGCTGACGGTCCGTCAGAACGTGGAGTTCGGCCTGCGGACCACCGGCGTGCCCAAGCGTGAACGGCGCAGCCGGGCCGAGTACTTCATCGAGCTGGTGGGGCTGGAACGGTTCGCCGACGCGCTGCCCAAGACCCTGTCGGGCGGCATGCGGCAGCGCTGCGCCATCGCCCGCGCCTACGCCGTCGACCCCTCGATCCTGCTGATGGACGAACCGTTCGGCGCCCTCGACGCGCTGACCCGGGTCAAGCTCCAGGAGCAGCTGCTGCACACCTGGAGCCGGGACAAGCGCACCGTGCTGTTCATCACCCACGACGTCGACGAGGCCGTGTTCCTGGCCAACCGGGTGATCGTCATGGCAGCCCGCCCCGGGCGCGTCTACGACGTCATCGACGTCGACCCCGCCACCGAGCGCAACGAGGAGTTCCGCCTCAGCCCGCAGTTCGCCGCCCTGCGCAACCGGGTGTGGCACTCCGTCTACCACCAGGAAGGCCGCACCGCGGTCCCTTCCCCCTCCGCATCCGCACGCTCATGACCTGGAAGGGACCCCTCGTGTCGACCTCCCTCACTCGCAGACACCTCGCCGCCTCCGTGGCCGGCCTGGCCGTGGCCGCCCTGCTGACCGCGTGCGGCAACGGATCCTCCGCCGGAGGGTCGGGCGACACCGTGCGCTTCGGCTACATCGGCGACTTCAACGGCGCGAGCCTGATCGCCATCGCCGACAAGGAGGGCCTGTGGAAGAAGCACGGGCTCAAGGCGGACACCAAGGTGTTCACCAACGGCCCGCTGCAGATCCAGGCCCTCGGGACGGGCAACCTGGACTTCGGCTACATAGGCCCGGGCGCCATGTGGCTGCCCGCCTCCGGCCAGGCCAAGGTCGTGGCGATCAACACCCTCGGCGACGCCGACCGGGTCATCGCCCAGCCGGGCATCACGTCGATGCAGCAGCTCAAGGGCAAGACGGTCGCCGTGCCCGAGGGCACCTCCGGCGACATGATCCTCACGCTCGCCCTGAAGAAGGCGGGCATGACCAAGGACGACGTGAAGCTGGTCCCCATGGACCCGTCGACGATCGTGGCCGCGTTCTCGTCCAAGAAGGTCGACGCCGCGGGCTTCTGGTACCCCGCAACCGCCACCATCAAGAAGCAGGTCCCCGATCTGGTCGAGCTCGCCAAGGACAGCGACTTCGCGGACACCGTCTCCTTCCCCACCGCGTTCGTGGCCGGCAACAAGCTGGTGGCCGACCACCCGGACAAGGTCAAGAAGGTGCTCGCCGTCCTGCGGGACGCCATCGCGTTCCGCTCCGCCCACACCGACGAGGCCATCAGCATCACCGCCGGCAAGCTCGGCATCCCGGTGGACCAGGTCAAGGCCGACGCCGCCAACAACAAGCTGCTGGACGTCGCGGAGCTCGACACGCTGACGAAGAACGGCACCATCGACAAGTGGCTGAAGGGCATGGACGACTACTTCGTCGGTGCGGGCAAGCTCAAGCAGTCCGTGGACCCGAAGACCTACTACACCGGCGACCTCTTCACGGGGGCCGGTCAGTGACAGAGGCCGCATCCGCCAGGAAGAACATCCTCTTCCTCATGACCGACCAGCACCGGACGGACACCCTCGGCGCGTACGGCAACCCCCTGGGGCACACCCCCGTGCTCGACGAACTCGCCGCCACCGGAACCCGTTTCGACCGCTGGTACACCCCCACGGCGATCTGCACCCCGGCCCGGGCCAGCCTGCTGACCGGACAGGCACCCTTCCGCCACAAGGTGCTGGCCAACCACGAGCGCAACGTCGGGTACCTGGAGGACCTGCCCGCCGACCAGTTCACCTTCTCCCGGGCGCTGCGGGACAGCGGCTACAACTGCGGCCTGTTCGGCAAGTGGCACGCCGGGAACCTGCGGACCGCCGCCGACTACGGCTTCGACGGCCCCGACCTGCCCGGCTGGCACAACCCGGTGGACAATCCCGACTACCTCGCCTACCTCGCCGAGCGCGGGCTGCCGCCGTACCGGATCAGCGACCGCGTCCGCGGCACGCTGCCCAACGGCGGCCCGGGCAACCTGCTGGCCGCCCGGCTGCACCAGCCGGTCGAGGCGACCTTCGAGCACTACCTGGCCACCCGCGCCATCGAGCAACTGGAGGAGTACGCGGCGGACTTCCGGCGGGAGGAGCAGCCGTTCTTCCTCGCGCTGCACTTCTTCGGACCGCACCTGCCGTACATCCTCCCCGACGAGTACTTCGACCTCGTCGACCCGGCGGACGTCGAACTCCCCCGGTCCATCGCGGAGACCTTCGAGGGCAAGCCGCCGGTCCAGCGCAACTACAGCGCGCACTGGACC
>Ga0131853_10010723_pt1 | contig 16758 bp, 14 predicted proteins | sample TergutLab28metaG_FD_92764 | JGI IMG/M metagenome (GOLD analysis project Ga0131853, IMG submission 92764) | Labiotermes labralis P1 segment gut microbial communities from Petit-Saut dam, French Guiana - Lab288 P1 (version 2) (version 2) | ecosystem: Host-associated > Arthropoda: Insects >...
TGTAAGACTTCATGATGGCCTCCGGAGTAGGTGTTGTGTGGTAACTTCAGTTTACACCACGGCCGTCATGTTGTCTTCTTTTTTTCACTTGTTGCACTTCATATTATAATCTACCGTGGCACGTAGTGCCGGGGTGGTTGTTACAAATCCGACCTCAGGCTTCGCCTGCCACCTCCTTTCAAAAAGGAGGCTTTGGTCAACGCGCCGATTGGCGAGGTGACTATATATGCCTACTCCGCGTGCGGCCGTCCCACCAGACGCCCTTTGCTAATCGCATACACATCATCAATCACCATCTGGAACGAAGCCGCACGACCCTCTGCCGCGGCACGTTCTGCGATCTTCCCTTTGTGGAAGTCCAGCAGATCAGGCGTGAACGGCAGCTTGCCCGGATCAAAGATGCGGATTGCACCCTCATTATCCCGTGCAGGCAAGAGCTTACCAGCATTGGCGCGGCTCGGTGCAAATGGGATATCCAACACACCCGCCTCAAAGGCGCGTACCGTACCCACAGCAAGATCACCCTCACCCAGCTCGAAGCATTTGTCCACGATGCAGTGTACCTCTTTGGAGATGATCTCTTTTTCGGTTTCCAGATTCGCAGACGTAAAGGTCTGGTCATCCAACATGGAAATCATCTGCTTGGTACAACGAAGCCCCTGGGCGTTTGCCTCCATGGTCGGAATGCCGATGGCTTCATGAGGCGTTTTGACGATAACCTTTGTCGCCTTAGACAGAGCGGCAATGGTCGCGCCCCAAGAGATAACCGCAAACGCCCGCGCCTCATCCTGCGGGAAACCGCCCATCCATTGATGGAGTACGGTTGTGACTTGCACATCATGATAGCCGTATTGTTGCAGATACTCATCTGTCAATGCCTGTAGCGTCTGGATGGCCGCGATATCCTGTACCAAGTTGCCGCACTGTCCATAACCCACGGTGATATTCTTGACACCCTGCTCAGCGGCAAGCAAACTCTCGATAATCGCCACAGAGTGAGAAATGCTGGGGGGTACGAGCGTACCAGTCAGAGGCCCAAAAGGCTCACGGTTAATAGAAACCCCCGCCTCTTCGTAAATGCCGGTCAAACGATCCACATACTGCCAGTGACGAATGGTGGTAGTCAAGTCAGCATTCTTCGCGTAAGGGATATTATAGGAAATACCGCCCCCCTCGTTGGAGGAGTAGCCGCCGGTATAGGCGATTTCAGACAACAAGCGCGCATCCGGCGTACCGTGGCGGATTTGCACAGGAGTGTCCAAACTGTCCACAATCTGCCGGCAGCCGTAGACCCCGTGGTTGACAGCAGGGAAGCCGTTTAGCATACTCTTGCCGGAGGCAATGGATTCCTCAATCCCCCGCTGGGCGTTCTCAAAGCGATTGAGACGGGTGTAGCTGTCAATGGTAGTCGGCAACAGATCCGCGCCGCCTTTGTCTTGCAGGTAGGTGAGCAGTTCAATATGCTCTTTAATCAGCGCCACACCGGCACGGGGTTGGACGAGGGTTTTCCCCTTTGCCTTCGCGGCAAGCAGTTTCTTGGAGAAACATTTGCTGTCCGGCAAGGCCTTGTGAAAAGCGATGCCCTCTTCCATGTCTACATCTTTGCCCGTAGGCCACTGTGCCAGTGCCTCTTCGCGTTGTGCGTAAAATACATCATCCGTTAGGCGTTTATTTTTCAGTTCCATGTTCCATAAGCTCCTTTTTCATCAGGCTTAGGGCTGCGTCAGGATATTTCTGAGAGAGCAGACCCATCGATGCGAGAATGTATGACTTGTCAATATATATCGTGGCCGCTTTCGGCCGCAAGGAAGTGGGAAGTTGCGCGTCAAACAACGCGCTGGAGGCGATCTGTGATGCCTCCGGGTTATGCACAATCGCGCCGCCGGTTAAGATAAGCCGGGAGACCCCGGTGAGGTCTTTCCCCGTCTGCACGGACACAGGCCCTTGGGGTGTATACACCGTCTCAATCGACCCGGCGTGTCTTGTCACGGCAGTCTGTACCGCGGCAGTCGCGAGGGCGCAGTCAAGAGCGGCAAGTTCGGGCGTGTGGGGCAAGGTGTCCGGCTCGGCAGCTAAATCTGCAATGAGTGCAGCAGTTGTCTCAAGCGATAAGCCCGCCTGTTCGGCGATCCAGTCAATGCTGACGGCGTCGGCTATGCCTTGGATGCTGTAGCGCATCCCGATATCGCCCTCTACTGTCCGTTTGGAGTAAGGCTCCGGAATCCCCCGCAAGATGGTAGTGACATCTGTGGGCGCGCCCCGTGCCATAGAGTACACATCCGTCGTCGCCCCGCCCAGATCAGCGGCTAAGAGTTCGCCTATGCCGGGTAACTGTGCCGTCCCCTTAGAGAGTAGCTCCATGGCCAGTAACATAGCCGACGGGGTGGGGATCAGCGGCATACCCAGCGTATCTGCCACTGAGCTGAGACCCTTTGCGTGTACGATCCGTTCTAGGAAAAGTTCCCGAATCTGGTTCTGCACAGGCTCAGCATTCAGTGTTTCCAAACGCGGCATGACATTTTCCGTCACATAAAGTTCGAATGCAGAGAGGATTTCCCGACACGGCTTCGCCGCGTTGCGGTTTCCCGCTAACACAATCGGGAATGCAGGCTCTAAGTTGGCGACCATAGATGCATTGTGCAGTAAAACCGCCTCGTTACCGCCATCCGTACCGCCCACCAGTAACAAAATGTCCGGTTGAAGGGCTGCGATCTCCGCCACATCTTCTTCTGTGAGTTTGTAGGCAAAACTACGTATCACCTTAGCCCCAGCCCCCAGACAGGCCATCCGCGCCGCCTCTTCCGTGAGAGAGGGCGCAAGCCCCGAGGCCACCATCCGCAGTCCTCCCGCGGCGCTGGAGCAGGCCAGACGATCTGCGAAGTCAAGCGACCCGGTCTTTGCTTCCAAGATAGCGAGCGCCTTGTTTAAGCCCTCGGACACATCTGTTTGGATGGTCGTATGCGCAGAAGCCGTTCCCAAGAGGGCGGGTTTATCTAGGTCGATGGCGGTCACTTTGGTATAGGTGCTGCCAATGTCAATCAATAGGATGGGTTGCATAAAGACATCCTTCCTGTGAATTGTAGAGGGTGGCGACCACCCCGCCCCTGCGGGGCACCCCTCCAAGGAGGGGAATTTAAGTGCGCCGTGCCCTTATTCCCCTCCTTGGAGGGGTGGCACGAAGTGCCGGGGTGGTGCTCTGCGTGGACAAGAGCACCTGTCTTACTCCCTCCGTCAGGCTTCGCCTGCCACCTCCCTCGTAAACGAAGGAGGCTTTTGACCTTTGGCTCCCTCGTTTTGAGGGAGCTGTCAGCGTAGCTGACTGAGGGAGTTGTCCCACCTACCCCAAATCATCCCGGAGCGCATCAATCGCCGTCTCCGGCGTTGTACCCGGCGGGAACACCCGATCAAAGCCCATGACATGAAAACGCTTTTCCACGTCACAGAAATCCTGTTTACCCACAACAATGTTTCCGCCCACGTAGAGCAAAATGCCCTCAAGCCCTGCCTCGTCGCACTTTTCACGCAATCCGCGGCAGTCAAGCTCACCGTGGCCGTACAGGGAAGAGACGATAATCGCGTCTGCATTTACTTCCAAAGCGGCCTCGATGTACTCTTCCTGTGAGACCATAACCCCAAGGTTCGTCACATCAAACCCGGCCAAGTCGAAAGCATGTGCCAGAATCTTGTTGCCCACCGCGTGGACATCCGCGCCAATGACGCCTAGGACTAACTTCTTCTTATCCATTCATACACCTCAAAACGTTTGTATTCTATGTTTGGTATCTTACAATACCGCGAAAACTGTAGGGGTGCACTCCCTCCGGCACTTCGTGCCACCTCCCTCAATTTGAGGGAGGCATGGCCCCCTCGTTTACGAGGGGGCTGTCAGCGAAGCTGACTGGGGGAGACGCCCCTACACATTTCACCCCACCCGCACATCTAACACACGCTGAATCCGATTCGTCAGAGACAGCAGCGAGCCTTGATCCATTTCATAGTGATAGACCACAGTCCGCAGATTCGGCATGGCCTCCTCTAGGAGCGCCAACTCCTCGGGCGGACAAAGGGACTGGTAGGCAGTCGGTAAAATGAGCGTGTCGATCTCTTGCAAAAACGCGGAAATATCATCTCCTTTTCCCCATTGGATCGCACGCGGCGGTGCATTCAATCTGCAATACCGGGTGCATGATCGTTGGATTAAACCGCTAAAACGTTGGCTACCGCAAAAAATACCCACCCGCGATTCCCGTGGTGTCCGCGCAAGCTGTGCCGCCGAGTCCGGCGAGAGGGTCATGACCACAGTCGCCAATGGTTGGTCTGTGTCAAGCCGTTCTGTAAGCTGCGCTAAATGGGTCGTGGTGAGTACGAGTAAATCTAAATCAGGCGAAAGACGCTCCGGCTGGCGTACCACATCATCTAATAAATAGCTGGTGGCCTCCACATTGGGCAGGGGCGCGATCTGACTGCAAATCTCCGCCAAAGCCTCAGCGGAACAGTCAATCACACCAATTTTAATGACAGGCCCCATGTCCTCTAATTCACGCAGACGCAAATCAAAGAAAATCCGCGCCTCAGAGGGAGTAAGTCCCAAGGCCAAAATTTCGCCCAGCGCCCGATCCACCGCTTGGATCGCCCGCTGTTTGCGGCTCTGTGTGCCGTCCGGCGAGGTGGATACTGCAATGGGAGAGAGCCGCTCCGGCGCTGTCGGACGTACAAATGTACCCCGCCCTTGGTGCATGACGATAAAGCCCCGCCGCTGCAAGGTGTCATACGCTTGCCGGACAGTGCCGATGGCCAGTCCGTTTTCCAAAGCCAATGCCCGCACTGTAGGCAGCTTCGTCCCCACAGGTAAGACACCCTGTTGAATATCAGAAGTCAGTTGCGAGACAATCTGCTCATAAACAGGCAGAGAACGGTTTGTGTCAATAATGATTTGCATAATTTGCCTCCCTTGAAATGTGCTAGCACAATCGCGAAAGTTATATAGTACAATTATAGCAACAATAAGCGTGGGTGTCAAGAGGTAATGGGTGAAAGGAGTAGCCAAGTGCGCGCCCAAGACCGCGCCGGGAAAATCGTAGGGGCGGATGCTATATCCGCCCTGCTTTTGTGTACAATAGCCCTTGGTAGGGGACGCACACCGGGCGTCCCGTCCTCACGGTTGACGCGGGACGCCCAGGTGTGCGTCCCCTACCAAGGGCAAGAACGCATTTCCCCACTGCCTGGATGAATTGCACTGAAGATTCTCCCACTGTCGTGTCAAGGCAGAAATTTCCCGAAACTGACTATTTCCTAATCCATCGTTTAATGGTATAATGGCTATCGTCAGATATTGTGCAATAAGTCATAATGGGCTCGAGCACGGCCTGTCTAAGAGATACAGATACGGAGGAGCGTACAATGTGTAATAATTGCGCGGAAAACAGTAAATATTGGAACGCGTTTGAAGAAATCATGGACGGCTTTAGCGGCAAACAAGCGGAGCTGATCCCGATTTTGCAGAAACTACAAGACGCCTACGGCTATCTACCCCAAGACGTGATCGCGCGTCTATCGGAGCGGACGGGGATTTTCGTCTCTCAAATCATGGGCGTTGTGACCTTTTATTCCCAGTTCCGCCTAGAACCAGTCGGGAAGAATATCGTCAAAATCTGCTTTGGGACAGCCTGTCACGTCATTGGCGCAGAAAACATCGCAGACGCAATCTGCCATGAACTGGGCATAGCTCTGGGCGGCACGACGGAAGACCAACTGTTCACAGTGGAATCCGTGGCCTGTATCGGTTGCTGCTCTCTCGCGCCCGTTATCACCATCAACGAGGAAACCCACGGCCGCCTCACGCCGGACACGGCGCGTAACGCGATCCGCGGCTTCAAAGCAAGGGAGGCGCAAGCATGAAAAAGATAATCGTAGGCCTCGGCTCATGCGGCATCGCCGCCGGCGGACGAGCAGTGAAAGATACACTCACCCGGCTTGCACATGAGACAGGGCTAGACATCCAAGTCGGCGAAACCGGCTGCATGGGCATGTGCTACAAAGAACCCATGGTGGAAATAGACGACCCAAACGGTCGCTTCATCTACGGTGATGTAGACGAAACCCGCGCCGCCGAGATTTTCAAAAGCCATGTCCGCGGCAATACGCCCCTGCAAGACGCGGTCATCATTGATTCAAACGGTAACGGCACAGAACAAAACTTCCTCGCCCGTCAAGTGCGCATCGTATTAGAACGCTGCGGCGCAATTGACCCGGAATCCCTAGACGATGCCCTGGGTATGGACGCATATGCAGGTATGGAAAAAGCCCTCAAAGAGATGTCACCGGCTGAAGTCATAGCAGAAGTGCTCAAATCCGGCGTGAAAGGCCGTGGCGGCGCTGGATTCCCCACCGGCATGAAGTGGAAATTCGCGGCGGGCTATGAGGCCGATCAAAAATACATCATCTGCAACGCCGATGAGGGCGACCCCGGCGCGTTTATGGACAGAAGCATCCTAGAGGGCGACCCCCACAGCGTCATCGAGGGTCTTGTCATCGGCGGCTACGCCATCGGCGCAACAGAGGGTTACATTTACGCCCGCGCAGAGTACCCCATCGCCATCCGCCGCTTGAAAATCGCCATCGAACAAGCGGAAGCCCGGGGCTATCTGGGTGAGAACATCCTAGGGACAGACTTCTCCTTCCACCTCCATATCAAAGAGGGCGCAGGCGCGTTCGTCTGTGGGGAGGAAACGGCTCTGATCGAATCCATCGAGGGCAATCGCGGTATGCCTCGCATTCGCCCTCCATTCCCGGCAGAGCGGGGACTGTTCCAGAAGCCCTCTAACATTAATAACGTAGAAACCCTAGCCAACATCGGTTGGATCATCCGTAAGGGCGCTGATGCATTCGCGGCATATGGCACAGAGGCGAGTAACGGTACGAAAGTGTTTGCCCTAGCCGGCAAGGTCAAAAAAGGCGGTTTGGTTGAGATACCAATTGGAATGCCAATCAAAGACGTTGTCTTCGGCATCGGCGGCGGCACATCTTCCGGCAAGCCCTTCAAAGCAGTCCAAATGGGCGGCCCGTCCGGCGGCTGTATTCCGGCGGATAAGGTGGACACCATCATCGACTACGCCCCCCTCGCCGAAACAGGCGCGATTATGGGCTCAGGCGGCATGATCGTCATGGACGAAGACAACTGCATGGTGGATATCGCGCGTTACTTCTTGCAGTTCACCCAGTCGGAATCCTGCGGGAAATGCACATTCTGCAAAATCGGTACGAAGCGTATGCTGGAAACTCTGGAGCGCATCACCGAGGGCAAGGGGCAAGCGGGCGACATTGAAAAGCTGGAGCATCTCGCCCATCAGATCAAAGGTAACTCCCTCTGCGGACTTGGCCAAACAGCCCCCAACCCGGTGCTGACCACCATCCGCTATTTCAAAGACGAGTACATTGCCCACATCCAAGAGAAAAAATGCCCCACCAAGCAGTGTAAGGCGCTCATTCACTTTGAGATCAAGGAAAACTGCATCGGCTGTACCGTCTGTGCCAAAAAATGCCCCGTTGAGGCGATTCAGGGCAAGGTGAAAGAACTGCACATCATAGACCAAGACAAATGCACCAAATGCGGCATCTGCAAAGATGTTTGTAAATTCGATGCGGTCATCGTGGAATAGGGAGGAGGATGCACATGAAACTCACAATCAACGGAAGACAATGTGACGTACGGCACGGACAAACTGTACTGGAAGCCTGCCGCGAACACGGCGCATTCATCCCAACCCTCTGCCATGACCCCCGCTTAAATCCTCTGGGCGCGTGTATGATCTGCCGCGTGGAAATCGAGGGACAAAGAGGTACACCCCTCTCCTGCGGCACAATGGTAGCAGAGGGCATGGTCATCACCACCGATTCGGAAGCCATCAGCGAAGCCAGAAAGACCTGTCTGGAACTCCTAGCATCCGAACACTACGGCGACTGTACCGCCCCCTGTACCATAGAATGCCCCGCACATATGGACGTGCAAGGCTACATCGCCCACATCGCAAAAGGTGAGTACAAAGAGGCAATCCGCCTGATGAAAGAGACAAACCCACTGCCTGTCGTCTGCGGCAGAATTTGTGTGCGTACCTGTGAGAACGTATGCCGCCGTAATTTGCTGGAGGGTACGCTGGGCATCGCCTACCTGAAACGCTTCGCGGCGGACATTGACTTGGCACAAGAGACGCCATATCTGCCTGAGAAAAAAGAAGCCACCGGCAAAAAAGCCGCCATCATCGGCGCAGGCCCTGCGGGATTATCCGCCGCTTGGTATCTCGCCCAGATGGGACATGGTGTCACCATCTTTGAGCGGCAAGAAAACCCCGGCGGTATGCTCCGCTATGGGATTCCGTCCTATCGTATGCCCCGGGAGACCTTGGACGCGGAGATTGACATTATCAAATCCCTAGGCGTGGAAATTCGCTATGGGGTAGACTTCGGCAAGGACATTACAGCCCAAAGCCTCAAGGCAGATGGCTACGATTCCATCCTCCTAGCCGTCGGCTCTCAAATCGGCTGGCCGCTGGGACTGGACGGGGAAGAAAACTGCCCCGGTGTCCTCATCGGTGTGGATTTCCTAGGCGCTGTTACCCGTGGTTTCCAGCCGGACTTTGCCGGCAAGAAGATCGCCGTCGTCGGCGGCGGCAACACCGCCATGGACTGCGCGAGAACGGCAATCCGTCTCGGCGCAGAGAGCGTACAACTCATCTATCGCCGCACAGTTGCCGAAATGCCCGCTGACAAGATGGAGATTGAAGAGTCCCAACATGAGGGTGTGCTCTTTGCCTGTCTCACAAATCCCATTGGCGTATCACAAGCAGGCGGCACAGTCAGCCTGGAACTCACCCAAATGGAGTTGGGCGAACCCGACGAATCCGGCAGACGCAGACCCCGCGCAGTGGCAGGATCGGAGCATATCGCAGAGTTTGACTATGTCATCTCCGCCATCGGGCAGACGCAAGATTTAAGTTTCATCGGCGCAGACTGTGATGTAGAGGTAAACCGGGAGCGCATCGCAGCGGACGAAGAGACAGGCGTCACCAATATAGACGGCATCTTCGCCGCCGGAGACGCGGTCACAGGACCCCTCACCGCCATCAAAGCCATTGCCGGTGGTAGGCGTGCAGCCCTTGCCATGGATCAGTATATGAACGGTGCAGAAATCACCAAAGAGCCGGAACTCTACAATCATGTCCGGGCGAAAAAGCTGGAAGAACTAAACCCGGCGGCTTTGAGCCATCTACCAAAGATTGATAAAGTGCCCATGCCCGTGCTCTCAGAGGTGGAACGCCATCACAATTTCAAAGAAGTGGAGCGGGGCTACACGGAAGAACAGGCAAAGCTGGAAGCCTCCCGCTGTCTCAAATGCGGTTGTGCCGATGTGGAGGAATGCAAGCTCCGCGAATACGCAACCGTCTATGAAATCGACCAATTCGCCCTAGCCGGCGAGATGACCAAGCATCCAATCGACGAAAGTCACAAATACATCGTCCGTGACCGCAACAAATGCATCATGTGCGGCCGCTGTGTACGGATCTGCGTCGAGACCGGCGCAGGTGTCCTAGGCTTTGTCGGACGCGGGTTCGACACCACAGTTGAGCCATCCTTCAGCGTACCCCTCGGCGAAGAGAAAAACTGCACCTCCTGCGGTCTCTGCGTCTCCACCTGCCCCGTCGGCGCACTCGTCCCGAAAGAGGACGTGGATCTCCCGACAGATGCGTATCTGGATATAGAGGATATCGGACTGACCTCAATTGCAGATGCAGTAGAACAGGCGCAAAAAGCCCTGTAGGGGCGAACTGCGTTCGCCTGCGCCCTTGACCCTAGGCTCCTTTTTCAAAGGAGCTGTCAGCGAAGCGACTGAGGATTGTCCTTTCACAATTGATAGCGCGTAGGGGCGGCATTCTGCCGCCCGCGGGCGACTACAAGTCGCCCCTACATAGTGCCTAGCACAACCGAATAACACGACTAAAACCCCGCCATCCCGGCAACACTTCAAACAAAGGAGTGACCCAACCATGCAACAACATCTCAAAGACTACGCCCGCCTCATCGTCCAAATCGGCACAAACCTGCGCCCCGGTCAAACCGTGGTGCTCTCCAGCTCCACAGCCTCCGCCTATTTCGCCCGTTACGTAGCCGAAGCCGCCTATGATGCCGGTGCGCGGGAGGTGGTCACTCGCTTCTATGACGACGCCCTCAAGCGGATGCACTTCCTCCGTGCGGATGATGCCGTCTTCGACGAAGTCCCCCGCTGGCAGCCGGAGTTTTACAAGGAGTATACAGACAAGGGCGCGGCTATCATCAGCATCATCGCCTCTGACCCGGAACTGCTCCTAGGCGTAGAGCCTGAACGCATCCAACGCGCCAATATTGCATCTTCCACTGCCCTCAAAGCATACCACGATAAGCTAATGGCAAACGACTTCCCCTGGACAATCGCCGCTATCCCCGGCGAAGCTTGGGCGAAGAAAGTGTTCCCGGAGCTGAAGACGGAGGAGGCGATCGACCGTCTCTGGCAAGCCATATTGACCGCTGTCCATGTGGGGAACGGTGATCCGGTTACCATCTGGCGTGAGAAGATTGCAACCATGTCACGCCGTGCGGAGACACTCAACAACTATCGCTTCCAGAAGCTCCGCTATCAAAACAGCCTCGGCACAGATGTAACCCTCACCCTCCCGGAAGAACACCAATGGGTCGCTTGCGGGGAAGAGGCAAAGACGGGGCAGGCCTTTGTGGCCAACATCCCAACGGAAGAAATCTTCGTCCTGCCGGACAAATACGGCACAGAGGGCGTGGTCTATGCCAGTATGCCCCTGTCGCTAAATGGCAACTTGATCGAAGACATCAAACTCACCTTTGCGCAAGGAAAAATCGTCAAAGCGGAAGCCTCCAAGGGACTGGATCACCTGGAGAAAGAACTCGACATCGACGAGGGCGCGCGCTATCTGGGGGAGATCGCACTCGTACCCCACGCGTCCCCTATCTCGGAGATGGGCATCCTGTTCTACAACACCCTCTTCGACGAAAACGCCTCCTGTCACCTAGCATTCGGCAAGGCATACCCCAAATTCCGCGATGCAGAGGAGCGGACGGAAGAAGAACTCAAAGTCCGCGGCATGAACGATTCCCTCGTCCATGTGGATTTCATGATTGGCACGGCTGATCTGTCCATTGTAGGGACTACGGCGAATGGGGAAGAGATAACGGTGTTCCGGGACGGGAATTTTGTGATCTAAATAGGAGAACCCCCGTCACACATGTGATGGGGGTTTTGTAGGTGATAGTTCGTTGGGTGCGTTGTAGGGGCGGGGTTAGCCCGCCCGTGGGTTTTGGCGGCCGATAGTCTGTATTTTGCGGGCGGCCTAACGCCGCCCCTGCAAATCTGTCAGTCCACCCATTACAACATCCCCGCAAACATCCCCCAAAGTTCCGCCGCCGACACAGCCACAGCGCTGACTTGCACCAGCACATCCCCAAACAGCACGCCAAATTCAAACTCATAACGCTCTAAGGGCAGAAATATGTCCCGCATATCCTCAGAATACGAACCGTCCATCACTTGTATCGGCCATACCCGCATCATTTCCCGCGCCTGCAAGACGTCAAAGGTGAACTCCTCCGCTAAAAACAAGGGTGCGTGGAACACTTCCGAATACTCGCTCGGGATTTCATGGAATCTCCTCAAATCATCCGGCCTTTGTTCAAGCGGGTAAAGAGACCAGTCATACATGTGCCTATCCTCTGCGGAAACCATACGCGCTAAATCCCATTCGGTCACAAGAGAAACGCTCCACCGAAGTGAGGGGATGCCCCAAAAGATTTCTCCAAAAGGAAGCGGTTCAGTGTCGGGATTTTGCCTTGCAATCCAGTCTGTATATAGATTATAGAGCGCATCGGTATCAGACGGTATCTGCCATTCCATGCGCAGGATATTTTCGTGCTGGTCTATCGAGCGATGCGGCCACCCATCAAGGTAGAAATCCGCCGGTACATTGATCGGTACATATGAGCCAAAGTCCGGGTCAAGCCGTGCTTCCTCTAGGCTGAGTGCTTCACTGCGGAGTTCGGGTATTTCAGGGTCTTCCAATATGGCTAAGCCGTCCAATCCCCCTAAAATCAGCTGATTGACAATTTCCGTCATCCGCGCTTGACCGGCCTCTTCAGTATCAGAAAACAAGACGCGAAACACAAAGCCGCCCAACATAAACTCCCCGCGAAACGATGCCTGTGAATCCCAGCCCGCAATCATGTATGCCGTGACGGGAACGCCGTGGATATCTGAAATGACGGGAGAAAAATCCTCCGCAAAGCCATACTGGAATAAGTCGTAGCTAAAGCCATCTAACCAAAATCGGATTTGAAGCTGACCGGCAGAAAACGGCATCCAAGCCCAAAGCTCTACGATCGTACCATCTTCCTTGTAATACACAGTTGCCTCAAGGGGTAAATCCAAATACGGAAATACCGTGCGCCACTCTTCTTCCGTCAGATCGTGCGAAAACGCACCATACCACACAGGGCTAATGTTCTGCATATATTCCGGCTCTGGTGTGTTGAAGATCAAAACGCCTAGCGCTTCCTCTTCCATTTCGCCCCCTATTGTTTGGGTACAGGCGGTAAGCGTTCCGGCTAGGAATAATAGGGCAAGTAAGACGGATAACAGCTTTTTCATGTGCAACCCTCCCGGAATTGTAAGGGCAGACCTTGTGTCTGCCCCTAGGGCGTTTTTCAAACCGACGGAATGCCCTAGTAATGCTGTACCGAATAGGACAGGGCAGACACAAGGTCTGCCCCTACATGATTAGCTAGGTCTAAAAAGATGCGTGTAGCAAGGCAAGCAACTCTTCACTCGCGCCGCGGACGAAACCGGGGTCGCCATGATTGCCGAAGGTATCTGTGAAGCGGAAAAACACACTGCTTGCTTCCACAGAAGACACGACCACCACAGAGCCGTCACCATAGTGGATTTCTATTTGAAACAGCGGGTCTGTCTGTTGACTTTCATGATGGCCGGGCGTTAACACTTCCGTTGCATCCATAGTAGATAAAATCTCATAAACCCTTTGGGCATCCGCATGGCTAAGGGTTCGCGTTTCGCTCCAAACCACTTCTTCCAGTTCTACCGACCAAGTCAGACCAGTGGAAACTACAATTTCTGTCCAAGCGTGTGGAGTGGCCTCTAATATCCCTGTTGCCGGCGTATGGGGAGAGGTCTCCGGTTCTTCCGGTGTGCCAATTACAAGCTCTTCCAGAACAAGTGCGCCGTCATAGCCGCTTTGGTGGATGGCAAACAGCCGTTGCTGATTCTCTAGGTCTGTAAAGAGAATGCCCCGGTGCGGTATTGTGCCCCAGTGTATCCAAGTCACCATAAAAGGCGCTTCAGGCCGCAGTTGTTCCTGATAGTGTAGGATAATGGGATAAGCAGAGGTAAAGCTCTCATCAAAGTCTAGTTCCACAAAGCTAAAATCCAAAAGGGGCGCTTCCGTTGTGATGACGATTCGTTGATGCCCGGCCTCGTCAAACTCAATGAACTCGTTAAGAGAAGAAAACTGTGTCAGTAACTCGTCTGTTGCAAGATGGATTTGCACATTTGCAGAAGTTACCCCCTCAGCCGCCGGTGGCGGTGTTTCCTCTGGTTCAGGTGTTTCTACAGGGGTAGGGGAAGGTGTGATTTCCGGCTCGGCTGCTTCTGTACATGCAGCGAATGTTCCGACTAGGAGTAATAGGGCAAGTAGGATGGATATGATCTTTTTCATTTTTTGTTTCCTCTTTCGTGTATAGGATTTATTGCTGTAGACTTAGACGAAAGAACACAGGAAATGTTCCCAGTATTTAAGCCTCCTTTCATAAAGGAGGTGGCAGGCGAAGCCTGACGGAGGATTGGTGCCACAAAGCCAACAATTAAAGTAATTTGCAAGATATCGTAAGGACAATCCTCAGTCGCTCCGCGACAGCTCCTTTTCCAAAGGAGCCTTTGGGCTTGCGCACCCATTATTACGTCCCCTACCCCCGGCAATTCCGCTCATAAATCACCCACAGCCCCCGCAAAACCAAATGCGGATCTGTCACAATACCCGTCCGCTTGCAAAGCCGCACAATAATCTCCGCATGTTCGCCGGTGAAGACCACCGTAGGTGTCGCACCCAGCTCTCGTTCAATGCGATCCAGCATTCCATCCAGCATGGCGGCAAAGCCATAGAGATGGCCGCTTTGCATACATTCCACCGTGCTGCGTCCAATGACCTTGCTTGGCGGAATCAGCTCCACATTCGGAAGCTGGCTTGTACCTGTGGTGAGGGCTTCCAGAGAAAGGGGGATGCTGGGGCAAATCGCGCCGCCCAGATAGTTGCCCTCTGCATCGAGCACGCCCAAGACGGTAGCTGTTCCCATATCCACCGTAACAGCCGGCAGGGGATAGTGCGCCTTTGCGCCCACAGCGACGGAGACAAGGTCACTGCCCATCTGTCCCGGATTATCCAGCAAAATATTAAGCCCGGTTTTGATCCCCGGCCCAACAATCAGAGCGCGTCTGCCCGTCACCTGTTCCACAGCGGCGCGGAGCTTGGCGGTGAGGGATGGCACAACACAAGAGATAATCGCCCCCTCGATGGAGGCGCTGTCTGTCTCGTGTAGAATGAGCAGATTGCGCAGTAAGATTGCGTACTCGTCCGCGGTCTTGTTCTTATCCGTAGACAAGGTGCTCACAAAGGAGACAGTCCCCTTGGATAGCCCGCCCGCTACGATATAGGTGTTCCCGGCATCAATGGCAAAAATCATGGCTGGATATTCTCCCATTCTGTCATTTCCGGGCGGTTACTAGCCGCCCTTACAAGGTATCCTACACTTTTTTTGTCCCAATGTAAAGCAAGAGTTGTGGTAGAGGTGGATCAAGACTCTGCGTACTCCCTCCGTCAGGCTACGCCTGCCACCTCCCTCGAAATCGAGGGAGGCTTTGGTGCATCTTGACCGTGCGGCTCCCTCGTTTTGAGGGAGCTGTCAGCGCAAGCTGACTGAGGGAGTAAAACCACTCTGGCATTCCACGCCATCTCTCCAAAAAACATGAAAATGTAAAGCAAAACACTTGACAGTCCCAAGTATTTTCGGTATAATTCTATAGCGTTCCAGAGACAGCAGGTGGGTGTAATATCCCGTAAACCCTGCCGAGGAGTTTAGCAGGTGTGATCAAAACGCCGCTTTCACATGATTGCATGTGCTCCCGCGTCTTTCGACGAGGGGGCATTTTTTTATTTGGCTTCTCGAACGCAGACTGAGAAACAAGGAGGTGAATTCGAGAATGCCAAGTGCAAAAATCCTAAGCGAAAAGCAAGAACTGGTCAGACAGTTGACGGAAAAGCTAAACGGCAGCGTGGCCGGCGTTTTGGTGGACTATAAGGGTACAGACGTGACCACAGATACTGAAATGCGCCGCAAAATGCGCGAAGCCGGGGTTGAGTATGCAGTTATCAAAAACACCATGCTCCGCTTTTCTTCCACTGAGGCGGGCTTAGAGGAGATACATCCCTTCCTAGAAGGCCCAACTGCTCTAGCTATCCACACGGAAGACCCGGTGGCCGCTGCAAAGGTGGTACACGCTTATGTGGGTAAAGACAAGCCCATGCAAGTCAAGGTCGGTTTCGTAGACGGTAAGGTCATTTCAGCCGCTGAGGTTGAGGCTCTATCCAAGCTTCCGGCGAAAGAAGTATTGGTTGCACAAGTGCTCGGCACAATGGTTGCTCCCATTACAGGGCTTGCGACCGTGCTCAACGCAAACATCCGCGGCCTAGCTGTGGCACTGCAAGCCATCGCAGACAAGAAGTCCGCATAACACATTAAAAAATTAAACTTATAACTGAAAGATGAGGAATATTAAAATGAGTAAAGTAGCTACTTTAATTGAAGAAGTAAAAAACATGACCGTTCTGGAGCTCTCTGAGCTTGTCAAAGCACTAGAAGAAGAGTTCGGCGTATCTGCCGCTGCTCCTGCCGCTGTTGCAGTTGCCGCTGCTCCTGTTGAAGCTGCTGAAGAGAAAACAGAGTTTGACGTTGTCATGACTGACTTTGGTTCAGAGAAAATCAAAGTCATCAAAGTGGTACGTGAAATCACAGGTCTTGGTCTTGCAGAAGCAAAAGCAAAAGTGGAAGCTGTACCGGCTACCCTGAAAGAAGGCGTTTCTAAAGACGACGCAGAAGCACTTAAAAAGCAACTTGAAGAAGTCGGCGCGAAAGTGGAAGTTAAGTAAGAATGTACGAATTGAAATCACCCCGCTCACTGTGAGCGGGGTGATTTTGTGTTGTAGGTCTTTAAGCTCCTTTCGTAAAGGAACTGTCAGCGAAGCTGACTGAGGTTTTGCCCTTGACCTTTGTGACATATGTGTGTGTTTTGATAATTGTACGTAAAACCTCCGTCAGGCTACGCCTGCCACCTCCTTTACGAAAGGAGGCTTTGGGTTTTCGGGACTAGAAACCACGAAATAGCTTAGAAAATTGCTTTTCGGCTTCTTCTTTGGATGTGGTGTGCCTTAAATGTAACAGGTATGTGCTTGAGGTATTGGTTAAAATTTCGTCTGCTTCTTTTGCCAGATTGTAGAACGTGCTCTGCAAGGTATGTAAATGTCTGTGCAACTGCATGTACATTTCTTGTAAGATTTCCGCTTCTTCCATATGAATACCATCCTTTCTATCAGTTTGTTGGAGGCAAAGACCCCACCGCGAACCGATCAGAAAAAAACA
>Ga0131853_10010724_pt1 | contig 16756 bp, 8 predicted proteins | sample TergutLab28metaG_FD_92764 | JGI IMG/M metagenome (GOLD analysis project Ga0131853, IMG submission 92764) | Labiotermes labralis P1 segment gut microbial communities from Petit-Saut dam, French Guiana - Lab288 P1 (version 2) (version 2) | ecosystem: Host-associated > Arthropoda: Insects >...
CGTTAATCTCTGTTTTCTAGACCTGGAGCCGCTACTTTTTTTCATTCAAGTAGCTCCTCAATTGACCTCACGAGGCTGAGTGGACCCCGTTCCAGACCCACTACTACTCAGAAAATCTGGTAGAGCCGGGGATCGAACCCGGGACTTCTTTATCTGTAGCCAGAAACTCTGACCACTAGACCACAGAGGCGGTATATATATATATATATATATAACTTGAAGTTTCACTGTGTATTATATATACAACATAATAGTATTTGGGGACCGCGGTGGCATAGTGGTTAAGGTGCTGTGCTACAAATCGGAAGGTCGCTGGTTCGATCCCAGATGGTGTCATTGGAATTTTTTCATTGACATAAAATCCTTCCGGTCGCACTATGGCCTTGGGATCAACTCAGCGTCTAACAGAAATGAGTACCAGGAGCATTTCATGGTGGTAAAGGCGCCCGGTGGATAAGGCTGACAACCTTACCACCATCCTGTTCCATTGTCATGAAATCCGGGAATCTTAACTTCCTGGAACCCTCTGGGCCACTCCAGGCCTGTAAGGGGACTGCTTTACCTCTACATAATCGTATTTAACATACACAACAAAAAACCCAACCAGTGCATACACCTACACAACAAACAAGCATTACATCACCATAAATCGTGCCTTCAGACACACTCGCGCTGACCGTTAATCTCAAGTCTGCTAGCCTATCTCTAAACATCTCCACAAGGCTTTCAGCATACTACATTGTGCTTAATACGTTTTATAGTTCATTGTGTTACCAGATTCTATCACGGCTGCATAGCTTATTTTAATATAATACCCCTTACAATATCTTCAATTTTATGTAAAACGAGAGTTCAATACCTATGGCACTGTAACACACTTGTTCCTCCCATGGTATGTACTCAGCCTGATGATGGAGTTTTAAAAAATCCAAAATATGTTGCTAATAATTTTTTATTTTAATATACGTACAGTTCACATTTTATTATTTTGTACTTATTTTGTACTTAATTATTTTCTACTTTGACCAACTTGAGTAAACCCTATGTGAAAGATCTTAATTTTAAACTGTATTACCAACAGCTGCATTTCAAATACTTGTGTAACTTCGCATGGTATTGATTACAAACTCCCTGAGGATGACACGATAGTGTCGAAACATGTAGGAGTGTGATAATTTGTGAAATAGTTCTGCGTTTTTTGTCATAGTACGAAATAAAAAATGTTGCTAATAATTATTTAAAATTATGCTTTATTAAAATTGTGCTTAGACTCTATTTACTTTTTTTTTACTTATTAGTCTGTTATAACACAAGGGGGATGCCTTGCCTAACAAAAATAATACTATCATGACCTTTCTAAAGCGCAGTGGGTACCTACAGAGCTCCACTGACTGCATAACAAGGAGACAGAGGCCGGACATGTGTCTGATGAACGACACCACAGCGAAAGTGAACTGCTGTAACATTCCAGCAAGCATTTTCAGAGAAAGACGTTTAATGAACAACCCGAACCAGACAAGTCATGTTAAACATGTAAATGGCGCCCGTGATTTTGTGTTTAACTGAGATAGGATCAGAAAATACTTCAACTTATTTGTTACAAAGCAGAACAAGGATGTCCAAATATCCTTGCTTTCGATAAACGTAGCATATTACTATAGAATAACACAAATCCTCAGTACAACCGTTGTGATAAGCTAAAATCTCGCATGTTGCATGGGATTTCATTGAAGTATTCTAGGTTAAGGCACCGAGTAGTCTTGTAAATGGTTAAACACCGTTTCGGACAAACGTCTTTATACAGCGATCAAATGAGATGTTAAGGTTTGAAGTAGTGTTACAGGTTCAACCGGAATGTCAGCTGCATTTGTACATACTTGCAGGGTTCAAATGTACGTTACACTGCAGAGGCTAGTTCGAAGGAACCTGAGCTCACAAGCCGGAAGACTGTATGACGCCCCTCACGAGAAGCTCAGTGTCGCATTGTGTACTTTCCAATTCAGTAGTCGAAGAATACAACGTGCGGCTGACATAAACTCATCGAGTAGCGCAGACTTGGAAAAAGTTACTTGTCCCTCGACAAGGGACTGAACTACTCATCTTTTATGGAATCCCAAAATCATTTCTCCTTTCACAACGGCCCGCAATTGGTACCTTTCCTAAGCCAGATCACACCACTCATTTTCGGACATATTTTATTATCACCCTCTCATTTTTTGTTCTACTTTTTCCATTCAAGTTTCCAACAAAAGCTTTGCATGCATTTCTCACAATTCCCAGACCAGTAAGTACACGATCCCTGTCCAAAAATCCTCTCTCATTTGAGGACTACAAATTATGGACCTCCTCATTATCCGACTGTACGCAGTTGACGCCGTTTAAATAAACAACAAAATCACTTCAGTATTACTATCTTACAGTTAAACTGTATTATTAGTTGGTATGGTGTTGATAGATTACACTTGTCTACCCAGTTAAGTAGGCCGGGATAGCTCAGTCGGTATAGCGACTCGCTACTGACTGGACGGTCCGGGGATCGAATCCCAGTGTGGAGATATATTCTGCACCCGTCTAGACTGGCCCAAGGGCCCACCCAGCCTCCTGTATAATGCGTACTGGGTCTCTTTCCCGGAGAGCAAAGCGGCCGAAAAGTCGCGTTGACTACACGCCCCATCTAGCGTCGATGTTAAAGAAAGAGTACAGTTATATTTCTACTCCACCTCTGGGCCATCGTAGCCAGTTGTAGGGTAAGCGTCAACTTTTCACCTGTTTTATATACCATTTCCAGGAGAATGGTCAACACATTTGCACTTCAAGTGCGCATAATTTCCCCTCTGTCAGGCCACCCATCTGTCTGGCACTACATGTTTGTACTTTGTTATAAAGGAATGCTTGATCAAACGTACGCGGCTGCACACATTAAATTAAGATATGTCTTACGTAAAATTGAACCTACACAAATTTTACAAAACAGGCAGCATGTCAAAAAGAAAAGGATTGGGAATGTGACATGAATAAGAGGAGGGCGGGGGGGGGGGAGATTTGGTAGCTGGAAGTTGCTCTCTCATGCTCCTAAAATATACACGTGGCCAGCACGCAGATCTTATCGAATGTCCAACATAGCGGCGGACGTGTAGAATGCAAACCGGACATGGGCATCAACCTGTGCATTTCTGTTTCTTCTTACTCTTGGCCAATCAACTTGCCTGCGTTTCAGCACTACGGTTCAGCAATAGAGCAGTTTCTTAAGAGTGACGGCTGCCTCATGAGTAGAGAGTTATACTGTACTGTACCACTGCTCCGCCTCTGTGCCTTCATAGGGTAGACAAAGACGGCTTTACTTTTGTAGCAAAATTTGCGAGTAAAAGGTAAAGCAATCCCTGCACATGCCTGGACAGGCCCTAAGGGTTCCAGGAAGTTGAGGCTGTCAGATTTAAAGAAATTCGGCATATGAAAATGACAAGGTTGTCAACCCTAGGCACCGGAAGACTTTACCCCCAGGAAATATTCCCGGTTCTCATTTCTATTAGAGGCTGTGTCAACCCCAGAGACACAGAGAGGCCGAAAGGATTATGTCAATGAAAAATACCGATGACACCATCGGGAATCGGACCCTCGACCTTCCGGCTTGTAGCACAATGCCTCAATCAAGTGTGCCACCGCGTACCCCAACAATTGGGGATAACTCTGAAAAATTCCAAAATAAAACGCCAAAATAACGCGTCTGCGCACTGAGATTTGATCCCAAAACGTTCCAAATATTATCCAAAATTCAATAAAATCCTCTTCGGCACACAGCCAAATCATGGTGCGAAAGTTCTCCAGCGTTTCTTGGACTGACCCCCTCCCCCTCTTCAGAGCGCTACTGACGGCTTGACAACACCCAAACTGGTGAATAGGTGCTCTGATCTGTGCTGTGAAGATCTCCATTCGATTCGGGCAGGGGATGGAATGCGAGCCTCTCCCGCTACTGGGCGGAACTTTCACACCTCGACGCGGCTGTCTGCCTGAGAATATTTTATTCAATTCTGTCACCTCGAAAGCTTCAAGACCTCTATTATCCAAACTGCAAATCACTCCACCATGAACTTTGAACTTAAGGATAAACTGAATACTTTGGACAACCCTGATATGGGATAAGCAGTAAGCAAACCGGATCACGCTCAACGAGTGCTTGGTGTCAAATCGTGTCGCAAAATTTCACGACAAGGAGTACTCATTAAAATTGCTAATTAAAACTGTAATATAATGTTGACCTGTAGATGGTCAACCAGCGTATCGGTGCCAACCACTGCGTTTTAAAGATCGTGCCTTCTGACACCTCCAAACCTTCCCAAAAGTCAGCACTGCTCTAATTACAGTAAACCTCCGAAGCACATAACGTGAAAGTACATCCTATCCAGTGCTTGCCGAGTTCCCACATTTCGCCAGCTTGTTCCAGTAAAAAGAATATTGCGAGGATTAAGGTGATTGTGGAACAATGGCGGAACGACAGACAAGGAAACGGCGAAGTATTTCCGGAAAAACTTGCCAACGTACCTCTTCGAAACACGAGGCAAGTAACAATCATTTAGTACGGAATACCTACCTCATGATGAGCCCTTAGAAAGTCCATTACAAAGACAAACCTTTTAAAGTTTTATAACGATATAATGTCGTTCAGGCAGGTGCGGACAGACGACAAGGAGTGGTCCTCCAGTTTGAGGGTTGGGCGAAAATCTACTAAATCCTCACTTCAAAAAAAGCAACAAGTTAACGAAATGGAATAAACATTCTCGGACCCGCACAAATTTTTTGAAATGATGTAAGCAATAGAAATATGGCGTGAGATTTGATGATATATAGAGGGTGATTCAAGAGAAAAAGTCAATATTTTGGCAGGTAATAGTATCGGTCATTGCAAGAGAAGAGAAAATGAACATGTGTCTGATTGTGAAAGGTTGCCGAGATGGAGCTGTTTCAATCTCCAGACCTAAATCCGCTAGATTTTTGTTTGTGGGTCTGGATGAAGAGCGATGTGTACAAAATAAATGTGGATACATCAGACGAATTGGTCCCTCGCAATATGGATGCTGCTGCCAGCATAACGAAACGTGAAGATCAACTCAGACGAACAACACGCAATTTTCGCACAAGAGTTGCAAAGTGCAATGACGATGAAAGTGGTATTATCGAACACTTATTGCGAACTGTACCAAATTTGTCATTTCTGTGTAATAGATTTGTCACTTGTACACTAAAATACAATAAAATTAACAGTAAGTAATTTCACTCTATTACTATTCACAGGGCTCGTACATTCGTAGGTCCAAACAGCTCTATCGCGGTAACCATTCAAATTGGACACATGTTTACATATTTTATTCTCACATTGTACTAAATAATTATCTCTCAAAACACTGACTATTCCTCCTGAATCACCCTGTATAATGTCCATCACAGGCAATTCAGTGGGTAAATTAAAGGGTTAGCCATTGTTTCATATTGATATTCCAGCAGATGGCAAATAGTATGAATTGTGCTAGACGTTTAGAACATTAATTCAGGATCACTGGGATTTATGTGGGATGTCTTCAAACTCCCAGTGTTTTAAACAAATTCATACAACAATGTTTCGGAACTGATTAGTATTTCCTTCTTCAGGTAATGAAGATATGAAGAAACGACTATCCTGCTGCAAGCCCAGTTAAAGAACCTTGCGTACTCAAGGATCTGATGGGGGTGGGGGGTGTTTAAAACAAAATTATCTTTCTGAATATAACATATCTGTCGAGGCAAAAGGTAAAGTTCACCCTGTAACATGTAATGAAGAGACACAAAGGGCGAGGAGGTATAACTCTACACTTTCTTTAGCCTTCACGCTACGTGGTGGTGAGTGGTTAGCGCCATATTCCGGCCACTTTATCCCCGGGATACAGACCCGGTACCACCCATTGTGCAGGGGACTGGGTCAGCTCCAGTGCCAAACTGAACGAGTGCGTACAATCTCTCCCCATACCAGGATTCAAACCTCGGACGGTCCAGTACGTAGCGAGTCGCCATCTGGTATACGTGTGCCGAAGGTTTAGACGGCTTCCCCGAAGAAGTGCTAGCCTCAGCAGTACGACGTCTGGCGGGTATGTCATCGCTAATTGACATATTTAATGTAAAACTGTATAAAATATCTCCGCTGTCTAGACCAGACAACAACTGCGCTGCAGCAGAGGCTATAAAGTTTCATGTGGGCCATAATGTATGATAGCTGACCGCACTTTTATTGCAGCGTGTGGAGAGCCATTTCACTGTTAATGACTGGGCAATGATGCCTGACGTCTGCAACAGATGTACGATTTGAGTCGCTCCATTGAGCAAAAGTGAGTTCCTTTCGCTAACCGACATTTATGTCAGGTCACGCCAAAGTTGTCGACTTAGAGCCCACTGGTTACTTTATGTACCGCCAGTTTAACAACAAAAATTTTACATTCTGCCCACAGAGTGCATTTGTTTTGCACGCATCTAAAAAAAACAGCGATTATTTCCCTACACGGCGTTAACTTGTTGGTTTTTATAACCGAGACGGAGTGTGTTTACTGCGCGGTACGGACTGAAGCTTTAAACATAATACGAGTTAGTTTTAGTCTTGGGAGGGTTAAGCATCATTCCATGAAGATATGAGTGCATGGGGGTATAGACCCACGCATTTTTAAAATCGGCACCAAGTGGGAGTTTTTAAATTTAAGCCCTGGTTGTTTCATCCACAGGAAAAAAGAGCCTTCGATTCACTCTTCGCATAAGAGACCTGAGTGGACCCCCGAGCTGTTGGAAGTCGTGGGGAAGTGTCAGCACCACTGACAGCGCCACTGTCAGCACCACTGACAGCGTCATGACAAACTTCTGCAACCCGTAGGCTCCTGCGACATTGCTACTTGCAGTCGTCAGCTCTTCCCAGTTCTTGATTTTCCCTCGCTTCTGGGGCGCCACATGTAATTTTCTTTGTAGTTTCAAGGAGATGGGGCCTTCTCAAAAAGCCTTAGAGAGTCAAGAAATTTCCCCCCTCTACGAAGGTCAACGGTTCATTACAGTTCGCAAATGACCTTGCCACATGTCACAAACCTCAGCCACATATCCTACAACTACGGCACACATTCTCACTCTATCATGTGTCTACACTAAACTTCCAAGTGAACTCTTCCTTTAGTATTCCCCACTAAAGGCTTGAAAATGCATTATTTATTTTACCCACACGTGCTACATTCTCACCCATCCCTTCTAACTTTATTTAAAAGTAAAGTAAATTGCACCCTTGTACAGGCACTGAGGTTCTGTACAGGCCGTAGGACCTATAGGGGGAGTAGAGGTATAGCTCTACTCTTTCTTGACCACGGCACTAGAAGAGGGTGAGGGGTCTGTGTCACACCCCGGCCCCGGCCGGGAAAGACCCGGTACCCATTGTACAGGAGGCTGGATGGGTCCCAGGGACGGTCTGGACAGGTGCGGAAAATCTCGCCCCCCACCGGGATTCGATCCCCGGACCGTCCAGCCCGTAGCCAGTCGCTATACCGACTGAGCTACCGTGGCCCGCTTCTAACTTCATTTGATCACCCGAATTATATTCAGTGAAGAAGAGTATTGCACAAATAAACATCTTTTTCTTTAGCCTCGTGTAAGGCACTGAAACAAACAAACAATAAATTTTTATTGGAGCTATATCCAGACAGTTCTTCGACAACAATTGTTCCAAAGCGGCATATTTGTTTATTGTTTAACAATAATCTGCTATCTAAAAATTCTACTTCGTAGTTTCATTTACGTGTATATTTGTGAGGAATTCCAAAATTAATAAATGTCTGCTTTATAGATTCTCATTCGAATCAATAACTGGAGAGACGAAATGGATTGTAGCATAATGTTTTTCTCACAAATAATTAAAGCCATTCGTTACGCAGCACAATCACAAATTTTCCATGGCTCAATTCCCTGAACTAATTCTCAGTGAGGGCGGAAGAATGTAGCGCTGTTGCCAATTCTTCATCAAGCGCGATACCTGCAGTTTTGAGTTCAAGCGGTCAGAGTACAGCGAGAGGAACACAGCTGGCAAACGAAACACAAAATTGGCAACACGCCAGGAAAATGTGGCCGTCTGCCAACAATATTTCGAGGCACTCGGTGCCAAGCACCGATACAAGGAATTTCCAAGTCTCGACAAGACTGTAGATTGTGCTGTGCTCTAAGCACTGTAGCAGGCAGCACAGACAACTAGACCTGGAGAACAACAATACCGATGACCGGCCGAGTCGATCCAGCTCAACTATACTGGAGAAAAACGTGACCCGAATCTTTCTTTTTCCGGCCAGCCTCCGGCAAATATGTAGTCTGCCAGAGTATCGCCGTTGTAAGATAGCTTAAGTTTGCGGTTGGGAATAACAAGTGGGAACTCACCGCAAGGACCGCTTTCAATAGTAAACATTGACCGTATTGTAACTGTTGCTTATACCAAAAAACTTCGCACATGCCGGAGGTTAAGTATTACAAATTCACCTTCTCTTATTTTGACATGAAAACAGAGATATTTTTCAGACGTTCGGTTTATTCAGTCCTTAAAGTCGGCTTAGAAGACAACAAATTCAAGATTGACTTTTGTTTTTGTTAATTTCTAATTTACACTACGTCACTCCATGGAGTACAGTTCACGTTGAGAAGCTAACAGTGGTGTAACTAGTCAAGAAATTGCTCGTCTTTTAAGAAACGCGAACGTTAATTACCATATTTGATGCACCACACTTACAGTGATAATTAATAAAGTACAATGTCCGTACAGGCAAGTACAGGCACGGTGTCTCATTAATAACTAACCTTCATTAACGTGCTCGCAACAGCCCGTCAGTGAACGCTATCCTCCGCCAACTTCTGTCCAGGCAACACGTTGTGGCACTCGTCAACACCGGCACCCCATTTACGTCAAGTCTCCCCAAGTTCTCTTCTCATCAAATTTTATGGTTAGAACTTTGTGACGCGGTCGCATTGCCCCTCGCAAACTTAATATCACGTCCAACTCATCCCCCACCCCCCCACCCCACCCGATCACCACTGAGCAGGGCCAAAGAAATTGTGAGAAATTGGGGGCACTGACAATTGCCCATTCTGCCAAATGAAATTACGGACACAGTACCTGTCCGGTTAACAGAATTTCCCGGACAATGCAGTGACGGATAACCCAGTTTTACTGCTGTTTCTCAGCTAGAAAGATATTTTATAAAACCCGAAGGTTCATCACTGCGTTGACAACAGCCTGTCGCTTGTCTCTATCCTCAGCCAGAACAATCCAATTCAGGTCCTTCCAGTCCATTTCTTTAGGATCCATTTTAATATTATCTTTCCACCTACGCCTGAGCCGGCTAAGTGGCTTCTTTCCTTTAGGTTTCCCCACCAAAATCCTGTTTGCACCTCTCTCCTGCTCCCCGTACGTGGCACACGCCCCCCTGAATTATTGGCAATATCGTTAAACCAATTCATATACGTAATTTTATGATAAGTCAAACATATGAAGCTTCTCTTTATGCAATTTTCTCCGTTCTCCTTTTACTTGCTTTCTCTCAGATTCCCCAAAACTGGCGCCCAATGAACTCTACAGTAGGTGTCACCTCTAATATTAAACCATGCAACACAAAAGACTGCACCAACATATAAAACCTAATGACATGGGATCAGAGGGATTGTGGGCTGCAGGGATATTGGGAAATATTAGCTCCGGTTCTATAATATACCTGTTGTAACGACCACATTACAAACATCGCATTCCACCACATTTCAAATTTTATATAATTGATCTGATGTTCTTTTGTTGTGTACGGCTTTCAAAACCTTCCATGCCACCCATGTACTCTTTTCCCCCCTCTTTTTTAACCAGCTTTCCATATAATCAGCTGTCTCCCTTTTTTGTTTCGTCATTCCACTGCCACATCAATCAGCTGTTATCGGGAATCCCCTGTCTGTTGTTTTCGACATTTTGTTAGACTGATAATGCCATCTAGTGGAACAGCGACACACGACAATGTGGCCAGCTCCAGTGAAGTACAGAAATTGGACATAGTAAGGAGGAGTTTAATTTGCTGGTACACAACAGTTGGGAGCCTGACCGAAATTTAAATACTACTGACAAACTTCTTCAGGTATCCAACTGTCCAATCCGAGAAACAGTTCAAAGGCTGTCTGTGATGTAAGTCACATAGACGTAACGACTGAACGCATACAGTCAGAACACTGTCCGATGAAGCGCGCCGTCTTCATAAATGCGATACTGTTAGTCGGGTAGAAATTTACGGACGTTTCGAAAGAAAATGCAAACTGTACCTTAAAATCAATGGCAGCTGCCTCCAAGCCAACGACACTCAATCTGCAGTCCGTCGCCTTCCTTTGTGCCGTTCTCCAGATGATGGCTGCCGTTCGGTAACATAAAATCTTCGCGCGCTACGGCGATACGGCGCTTCATTTTACAGCAGCATGATGAAGATTTTGTCTTCCACGCTGTGACACCATGCACACTTGCGTATGGTAAATTACATTACGGAGAAAACTGCCGACACCATCATCAGAACGTGTGGAAACAGGTTTCATGGAAACGTCGCCACGTTACATTAGAATACGAGACGTCACGTGTCAGAACACGGTCGTCTTCCGTCAAAGACATAAAACCTCGTGTTAGAATTTACATTATCCTCTATTTCCTAAACTTCAATAGAAGCTGGGATAAATTAGACATTATAATAACTAAGCTATGCCCTAGATGACTGAGGAATTGTTGGATTCCCAACAGGAAAAGATATTTCTGCTGTCCGGTGCGTCCAGATAGACTGTGGGACCACCCAGACTCTTGGTCAACGGGTACCCCAGTCCTTTCCTGGTGATAAAGCAATCGTGGCGTAAGAGCGGACGACTTACGCCTATCAAGTGCCGAGTTAAGATTGCGGAGAGCTATACCTTCACTCTCCCATACACTTTCTTGTCCAAAAGAACAACACCTCTGCACCGCAAGCTACAGTCCGGATCGTGTAGCCAATACCTACTGAGCAGTTTAACGATGCAGGTACATGGCGACAGAAATCCTCTGTTCGTGAGACATTAGAAATTCATAAAAAGATTTTGGTTGGAAAGATACAAGGAAAAAGACAACTTGGAAAATCTGGGCGTTGATACAAAAGTGCACAGTGTGGCTCGTGATAAAGACCATTGGCGGGTGTTTGTGAGCACAGCAATGAACATTCAGGTTTCATAAAATGTAGGGAATATTTTTAATTGCTGAGAAAATGTTAGCTTTTCAAGAAGTCTTATCCTACACGAAGGTCCTTGTTTAGTTAACCAATCAGTTACCAGTAGCAGTGTTAGCAGCAGTAGGTCTAGTAGTGGTAGTGACAATACTAACAATAGGCTAGTTGTAATATCCTTTGAAAACTCAACACGCCTTCCGCTTTGTTCAAGAAATTGTATTGTGTTTGTAAGATACGAAAACATTAAAAAGAATTTTCAAGAAAGAGGAAGGGGGGAGCGCGGACTGGATTAATCTGGCTCAGGAAAGAGAAAAGTGACGGGCTCTTGTGAACACGGTAATGGACGTTCGGTTCACAAAGTGTGGGGAATTTCTTGACTAACTGCAGAAATACTGGAATCTTAAGTACTCTGCTTAGGGAGTGAGTAAGTAAGTAAGTAAGTAGGTAGGTAGGAACAGTCAGTTATTTTTTGGGTTGGTTGGTTGGTTGGTTAGTTGGTTGGTTGGTTGGTTAGTTGGTTGGTTGGTTGGTTAGTTGGTTGGTTGATTAGTTGGTTGGTTGGTTAGTTAGTTGGTTGGTTAATTGGTTGGTTAGTTCGTTGGTTGGTTGGTTGGTTGGTTGGTTGGTTGCTTGCTTGCTTGCTTGCTTGCTTGCTTGGTTATGCTTCTACCGATCCCGACCAGTTTCAGCACAACACAACACCTCAAACCCCAGCAGCAAGATACATCCAGGCAAAATAGCAGCAACAGACAGAATGACTAAGATAAATTTCTTGCATGCGAAAGTGAATATCTCCGTCAGACACGCACTGCATTTTAAACGAAGACAGTTTCATAACTGAAAATATTTCGACGAATGAATTTTAAAATCAGCCGATCCATTGTGAAATACCACATGTCCTTCTTGCTCGGAAACAATCAACATTAGACAATGTCCACATAATACCATTTAAAAAAAGACACACGTTAAGCCATTCTTGCACACACACCATTGTCAACACAATATGATGTCCACATAATACAAACAAAGTGGTATTTAAATTCTGCAGCATGTTTTAAAAGCCGGTAGCCCAGCAGTGCGGTGTGTTTGTTTTTCGGTACGTCCCCCCCACCAAAAGTCCCCTCCCCCAACTTCATGGTTGTTGAATGATTAGCGGTCAGCTAAGAGGGTTTCCATGTAGGGTACCTCAAGTTCGGCCTGTCCTGTCAAATACTGACGGCATATTGCAACCCACAATGCCCAAAGACTGCCCCTGCAGCCACACGTCACAACGCAGCGAATATTAAAAATCAAACTCAGACCCACAAACCAGAGGCAACATAAAAAAAAATACGCAACATCACGCAGGATGTGAAAGTCACACTTCATACATCATAGTACTGTAGCACTTCGCTGTGACGCAAAAAACGTCAGTTTTGACTTTGTGCGTTTATTGTGACATGCGATACGAATGCTCAAATATTTCAGTAGGGTTTCATTCTTCAAACGCACCCAAGTCATCGCTTCTCCTCCCCTTCGCTTCTTATCGTGAGAAACTGCCAAAAATAGTGTTGCTCTTCCCCTACACATTCCCCTGAAACAAATCGTAACTCACTTCTCTTACGATTTCCCCATTTCTACCTGCTCTTCTATTATTGCTGGTGGATAGGGTTTCGGAAAGCTGCAGTTGGCGTCTCCGTCCTTCTGTGATATCGCGCCGCCTCAATGTGTGATGGCAATCCGACGTTTCGGACAGCCTAGTGATCTCATCTTCAACAGTAGAAATATGTTATGGTAATTCTTCACTGGATACGTCCATCCTTGAAAAGGAGATCACCATTTCTCGAAACGTTTGTCAGCAGTCGCTCGCTGATGCGGCTCAATAACCCAAAAGAATATCTCTTGTATTGTAATATCTTTCACTTACGCCAGTATTCTTCAGGAACTTAAAATAATTACCTAAAAGTGTAACTGATTTCACCTCGGACTGAATAATCCGTGTTCAAGACCAACAAAAAATCTTTATTCCATGCAGAATGTATTCTTTGTTTCTTACCCTGTTTATGCGGTCCTCTTTTAAATAAAACTTGGTAAAACAACGGATCTTTCCCCTCTAACTTCCATCATCTAACTCAACTACCAGGGGAAGTTATTTAAAATGCACAGCCATGTTCGAAAAAGTTGCGGTGCCTGAAAGATATTACCCACAATGCTCCTCTCTTCCTGTCTGCGGCTTCCTCTTTCTGTAGGCACGCGCCCCCCTGATCAGTATGTCCGCACAATGTCCTCCCCAACATGTATCTAAGTGGCGGGGACCTCGATTCATGACGCGGAATATCAAGTAAGCAAGATGTAAAAGAGATACTTTAACAAAAATCTATAAGAAATTTATTGGGAAAAAAATTATACTTCTCGCCACAAATAGTTTCAGAACACACGGGTTAACGGCACCTCTTATATCAAGAGAACGTGCATCGAATTGGAACGTCAGAGCGGAACAACAGACCCCCCCCCCCCCGTGACACGTCAAAAAACGGCACTGATCAAAGAATTTTATTTCCAAAGAGATCGGGAGGGAACACTGTATGTAATAATATATTATATACAGTTTTCCAAAAACTACACAAAATAATACACAAAATTTTCCAAAACTATATAAAATCATATATTAAACTAGATTTTTCTAAAAGATAAATTGTATATATAATAATGTATTATAAACAGTTTTTCAAAAACTGCACATAATAATATACATAATTTTCCGAAAGTGACAAACATTAATATATTCGATTTTTCGAAATGATAAACTATATATATATATATATATATATATATATATAATAATATCAACATATTATATACAGTTTTTCGAATCCATCTATTCCGAAATCTATAACATAACAAATTTCAACGGTCGTATCATGGCACAGACGGTTAGTTCTCGGAATCTCATCATCGCGAAAGCCCGAGTTCATGCACAGGGGTTTGTGGACGACAACGTGTCACTGGGATAGGTTTCTCTCCGAAAACGTCGGTTTTCCCCAGTCAGTACGATTCCACCACTCTTCCGTGCTAATTCATTCACCTAACACCGACGCCACGTAAACTTAGCAAGTGATAGCGTCGTTAAATAGGACAAATTTCTCTCCGTTCTTGTGTCAGAGTAGTACCAGATATCACGCGCCATATCTTGTGCGAAATGCAACTGATAAAAACAGAGCCGATCGAGCCTTACAGACGTCTTGCATGTTTCTGGAGGCACTCAATCCAGACGTATAGATACGTGAGAAATTTTAATTGGCGAGATGTTTCTTACAGCTCCGGTACATCCTCTCTGATATGGCAGTATTAATTATTCAAGACATGAGCCGTCCTTCCAACCCAACCTCCCCCCCTCCCCCGCGCCATGTAACTCTTGCATATTTTACTGCAGGCAGGGTAGTCAAGAAACGGTCTCAGTTCATCAGTACTTTTTCGTTATTCACTACAGCAACTAAAGCAAAAAGGACTGCAGGATATCAAATTAGATTAGAAGAAAGGATAAAAGTACACCGCATTGTGATTATCGGTGTAGCTGGATGACGTAAAGTAACACACCTAAAAATGGATACACGGAATGTCAGGAGAACTAACACTACGTACCTCTGCACAACAGCAACTCTACAGCGAAACAGAAGGTTTGGTTTACAATATTTTTTTAATAGAATGGAATTAGGAACATTTGGAGTAACGTGTATACAGGGACGCTGGGAAGTCCTTACCCCACCAGGAAAGAAACAAGTTAATGTTTCTGTCAGAATGGCGTGAAATTCCTTCGGCGCCTTGTCTTTCAGGAAAAAAAAAAACTAGATGAGAGCTTGCGTCTCGATGTTGTTGAAATCGCGCGTGTCCCTGACATGCTTCAGAGCTTGTTTCCCTCCTGGTCGGGATAAGGACTAATCAGTACCCCAATCTGCGCTGATGTTACGAAAAAGTGCGCTGAAGTATGTATTTTACATCGTACAAAAATATTGGCTTATATTCCTTAGGTTCTGAAGAATCGTGTTTCAGTTTCACACAGCATTAAAAGTCAGTGAAGTAAAAAAGGTAAAGCGCACCCTTGTACAGGCACTGAGGCTCTGTGGAGGCCGTACGGCCCATAGGGGGAGTAGAGGTATAGCTGTACTGTACAGGCACTGAGGCTCTGTGGAGGCTGTACGGCCCATAGGGGGAGTAGAGGTATAGCTGCACTGTACAGGCACTGAGGCTCTGTACAGCCCGTACGGCCCATAGGGGGAGTAGAGGTATAGCTCTACTCTTTTTCACCGCGGCACTAGAAGGGGGTGAGGGGTCAGCGTCACGCCCCATCCGCTCTTTACCCCCGGGAAAGACCCGGTACCCATTGTGCAGGAGGTTGGGTGGGCCCCAGGGCCGGTCTGGACAGGTGCGAAAAATCTCGCATCACGGGGATTCGATCCCCGGACCGCCCAGCCCGTAGCCAGTCGATATACCGACTGAGCTACCCCCGCCCACACAAGTTAGCGCAGAGCATCATGCAATTCAGTAACATCTTCCTGGATAAGGCATAACCTGTCCAGTGTAGAACTTGTCATTAATCTGTAAACCCTCGATCTATTATAAATTATAAAAGTCCAATTTCTCGTAGACAACTTGGGCCGTCTTCGTTATACAGGCCAATCAGATAACTGAGTTTAGAGCGGGGGGGGGGGGACATTGTTATTGTGAGACTTTTACGCAACATATAAACATAGTACGTACAGACAATTCTGAGATTTTGAATTTTTCAATTTAGTGGTACAGACCGTAACCACAAAACTTTACGTCGTCAAAAGTATGGTATGATATATTTGTTAACTGCAATTGGATTGACACCCGGTGGCAGTAGTACAGTACATATTTACACACAAACAATACACAGAACAACACAATGAAACACAATACCTAGAACGGAACATACATAACAATGAGAATGTATAAACATAACAATAATAATACATAATTTACTAAAATAAATAGAAGCATACAAAACATAAACCGTATATAAAGTGATGCAAAAAGAACCAAAAGAATATGAAAGCAGCAGCAAGCTTCAACAAAAGACAAAAAAAAACAACGAATTTTATCACTTTGTTCCTAAATTATTCGCTTCCACAGAAAATGAGAATCGAGGGACAAAATTGGTAGTAAAAACAACAGTTTAGAATCACCCTGTATAATCACACCCGTTGCGGCCAAGCAAACACAAGGCAGTGCTTACTTAGGCCCCTATTCCTGTCCGCGCAAACTTCATAATCAGTTCGACGACGTCGACTGCAGAGGAATGTCCGCTCCGTCAAAACAATACACCGCCTTTCCTGCCGTTTCTATAGAATGCTTGATTCTCTGTTGGCCGGAGTCCCGGATTCCCCTCTGGAGCTGTTAATCCTCTGGATAAAGTCAGCTTCGCATTTCCGGTAAGCTGGACCGCCCCACACCCCCCCCCCCCCCCCCCCACCAATCTTTATTGTTCTAATCTTCTTAAAATAAAAACACAA
>Ga0131853_10010725_pt1 | contig 16756 bp, 7 predicted proteins | sample TergutLab28metaG_FD_92764 | JGI IMG/M metagenome (GOLD analysis project Ga0131853, IMG submission 92764) | Labiotermes labralis P1 segment gut microbial communities from Petit-Saut dam, French Guiana - Lab288 P1 (version 2) (version 2) | ecosystem: Host-associated > Arthropoda: Insects >...
AAGTTAATTTATGACTGGTTTTAATGTGGCTTTTAATGTGACTTTAGCAAGGCAAAGAAATACAGCTCCATGATGATGGTCTTAGGACCGAAACATGTCGGAGCAGTTTTAGTGTTTTAATGTATAAATTTTATATAATTTTATATAATAGTTGAGTGACATGACATCACATGAAGCTTATCAGAGGAGAATATTTGAAGATTTTACAGAGACGTTAAAAATAGGTAATCTGAAACAGTGTTGCGAAAACAACAATAAATGAAGATGGGCGTACTGCTTTCCACTAAATGTCTGGTCGCCACACAAGGATTAGATTTTGTCATAAGCTGAAATTTGCAATCTAAATAACGTAGCAAGTGTTTCCTTGTGACCTAGACAGGCCCTTAGGGCTTCAGGAGGTTGAAGTTCCGAGACGGTCACAACAGATGGCACATGAAGATGGCAAAGTTTTCAGTCCTACATACCGGCCTCCTTTACTTCACAGGAGATATTCTTCCTACTCATTTCCGTTAGAGTCTCCGTCGACTCTAGGGAAACAGTGCGGCCAGAAAGACTAAGTCAGTGGAAAATTCCAATGACCCCATGAGGGATCGAACCCGCGATCTTCCGGCTCGTAGTGTCAGCATTAACTTTCTTGAAGAAAGTGAGACAAACCGTGAATAATCATGTTCAGTGTACTCTAATTTAACGGATACAAACCACTTAGTTGTAAAAGCGTGTTTTATTAATTGTTTTACAAACGTAATAAATTAAGGTGGTCTCTGTGCTTAATTACCCGCCTTGCTACCAAGAGGTATGGTTCTCTTATTCTTAACCTCGAAACTAGATGAAATTATGGTTTAATTCATTCCTCGGTCGTTTTAACTCCAAGGAAAGAGTTCGTGTATATGAGAGTGTTTAGAACCTCGAACGGTCTGGACACTGCAGAAACCTCACTGAACCTGCCAAACATCACTGCAAAATTCTTCGGACATACAGGCAGTATATTGACTTAGCTGTACCGGATAATTGTATTATTCTCTATTAATATACCTTCAGGAAGGAAGATTTTGGGCGTAAACAACTGAAGTCGGGATTAGTTTAGGGTAAACGTAGCCTGTTCATTCTTACGATAAAAGACGGTGCGTGACGTAATGGGGCGCCATCAGTTTCGGGAAGTTAGGGGACAAACTGTTAGGAGTTATGTGGTAAGTTTTGGAACGTGGTGGTTACTGGCTGGAAATGTTGCCACAAGTAGATGAAGTTACAACTCATTGACCGAAAAACACGCACAACACACACACACACACACACACACTCACACACACACACACACACACACGCACACACACTCTCACACACACACCCCAAGGGAAGGAAACTTGGAAGATGCTTACACCGTAAGTAACGATGTAAGCTTACACAAAGCAGGGGAAATCCTATGTGCTTCAGCAAGAAAATTGCATCAATACAGGAACACCTGCAAACTACTTACTCATAGATTTCCCCAGCTTTACAATATAACGAAAGAGATCGCTTGGAAAACCTAGTCAAAGATGGAACATGAAAAATAAAATGTCCCTACAATAAACAGAAATGCACGAAGTTTGGCTCATTATAATAAAGAGTGATGGATAATAATATAATATTCAATCTTCTGGTCTTGAAATTATCCTTTTTAATAAAACCTAAATATCAATTACTGTTTTCACAATAATCGGCCACGTCCTGAGAAAAATGAAATCAGGACACACTCTTCCATTCTATTCTCTTTAGATTTAGTTTAATGTGACCTCTCAGTCACATATAAGGTTCCAAAGTGGTTTTTTCTTTCAGGAGTTTAAACCAAAATATGCTTTGATATATCTGCTATGCTTGTTACAATCTCGTTAAACTCAGCCTTCATGAAACGACCATCCCAGCAGTATTTGTTTAAGGTAAATTATAAAGCTCCTTCTTTGGAAATTTTCTGTATCTTCCGCTTATTTCTGTTGTCTCGGCCCACTTTAACAGATACCGTAAATATTACATACCATTTGCCCCCACGTATTTTCAATTTCTTCATTTCGGGTGGTTTAGACGCAACATCAATAATTGACGAAACATCGGTTATTGAAAATGAACCAACCGCACCGCACACACGACACACGCAGCGGCTCTCAAGACCACCACCCATACAAAAACTCGGTGCAGAAAACCATATGCTGCAACTCAACATCTAATGCTCCTGATGATGGGCCTATGTACCCGAAACATGTCGAGCTAAGAATACATCAATAAAATTACTTTGTTGCATCAAGTTGGCATTTTACTTTATTTCATGAGGAAGATGCACGGTCAAACAACTCTCAAGTAAATAATACCATATTTTTATTTTCGGAACTGCTTTCCTCTTATGGTTAAATCTATCCTATCTACGAAGTAATACACTTGGGAGTGAATGAGTGAGTGAGTGATTGATGTGAAGACTACATTTCCATGGTTACAGTGGGGCTTATGTTGTGACTGAGAACGTTACTGTTGGTTACCATGGAAACCCCATGAAAATCTGACTTACAGTAGTATCACCAGACTGCGCAGGTCTTCATGAAGCAGCCTAGAAGTACCTATGTTTCAGTCGGCATTGCAGTGTCATATATACCGATGATAACAGTCAAGCTGATTCTCAATAATTTTTACGTTCTTAGCTTGAACATATATTGACATTGACACAGTAATATCATAGTATCCACATCGTCCTAAAACAGATAAAAACTTATAAACTGAAAGTTATCTGAGGATATCGTAGCTAAAGGAGCCGCGGGTTAGCCTGCGGATGTTATCTGGTTTACGAGAGGTCTGCAGCTGACTTTGAAAAGTAGGGAAAAATGTATTTCCAAATGTTTCTTGACCATGTAGCGTGAATTAGTGGGATTTGAAGGTTTAAGTACAATAAAAAACGATATCACATATTGCTGGAAGTAAGAATATTAGTAAGTTTCAATGTTCTCACCGCTTTACGTTTGTAAGGTTCTCTGGTAATTGATAAGGACATAAAGTGAAATCACACCTTTACCTACACATACTTTTATCATGTGTACGTTATGCATATGACACGAACCAGTCTAAATCCATTCTTTGATTTCCAAAATCTTATCTCCAGCCCCAACTAAAAAAAACCTAAACATTATCGCCTTTCATTTTGTTTTTACTTTCTAGTTCCACTTCCCTAGCAGTTCTGTTTTATTCGAACTATCTTTATAATACAATTAGGCTTTATTGCTTCTCCTTTTCCCATAATTTATCTACTTTTATTTCCCGGAGTGGAGAAACTTCTATAATGAGGTGGTTTATGTTATGTATTCTTCACAAAGTATATTTCGGGTGATAAAATCAAGAAGAATGAGATGGGCAGGGCATGTGGCAGGTAATGGGAGAAGGGAGGTTCATAGAGGACTTTGGTGTGTAAATCTAATGGAAAGAGACCACGCGGAAGACCTAGGCTTAAATGGGAGGATAACATTAAGGCTGATATTCAAGATATGGGTTGCAGAGGATTGATTTGGGACAATATAGGGGCAGGTGGCGGAAGGTTGTGAATGAGGGGATGAACTTTCGGGTTCTATAAAATTCGGAGAATTTCTTGACTTCCTTCTCAGGAAGGACTCTGCACCACGGAGTTAGTTACTTCCTTTTTCCCTCAAGCACTATTTTTACATGCCTTTGCCATTCTGATTTTATAACTTCCTCGGTAATCTACCAAAGGCATAAGATAGACAGTAGGTTTATACCGTCTCCTACGCACACCTTTTTGGTTTTCCCATCAGTGTGAAAGAAATTGATTATTGGCCTATTAACGTGTGAAAGGTAAATTGTCTCTATGCCTTATTAAGCGCCATGCTGTTAAGTGGCATTCTTAGGCTCGGAACTGGATGGAAGTGAGAGCGAGTTGCGTTTTCACACGCCGGTCTCTTTAACTCCGAAAAAAATTCCACTACAATCAGCCCTTATTTTAAGCCCTAGTTACGAACCTGAAAATATGAGCGTAAACAAAAAGGAATACATAACAATTTATTTTTTTTATGTTTTGTTAACCGTGCATCTCAGTATAATCTTAATAATTAACCAACTTAATGCACAAATCTAATTTTATAATAAGTATATTGTGTGTCTCTACATGTTTCGAGCACTGTTGTGCTCATCATCAGGAGGTGAAAATTGTATTATACAGCATCTGGTATCATCACACCTGTAGGTGGCCGTCCGGTGCACAGGTTGAGAGAAGAAGAAGAAGAAGAAGAAGAAGAAGAAGAAGAAGAAGTCTCTCAACCTGTGCACCGGACGGCCACCTACAGGTGTGATGATACCAGATGCTGTATAATACAATTTTGACCTCCTGATGATGGGCACATAGTGCTCGAAACATATACAGACATATAATAAGCTTATTATAAAACAGGATTTTATGCATTAAGTTGCTTAATTACTAAGATTATAACAAGTGATATTCCCTTAAGAATGAATGGGCTTAAATAAATGAAAATAAAAAAGTATGCGTATAATGGAAGCCAAAAAGATGAACTATTTCTCTACTTTATTTTGATAAATAGCTCTACATGTTTCGGACAGACTTACTGTCCATCATCAGGAGTCTTAATACTGCATTCACAGCAATTGTTATTTGTCGTACTGGTGTGCTGACTGTCTGCTAGCGAGGTCAGGATGGAAATCATCCCGACCTCGTTAGTAATTCTGTCCGAAACATGTAGAGTTGTATATCAAAATGAAGATGAGAAATAGTGCATCTTGTCGGCTTCCATCATACGAATGTATCAAGAGGTACGGTCCGCTGAATGTCACAAAAATAAAAAATAAAAAAAAATATGTTAATCAACGACAAGAGAGCAGGCGAATTAAGAAGTGGTGTAAAGTGGCAAGGAGCTTTAAAGTAAAAATGCATAAACAGACGTGCGTAAAACAAGGTTTGGGTGTATAATGACTGGATACAAGTTCAAATGGTCCCAAATCCTATCTGGTTCCTTTTCAACAAGACCCCAAAAAGGCAGAAGGTTGTAATTTTACGCTAGCGATGTGTTCCTCCAGTTCAACTGCAATTCCATGGGTCTTCAGGTAAAGAACTGGAATTAAGGAAAATTTTTAAGGCGTGACAATATTTCGTAAAGCTCTCCGATGTGAATTTTCTTGCGAATCTCTGCGGCAGTTGTCGGGTTATTAGACGTGCACAGATAGTCGTAAAGGACAGAGCGATTTTAATAGGCACTGACAAGAATGCAAACACTCCTGAAATGTCCTGAAGCATATTATAATACCATTACGGACTCCAGATTTACATTCACTTTTACATTCCTGCTTTTGTCTGGAGCTACGCGGCAGAAGCAGGACAGAACCACGAATACAAAGAAAAACGAAGCGCCAAATTTGACGTCATAATCGAATAGCTGCAGTCCTCTGTTCTCGAGAAGAGATGTGAATGCTTCCCCGTTGTGGAACCGCGCGCCATGCAACGTTCGTGATGTTATTAGGAGACGAACATCATCCTCTCTTATTTAATAGGGTTGTAGCAGAGAGGGAAATTAACTTAGATGAGTGTTTCCCTCCAGCAATGTACTCTCTAACCCGACGAACCGAATATTTCTTAAATTTTAACCCTGTCTGCTACATACCTTCAAAGGTTGCTTAAAAATTTACATATTTTAAATATATCAGTGAAATTTTATAAATAGAATAAGACATAAGGTAATGGAATCAGGTGTATCTTTTTTCTACCTACAACCAGAGCAGGTACTTAAATTCTAAGCCTTCAAGTGGTTGGATCTCAAAGAAAGCACAGAGACGGATGTGTTTCCACAATTATTTCCTTTATCCTGAACCACTCAATTTCGCCCAAGATATTTCCGTTTCTCGTACATCAGACTGAAAACTTACATGAGTTTCCTGTCTCCCCCACGCACGTTTAATGTCCCATCAGTATTACATTGTCTGAATTGATCATAACAATAATAACAGGAGGATGATGAAGATGCAAATTATGAGGTTTCGCATCATAAAATTCTATCTTCCCCCCTGTCACGTCCTTGTTGTTAGGTCCAGATAATTTTGTCGGTGTTGTGTTCTCGAATATCCCTTTTTAATTCCTTGCCAAAGGAGAAGTTTCATATCCACACAGACCAACATATGAATTGCTAATGTTCTTTGTTCTAATATATTGCTTTTAATGGAAGACAAGACATAACTACTTGCTAGATTTCAGATTTCCGCTGCCGTATAAAAGAAATCTGCGCTATTCTGGATTTTATGCAGCATAGAATGGTAGTTCTTTAACGACGTTTCGGAATATCCTATCTACCCCATTTTCAAGGCCAAACAGTCCAAGAAAATTTTTATCTGAATTGTGAGAAGCTTTCAAACTATTCATTACATATTCTAGGATCTATTTTTGATGCGTTGATATCATTCAACACTATTTGTTTCCATTGTATAATGGAGCTTTTTCCTTTTTTGACCATTAAAGAAATTCCCTGACTTACTGCACACCCAAAAAATCATTACGGTGATGGCTTGTAATTTGAGACAGCTTTATGGAGTAAATATCCATCCCTCTCACTTATTTAAGATATATTTCAGTAATTTCCTACCTGCGTGTAAGTATTTCAAGAGGTCTATTGGATTCAGGTTTTAAGACCAACATGTTGCAGTTATTTCAGGTTTCTCTCATGCATGCTACAACCCGCCTCTATCATTCTCTTTTACTTGATTCTCTCAATTATTTTTGGTGATGAGAACAAATTATGTAGTTCATAACAATGCAGAATTCTCCAGTCACCTACTAATGCTCTGGTAGGTTTAAATGTATGACGCCATCATTATTGATTTCAAAAGAAAAACATTTCGCAGAATGTGTAACAACTATGCAAAAACACCTGTTGAGAATTCTTCGGAAAATATCTTATACATGAATGTGTGTAGGCCTATTTATGTATTGGGACCCTCTGACGATAAACACTGTCTGTAAAACACTAGGGGTCACTTGCTGACTTGCTGGGGGAAGGGTGAACACGTCGAGACCTTATGATGATAAGCGCTCTCAGGCACTATGTATCACCTATAGGTGAAAGTATGTATATGTCGTGACCGACTGGCGATTAATGCGATCTGCAAGACGCTAGGAGTTACTTGTAGGTGGAAGTATGCACACGTCGAGACCGTTTGACGATGAACGCTGTCTGTCCGACACTTGCAGTCACTTACATGTGAACCAGTGTACATGTGGAGGCAGCCTGACAATTAATGACATGTGTTAAGCAGCAGCACTGTATCATCTGTAATGTAACAACAGATACTAGTTAGTGAAGTAAGCATAAAGTATATGTAATATGTAATATAAACTTATGTATTTATGTATGTAATGTATATATATATATATGTATGTGTGTGTGTGTGTGTGTGCGCGCATATGTACATATGTTTGTATGTGTGTTTTTGTATGTATGTATGTATGTTTGTATGTACGTGTGATGATTGTATGTATGTATGTATGTATTTAGGTATGTATGTATAATTGTATGTTTATGTATATATATATATATATATATATATGTATGTGTGTGTGTGTGTGTATGATTGTATGTGCGTGTGTGTGTATGTGTTTATGTACAATTATATGTTTGTATGTATGCATTTATGTATGTGTGTATGATTGTATGTATGTCTGTATGTATGTGTGTGTGTGTGTGTGTGTATGTGTGTGTATGTATGTATGTATGTAGGTCAGTAAAAACTGGGACCTAAATGAGATACTTAATGTTAACCACCGCACACCTGATTAGGACAGCTACATTTGGCCCGACAGAAAAGCTAAGAGTTTGAATGTGGTTGTGAATGGATGGTGGGAGGGAGGGGGGAGGGAAGGGGGACAAGAATTAACAGTTACAATTCACATTTTGATTCCAAGCGTCAGAAATTCGAATCCAAGCCGTTATGTAGGATGAGATACCTGATATGCATTACAAAACTGTGTACAATATTTGACGGAACGACTGAAATAGAACACATTCGTACGTGCTTCACAAAGACATTCTGTCATGAACAATCCCACTGGCATGTCATCTCCATGTGGCCTTCCGGGTGTATGTTAGATATCTTTAAAAAAAAGTCTTCTGGAATATGACGTCGTGTAGTTCGGTGACTATTTAACAAGCTACAAGAAGACAGTAATTTTCGTATATACGCCTACCCCCGTTTCTGATCTCATATATAAATGAGGTACTTTGAGAAGGACAAACAATTTATTCTCAGGGATTACCTTTTAACAGAGAAGTATTTAAATTACAATGAAGATTTCCGTACCTGCCTTCATCGAAAGTTTCGGTAACTTCACTCACCGCTTTTCTTTCATATTTATATCTTAATCGCAGTTGAGAGGATGTTGTTAAATAAACAAAAAGAAAATGGACTTGAAGCGACGCCCTGTTGTACGGCAAGCTACTGCCCTGCAGCAATTAACGTCACAAGCTGTGCCGAAGTTTGTCCAGTTTGCTCTTCCTTCCGTCGCGATGGCAGCAGCAGCACCAGCAGACCGACCGACAGAGCCAGAGCGAAGTTCCGGACAGTGACTACTGTGGCAGCGCTCCTTGAATTTCAATGTCGCAATTACGAGCCATTGGATATTCGCAACACGATCCAGCGTGCCATCGTTTACAGCAGCAACACAAAGGGCACAAAAGGCACAAAACTGCAGAAAGGACCAGCAGAAATATTAGCTTCATTGTACTGCTATTACAGGCAGTTCTTCCCTGTTACTTCGTAATGAGTTTGTGTGTTCGGACCTACTGCTGCTAGTTTGTGCGTTCAGGAGGGCAGCAGAGTCATCCTTTCCTGCCTAATTGCAGAACAAATGACAGGTTTTACTAGGCAGTTACTGGACGATTTTTTTTACCAATCTTCTCATAAACGTATTGCTAGAGTGATATTATATTAACGTTATAATGGCGCCAGATGTACGTCAGCAGTGGAGAATGCGGTATAAAGCCCGAATATGTAGCAGACAGACCGCGTGATTTTAAATTTATCCATGGACCATGCAGTGAGACAAGTCATCATACATACACACCAAAACTTCCTCCATGTTGTGACCTTTCTCTGGTGTTGCATGGAGGTACTCTGGAAGGAAAAATACAGTAACGTTTAGTTATATCTTAGACGCGCAATAGTACAGTTAAAATAGTAATATTAAAATGGTTAAAAATTTTTAAAAGGGGTAATACTGAATGCATATCGTAATAGTTACCATCTAAGTTGCAAACATATATCTATTACAGCAATTCAGGGACACGTCCCTGTGTATCAGTGCAACAGTGGAAGAACGTGATGCTGCTGCAATGGTAGTGAAGAATGAAGTTATTAGTGAGAATTCGTTTATTTTGTAGCCTGTCTTACGACAATTTTTTTAAAGCTAGCTGTCCATAGGGTGCAATCTAGTTGCTTCCGCTTTCAATTTTCAGTATACCCTCCTTTCCTTAAGGTCATCCGGTAGTTGCTTCCATCATCTCCGCGGTCTTCCCGTCACTTGTATCCTTTCCCTAATATTTTTCCTTCAATAACGTGTTTTAGAAGACAGTTCCTACGCAAAAAATAACCAATCCAGTTAACCTTCGTTATTTTTATTATATGTAGGATATTATACTCTCTCTGGACTCCATGTAATTTTGGTTGCTAATAACTGTACTAATTTTAGCAAACAACGGAATGCTGGAACACAAATTAAAATATTCAGGCTTAGTATTTAGCAAGTGAAGTGTAACGTAACTTCTCGAAAATACTCTATTGTTTGGAAGGGATCGGCGAGGATTGGAGTTGAAATTTACATTTACACGTGTATGAAAATGTAAATATACATAACGACAAATGGGTTAATTTGAATGTTAATGGTTTGTAACTGCCTGCTGGATCATATTCACATCGCACAGCAAAAGCCTTTCTAATGTAGCAGTAGCGAGGACATTTCTAATATTCAGCAATATTCAGATTTTCTTCCATTCCTACTGCAAAATATCATATAAAATTTTATTCCATTTATAGTTCAGTATAAGGTAATCTGGAACTCAGTTTGTATTAACAACGTTGTGAGGTTGGCAAGATTATATATTATATGGTTGTTACACTAATTACTTATAGAATTTTCCTTGGTATTACTGAAACTGAAAACTGCAAATGAACGAGACAGTGTTATTAGTTTACAAGACATTTTAGCTTTTATTTAACTCGTGTTTGACTGCACTTTTAAACAGTAACACAAAGAAGTACTTTATATCACGCGAAGTTACAATCACTAGTAATAGACTCAGCCACAGAATGCACAATTTGAATCGATGTAATTACGACTTTTCTTAGTAGCGGTGGATCATAACCGAAACGTATTCAGTACGGTCACAAAGAAGTTTCACTATTGCTATCACACAAATCTCTTTTAAAGTAAACTGTTGTAAAGCGGATTAGCATTGAGTAATTAACCAGTCGCCGTGTGGTCTAAGGCGTAGGTCAGTAGCCACTCGATTGCTGGGATTGCAGGTTCGAATCCCGCTGAGGGCATGGATGTTCGTCGTTTGTGTTTGATGTGTGTTGTATAAATAGCGGCCTCTGCGACGAGCTAATCGTTCGTTCATTGGAGTCCTACTTGGTGTGAGTGTGAGTGTCTGTGTGTGTAATTGTGTGTGGTCTAGAAGCTTAGACAATAAGCCCGAGTTGCGCTGTTGCAGGACCAAGAAATTAACCAGTCGACTTAAATGGTAGACGGTCTGTGTTTACTTATGAATATATATATATATATATGACGTAGAGGGATGCTGATAAGTCCTTAGCCCGACCAGGAAGGAAACAAGACAATGTTTCTGTCAGAATGGCGTGAATTTCCTTCGGTGCCTTGCCTTGCAGAAAATAAACTTCATGACAGCTCGCGCCTCGATTTTGTTGAAATCGCGAGCGTCCCTGACATTCTTCCGAGCTTGTTTCCTTCCTGGTCGGGCTAAGGACTTATCAGCACCCCGGTAGAACCGATTTGGATTATATATATATATGTATATGCACACACAGAGTCGAAATCGGTTATAAAGTCGTAAAGGGAAATAAATACATAGTGTTTTTCTAACCGAGGAGTATTCTAATATGGTTAAGAATCAGGAATTAATTATTACCACAGAGTATCTGACGATATAGGTGATGTGTCGTATAAACTGATGTCGTTATAATGTGTATACTTGTATTTATAGTTTGTTTACTCAATGCCAATTTCAACTGCTCAGATTACATACAGTGTAACATGAAGTTACAGAAACCAAAGTGGAAATACGTACAGCAATTAGGTGAATACGTATTTACCAGTAACGACTTGCATTGTTTGTTATAAATAGTGCGTATGAAGATATGTGGTTGGGAACATGTTATGACTGAGCGCGAGATGATTTCCTTAATATTTCTCGGTGAAAGGATAAACACAACAGTATCACAACAGCTGGTGACCTGAAGAGTATAGTGCCCTCATGAAGAGATTGCATAAGTGGCTGCTAGTGATTCGACAGCTCCTTTTGGTTTGGAGCCTTACGACCGTGTAGTGAGGAATCTGCTTCGATTTTCGGTAGGTGTAAACACGTTTCCTCCTTCCCAAAGCATTCCGCTGTTTTATATCCAATGGGTACATCTTTCTTCGGTACCCAGTGGCCAGGATATGAATTATACCTCCGTCTGGGCCACAGTCACGAATGCATAGAGACATAATAATAATAATAATAATAATAATAATAATAATTATTATTATTATTAACTGCAATTGGGTTGTCATCCGGTGGCAGTGGTTATTTTACATGTATACAAAATATGAAATTGGTTACTAATAAATTTAAGTCGGGAGGGCTACATGAGAATTATGTAGTGGCAACTTGGAATCGTGGGAACCATCTCAGCACTTGCATATAGACACAGGGAAACCAAGAGGAACCTGTGTCGACGTGGCCGGTCGCAGGACCTTCCGAATACTGATTTCTAGCCAGCAGTCCGGCATCAAAAGTAAAAACAGCAATACACACATAGTACAGCAAATACACGTAAGATGACATTACACACAAGACAACTAACAACAATACACACAAGACATCTCAAAATACAACATGTACAAAAGGTAAACAACACCATGGTAAGAAAGTACTGTATACATTACACACGCTGTTCCAAATACTGATCAACTAATTGCCAATTGAAAACCAGTAACAGTTCTTTTGTTGTGGCCCATAAGCCCAAATCGGATACAGGCCACCTCTTTTCTGAGGTTTCCAGATCACACAAATCCAGACACTCACACGCCCGGTAGAACTCGTCTGAACGAGTGACCAGCTCGCCAGAGAGGTGGCTACCTACAGAACACACAACTAACAGGAGAGACGAAAATTCCTTCCCTCAGCCTTATTCGAAACCGCGATCCCAACAATCGAGGGGCCGCAGATCTACGCCTTAGAGTGCAGGGCCAACGGTACCGTCAGAGCGACCCACTTACCTTTATATTTACCTCGTACGCTTAGAGAGCCTTCATACTACGTACATGTAAATGCTTTTCAAAATTTCTCAGTAACACGTTAATGAACTAGAGAGTGTCAAGGAGGCCTTTCATTATTCTGAACTCACAACAATCTGAGATCTATGCTTTCTCACGGCGATGATTATTAAAATTGACTTATCACGTGTGACGCCGTGTAGTTTGGTAGACACGTAGACCTACAACCCTTTTAGACAAAAGTACTGTCTCATCGCACTAACCTTTCAACCGTTAAGCTTCTTCCGGAGCTAACTGATTTATTACCAGACTTCACGGCATCGCATCCAAGAATGTGTTAACATTCATCAGCATCTAGTCTCTCGTAACAGAGTTAACAACACCACAAAATACGGATTATGGCACAATTTACAGAGATCAGAAATCAGGTCCCCTGTTCGTGGTTGCCTGCAACACAGCGCTGTTTTGCTTTCTTCTTCAGTTTCGCGAGCATTTTGTCCCCTTTTCCCCAAAGACGTCAAACACGCTGCAGTTGTGTCAACAGTTTCAGGAATCTTGCTGATACCGACGGTAGAGTGTGACCCTCCCACCACAGCACCGCAGTCAGTTCGTGACGGCCATTGCCAATAAGTTTCACTACCCAAATTTTAAACCCTGAGCTGCTCCTAAATTCATTTCGTCCCTTCTTATCACTGCAGAGGTCTTCAGCGTAGGGTGGTTTAGGAAGCAATTAAGATGTCTCAATTTAACTGTAATTGAATAATGACAGTAAAATTTAAATAAAAAACATATGATCGTATAATCATGATAAATATAATCATTAGACAAACATATAATCATTATTATCTTCTGCGTTGGCGCAGTTGGTTCAGTCACTGCGCTGCAAGTCGGAAGGTAACGTGTTAGTTTCCTGATAGGAGTTTCCATTAACTTAAACGTTCCGGCCGCACTAAGGCCTTGGGTTCTTCTCAGCCTATGACAGAAATGAGTACAAATCATTGCAAGAAATGTAATTTCAAGTTTTTTCTAATTTCAAATAGTTCGTAGTTTTATTTTACACATATTTGTTTTATATATATATATATATATATATATATATATTAAGTACCGACTATAATTCAGTCACGAGCTTGAGCAAAGCAAAAGTTAAAGCAATGTTGTGCAGGCATTTTGAAGGCCCTGATGATTCCACGAGTCTGAAGCTCCCATATTTCGAGACGATAAGCACATGAAGGTGGTAAGATTGTTAGCCCTACTCACCGGCCTCCTCTACCCACCTGGAAATAATCCTGGTGCTCATTTCTGTTAGGTACTGAATTGACCCCAAGGCCACAGTGCGGCAAGAAGGATTATGTCAATGAAAAATTGAACCCGCGTCCTTCCGGCTTGAAGCGCAGTGCCTCAACCTACTGCCCCACCGCTTGCCCCCTTTCTCTTGACTGCAATTTACGATAAGCTTCAGTAAACGGGCTACAGAAGTACCGATAATGCCAGCACGCAATGCAATCAGCAACCATTGAAATAATCTCCCGTGTTGTTAAAGGAACGATCAGATTCCGCAGGCATTTGTTGAAAATGAATAGCAATACAAAGTTGCTGAGCTAAAGAGGTGTAAGTGTTGTATTCAACGTGTGATATGTAACGTTCTGGAATTGCTTATACAGCAGAAATAACTCCGTCACATGAGGACGCGCTGATCCTCTGCGTGTTTGATCATATGAAATAGAAACTAAAAAGTTCTATTCTGATTTTTACAGTAAACCCTTAAAATGAAGTGTTCTTATGTATTATAGCCCTGGAGACAAAACGTTAAATCACAGTTTCTCTCAATTTCCACACCACGAAAATGAAAATTTCTTAAGAGAAAGCTTGATACGTATCTCTTTGTGTTCAGTATGAAGCTGCAATGTCGACAGAAGCGTAGAGACCTCTTGGCTTCTTTGTAACAGTAGAATTGTGAAACTGTCTACATAACATTTGCTTGGTGCCTTTCTGAAGGTCATATTTCGAATGGTAAATAATTTAATTATAACGCTGTCCGTGTGTTGAATTAATTAAGCACTTCGCTCTGAAATAATAGGAGGAGTTGGGATGTAGTTACACGTTTTTGTTAATCTCGACATTAGATGAAGGTGAGTGGTCAACTTCACGTCTTGACCCCTTGACCCTCGGAAAAAAGGACCCATTTTACCCACTGCTGGGCTGACCACAGAGCTATTCTAGACAAGGTGGAGGACAGAACCCCCTGCTTCCAATTTCAGATCCTTCAGACGTCCATCCCGTACTCAGTCACTGTAACTGTCTGATATTGTGTAGTCGAATACAAATTTAAATGTTTTTTTTTCTCCCAAATGTTGATAACTTTCTGCCATATAATACAGAGCCACGTCTGAGACAAGAGTGTTCTAAATAATGATAGCTGAATTACCTTAGAATTTACGTGAGAAAGACAAACAAGATGCTCGCTTTTTCTCAATAATTTATTTCATTCAATTTATCCTCGACATGTTTCGAACAAGTAACTGTTCATGAACAGGAGTTCTGTACAAGCAGCTTGCAGTATTTTCCCATGCATCTCTATGAGGAGTATAGTCGCTGACACGATACGAATTCGCGATACGATTAATACCCCTCTTAAGATGCATGATGAAATACTGTAAGCTGTTTGTACAGAACTCCTCCTGATGATGATGAGCAATTACTTGCTCGAAACATGTCGAGGATAAATTAAGTGAAATAAATTACTAAGAAAATTATGCATCTTGTTGGTCTTTCTCACGCATGTGTATCACGAAGCACGGTTCAGAAAATGTACCGTTTACCTTAAAATTTGTAAGTTTTTCATTGCATTATGCCCGTATTTTCCTTAGAAATCATAAATAAAAATAGTTTCAGTCCTTCTGAGACTATTTCACGGATTTGTGAGCCCATACAAAACGTGCACTGTAATGGAAACTACATTGTTTCAACAGAAAACCGTCTTACTAAAGTTTCTATAACTAAGTCTCGTCATTGTGATAGAAGCAGATATGTGGTAGGGGCTAAAATGTACGCTGTACAAATGAAGGCACTACACAACGTGGTACAGTGTCGCCAGCATCCACCTGCTGGAACAGACGCAGACTTCTAAACTTGTACCATTCTATGCGAGTCAGGTTTCAGTGTATAATTGCCGGAGTCAGCTAACAAACTTTGCATGTGCTGGTGGAAGAACTGTTACTAGGGTGGTAACAAATTAACGTTACAGTAATATATGTAAATAATCCCATTACTGAAGGATGTAGGTCTGTAATATCAGGCGCGTTTCACTAAATTTACTTAATTTGCATTAGTTTTGGAACATAAACATGCGTAGATTTATTTTCGTCTATGTTTCAGAAACTTGGTAAGAAATGATCACCGTCATGATGATAGGTCAACCGGTTCCATCGTCACATATCTGAGTTAATACGGTAAATATGCTAGGGGGTTCGTGGCCGAGGGATCAGGGTTAGAATTCTGGCTGAAGCAAAGAGATTGCTCACTATTTTCTACAAATCCTAGATGGCTTCTGCAGTCCACGCATCCTTCTAAATTCGAAGAGACTTGGTGGTGAAACTGACAACTCATCTTTGGTGGTGACACGAAGAATGCGTGGAGCCTTATTCACCCATATTTCTTCATGGAGTTTTGCTCCACTTTACCTATTTTTCAGCTCTCTAGTTTAATATTTAAAGTATAATTGTATTAGAAAGAACAAATAATGGGAAAAAATGTGACATGCACAAGTAACTATGAAAAAGTGATTATCCACTGTAGCCGATCATTTTTAGTGTAGTTGTTTCTTAGGATTGCTGGCGTCAGTTACGGACGGTTCATGGCATGCGTTGTAAGTTAATCTGTCAACATATATTCAGGACCATTGGTGATAGGTAGGAGGAGAGAGATTTAAATGAGAAAACGTTAGCAGCGTACAGCGGACGCTAGCAGTACAGTGCGAATTCAGTCGCGTACGAGTGTGGTGTAAGTGGGGGTACAGAGAAGTGACTGTCATTTTCCAAGAAATGATCTAGTTGTTTTACTGGATATAGCGCTCCATTATTTTATATCAAGAATAAATCGAGTAAATAAAACAATTAAAAAAGAAATAATTAAAACTATATGTGATTCGGTGAACCACACCCGTTTCCCGAAAGAGGATCACCTACCAGACTGAGCGCGTCGGGACAACAAAGTTACGAAGGGTGATCGTGCAGAACA
>Ga0131853_10010726_pt1 | contig 16756 bp, 8 predicted proteins | sample TergutLab28metaG_FD_92764 | JGI IMG/M metagenome (GOLD analysis project Ga0131853, IMG submission 92764) | Labiotermes labralis P1 segment gut microbial communities from Petit-Saut dam, French Guiana - Lab288 P1 (version 2) (version 2) | ecosystem: Host-associated > Arthropoda: Insects >...
AGCCACTCTAGGTTCGTGATACAACCTGATGATGGCCCAGGAATAGGGCCGAAACATGTTGTTGTAAACCTTCCAATAATTAGCCAATAAAATAGTTGTGTTTGACGGTAAGTGCCACGCACACAATGTATTGTTCAAATCCCAGCAGAACTTATTGGAATAGGAAGTAAAACGCGTGCTGAGATCCATAAAAATATAAATTCTGTTTGTAAAATGAACGAATTACTACCACTGAAAGCAGATATATTAAGTACGGGACATATCACTGCTATAAACTACATGTAATATTTCATCCAAAATTTTCTTATCAATTCTTATCTTATATGGAGAACAAAATTATTGGTAATCACCAGTGTGTATTTCGATGTAACGTATATAATAGTGTACTGGTCACATGTTCTGGGGCCATCAAATACCTTATGAAAATAGGTAAACATTGCAAGCAAGCCTATGATGCGGTTAGGAGGTACGGTCGTTTAACATTCACGTTAAGCCTTCCATACCCATAAAAATAATTTGGTTAATTAAAACGAGTTTAGATGAAAGCTATAGTGTGAAAACCGGATAGAAAAAAATGTATGTGACATATTTCCTATTCAGAATGGTCTAAAAAAAAAAGGAGATACTTCATTGCCATTGCTTTTCAACGTAGTTTTAGAATAAGCCTTTGGACTGGTTACGTAAACCAGGGTTGGAAGAAAAATTGAATGGAACACGTTAAGTTCTGGCCTACGCTGATGATGTTGATTTATTGGGTAAAAACACAAGGAAACCTACTCTAAATACATAGTAGTTTTTTAGTCGCTGTAAAGAAAGTTTTTAAAAGCAAATATTGAGAAGGCTAAATATATGAACATACATTCTGATCAGAATGTAGGGCACAGTCATAGCATATAGGTCCTCGTCCAACACAGTACATTTCGAATATTTGGGAAGGATACTAACAAATCAAAATTGTGTTCATGAATCAATTAAGAAAAGATTAATATCCGGGAATAAGGTAAAGGTAAAGCAGTCCCGTTACAGGCCTGGAGTGTTCCAGAGAGTTCCAGGAAGTTGAGGTTCCCAGATTTTATGACAACGGCACGGGATTGTGGTAGGTTATCAGCCTTACGCACCGGCCGCCTTTACCCCCAGGAAATGCTCCTGGTACTCATTTCTGTTAGAGGCTGAGTCGACCCCAGGGCCATAGTGCGATCGGAACGATTTTATGTCAATGAAAAATTCCAATAACACAGGCTAGGATCGAACCACCGACCTTCCGATTCGTAGCACAGCACCTTAACCACTTTGCCACCGCGGTCCCCAATATCCGGGAATACGTGCCGTCATTCCGCCAAAAATCTTTTGTCTTTTGTTTCTGTCTAAGAATGTAAAATTAAAACATGTGAAACTGTAATTGTGCCTGCTGTACATGGGTGTGTAATTTGGTCTCTCGTTGTGAGGGAAGGAACTAGGCTGACGGTGATTGACAGCATGGGTCTGAGGGAGATAACTGTGCCACAGAGAGGGAAGTGACAGGAGACTGAGTAAAACTACGTTAAGAAGAGCTTCACGGTTTATACTCCTCACTAAAGATTATTGTGGTGATCATACTAAAGAGGATGAGATGGGTAGTGAATGTGGCACGTATGGAAGGAACAAAAATGTCTGCAGGGTTTTCCTGGGGAACTTGAAAGAAAGAGACCTCTTTTAGGATCTGGGCGTAGATGACAAAATAAAATTAAAACAGATCTTAAAGGAGTGGAATGGGAGACCGTGGGCTTGATTAACCTACCTCAGGATAAGGACAAGAGGCGGGCCTTTGCGAACACCGTAATGAGCCCTCAGGTGCCATTAAATGTGGTAACCTTATTATATAGAGGAAGAACTGTTAACTTCTAACAAGTATTCTGCTCCAGTGGAGTTAGTAAAAAATTCATTAACAATTTCGAAAAGCGTGATTCTGAATTCTTATGAAAGCAGCCAAGAAATGTATGATTTCATTAAATTATCTGAAGATATTCTTCATCTAACACATGCTTCGAGCTTATGATTGGAGGGTTTCCTTACACTCAAATTAGTATTAAAAAGCCTACAGTTTTGTCCAAAATTCGCTGCATTTAGTCGACATATTCAAGTGAAGTTTGCTTTTTCCTCTGTTGGCATGTTGAGTGACAGTGGGTCTTCATACAATGCTTTGGGTAAACTGATTGCCCTGGTACTTGGTACAGTCGATGGCCCTCCGGAGCTCGCATCACTTGCAATATACATCTGCCCTCCTTACAAAACATAATCTATTCGTAAAATTTCCTCTGGCTGACAGAGGTTCAGCCATAACTAAACTTTCATTCTTCCGTAAATTTCTGTAATAATAAAGCCCCTTCAATTCGGAAAGTGGATTACAGGTTCCCGATATTCTTTGAAGCATTCTGTCAATCGATCTTCCACATTCAGCGAGCTATCTTTGGGTTGCATCTGTGACTGCAGTTGAGGGTTCTAGCGCCTCTTGCGAAGATGGGGGTAGGCAGGTAAGCAGACAAGTCATTCAGCGATAAGGTAGAAAAATGGCATCTGCTATTAGTTCAGAAAACATAACCGCGATTCGGTAAAGTTGGCCTGAGCCTTATGATATTCTTAACCTAGGCAGAAAATATGTTTTCCAATGACAGTAGTCCATCCTGAACCGAAGATAATTCCACCCACGGTGTTCGCCGTGATTTTTCGCCACTAACCCAGCAATGGTAACAGATACGGGTCCTATAAAGAGTAGAGACTGACTCCAAAGAGAGACGGTTTATAACGTTCATATCGCCCATGTTTTTTAGTGCTATGAATACACTTTTTTTTATGGTGAACTGAAATTCTGGCATTCTCTGGTATAAATACACAAAAGCGATCCACATATGTAAAATTACAGAAAAGAACTGAATGTGATCCGTCAACCGACGTGTATTACGACATAACAGAGCACGAAAATACGCACGGTACAGACAAACAAGAGATAAAGAGAAAATGTGGTCGGTGACTGCACCCCATGATGTACGCCCATTGTTGACCTGCTACATGAAACTGTTTGCACGCAACTGAGATCTGGGCGTGTTTGGATTCGTTCGTTCAGAGAGACCTTGCCCACAGCGTGGAAACTATAACCGCAACACAGCTAGGTGCGCCCATGATAATCACAAAACTACGTATTATTATTATTATTATTATTATTATTATTGTAATCATCATCATCATCATCATCTCCTTTATGCAGGGTATTTATACTTATATTCCTGAGAAAAAATATGTCCCTAGGGAATAAAGTGTTGCAGCTATTCTGTTGTTACTATTCATGGTGCTTATATCGTTTGTTCCACTGTTGAATCTATTGTACTTTTACATTAGTACTTTCCGAAGTATGTGTGCAGTGTCCAATATGGCTGTTTTCTGTATTTCCTTGACTTCATGTTTTCCTGGTATGTTGCTCATGTATTTTCTAAATGACTTTGAAATAGTCCCAGTTGCCGCTGTTATTACTGGTATCACCTTTGTTTTTACATACCACGTGCGTTATTGTTATTTAGAATCTTCTCGGCTTCTTATTTAATCACATTTCTGTCTCATGAGATTGCAACGTCTATTAACATACATGTTCTCTTTTCATTATCACGGATTATAATGTCTGGTTTGTTGTTGGGGATAGTTCTGTCAGTTTGTACTTGTTGATTCCACTTGATTGACTTATTATTATTATTATTATTATTTCCGAATTTCTCACTTCTCAGCTTTGGCTGGGAAATATTCACCTATCCTGGGATGCAGTAATCAACAGAATTAGGCTCGGTGGTCTTATTTGTAGTTTAAGAAGTTTCTTACAATTGAACATGTGCCAAGAATTACAGACTTCTACATGTGTATGTACATGTTCGGGTGTAAGTTAAGTCTTGTTAGACTCTGTGATAGTGACCTTGGAATTACTCCCCTAGATGATATTACTATCGGAAATACTTGTGCTGCCTTTTGCTTCCATATAGCACTTATTTCATTCGCCAGTTCTGGGTTATTATTATTATTATTATTATTACGTAACTACCAGAAGTTGTTTTAGTCACGTATATAAAATTCACGGCATGCAGCATGTTTGAAGTTTGAAAGTGATTCTAGTTCACAGGCGAAAGGATCTGTCAAAAAGCTTAATTTGGATAGAGAGGAAGCAGAGTGAAATGAAGAAAACACGTGAAATCTGTATTTTAACGGAAGGTTCTAGACGCACAAAGAACAGTTTTGAAAAACATAGGAATCGCCAAAATAAGCAGCCCTTCTAAAAGAAGTATCAAGGCACAAAATCCATAAGTAAATCTTAGATATGTAACTTCACCTCTGTATAGTGTATTTACGAAATAGTTAAATAAGTGCCCAATTTTCGGGTGCTAGTGACCGTACATGTATAGCCAGAAGGCGTTTCCAAATCTGATGTTCTTCTAGATATAATCAGATCGATGATTATTAGATAAACGTGCTAATTAACGTGCTAATTTATTTATCACTTACCGCTTAGAATTTGCTGAAGATAACACCGGCAGTTGGGCAGTCTATCCGGAAACAGAACGCTATGTTTTGCTTCTGAAGACACGAAGAAGTAATACAGAAGTACAGTCACATCAAGAACACATCGGCACCATTACAAAACACAATGGACAGAACAGCTAGTATATATCTTTTCGGTTCAGATTCTTTCCAACGTAAGCGATTTCTGTTTTATCACCACGTCGTGTGTTCGTTTCTACATTTCCTCCCAGAGTTTAAAGACACTTATATTAAAATTTAAAACATGGGCTCGATTGTTATGAAATTTCTTTATCACTGTTACGTCAAATCCATATCACGACATTCCTCTGAAGCATACTCTAATCATACAACTTAGATTCTGGACTTTCCACACGCACACGTAAAGGCAGGCCAGCGCAACGTAGGTAAATATTAATGTTTTAGTTCCTTGTTAAAAAACACATAAATGGATGATAATATTAAAAGGGGTCTTCAAGAAAATGGATGGATGGGGCGTAGATTGAAATCATCAGGCTCAAGAAAGGGACTTGTGGCGGCATCTTGTGAACACGGCATTCAAAATTCGGGTTTCATAAAATTTGAGAAAAGTATTCACTTGTTCAGGAAGCAAAAACTTCTCAAGAATGTCTGTATTCCATGGAGTTCGTTAGATCGTTAGGTTAGACAGTTACTTAAAATATACAATACATGAATGGAAATTGCAAAGCTTTTAAATTGAAAGACTTGAAACATTCTATAAGAACACGTACGCCCTATTGTTATGTAACCATAGGCGTTACAAAGTACTTGCATTCTGACACTGTAAAAAAAAATGCCATTATAAATGAATATAAGAATATTACCCGAAATTCGTTTCTATACTACCTGCATTTGTTCTGGATATTTTAAAGACATAAAAGAAATTCTTATACAGGAGTGTGTGATTTCAGGAATATGAACAATTCACAAAAGTTAAAACCAGGCGAGTGTAATGTGTCCCAGAGGTAACACTTCTTTCTGCCTACATTACAAGTCCTGCTGTATGGACCGTCACACAGTGTAAATGCTAAATCAGCAGCTTGTCCGATCACAAATTTTGTCCCTCAAGAGTAAAGCCTATTATTAACTGCTTGTTTGTGAGAAACTTTGAATGTAAATCAGCAAAACCTAAAGGCATGGCACTCGTGATTTAACTTGACGTTCTCTTTCCAAAGTCGCATTTTCTCTAACTGTACACTAGAGGCTTGGGTACGGCTATTTGTAAGACTCCAGATCGAAAGCACACAAAATCAATTTCGTCCGACTTCTTGACAAGCAAAAGAATCAAAGTTTTATTTATTCACCAACTGGCGCACTAGTGAGTTGTCTTAAAAAAACAACATTAAAATTTACATTAAAACATCTCCGACATGTTTCGGTGATACAGTTAAACTGACATAAGGGAGCTCATTAATTTGTGCTTACTAAAGTTACGGTTCTTAAAATAGTCCGTTAAAATCCATCGGTGTGTGTGTGTGGTTAATACGGTGGTGGTGTGGCTGCATATATTAGGTCTGTAATGAATAACAGTGTGTCAAATACTGTGATAATAGAATTTTCAAAACATAATGAATCGTATCGCAATTGGCTGGACTTAACCTTTATTGGTGTCTGTATGTTGCAGTATTCGGTAGTAGACCGAGTTAGGGAATTCGTAGCTGGTTATGTGACGTGTTAACCAGCTCGTACAGAGAATTTATGTCAATGACCTTCTGTCGTACAGAGGATTTATGTCAATGAACACACCACCACCGTATTAACCACACACCGATGTATTTTAATAGACTATTTTAACAACCGTAACTGTAGTAAGCGCAAATTAATGAGCTCCCTGATGATGGTGTAACTGTAACACCTAAACATTTCGGAGCTGTTTTAATGTAAATTTTCATGTTGCTTTTTAAGACAACTCACTAGTGCACCAGTTGGTGAATAAATACAACTTTGATAATATCAAGATGCACGGTACGAATGTGAAACGAAAAAGCAAAAGAATTTTTCAATATAACACACAACATAAGTACGAACCAAACTGCTCCAGAGACTTATCTATGCATTTTCAATGTGTTTACCTAAACTAACATACAGCACATCACTTGCGTGGCCAGTTGATTCACAAACATCTCAGATGTCATTGAAATGTCATACCCCGTAGCACGCATATGCACGCACAGCTTCGCAATTTAATAATGCAAACCTCAAACTACAGTGCATCTTTGACATATCGACAATACGCATAAATCTACTTGTGACAAACTCTGCACAGTGTTGAGCCTTCAGTCAGCCAATTCGCAAACGGAATCCAATTTGTCAACAGGACATTGTAGTGTAATAGGCGTTATAGTGAGGCTAATATGTATCTTTCTTGAGTTAGTACTAGAACGTCGACGAAGGAATTAGGGGAGGAAACGAATGTCATGGAAACCTGCCAAAGTGCTTACGTAAATGGACTAGACGTCAAGTCTGTGTGGGAGGCACAGTCTGCCCCCACGCAAATATGCAAACTAAGAACCACGTTAACCAGCATGTTCGGTTGCATAGGTTATCACACATTTGGATTCTTCTTCCGGCTTCTGTTTACATCAAGATTAACAACTGAGACCTTTACAAAAACACATGTGTACGATGATATGACCGTATCTTTAATTCCATTGCTTTTATTTACCTCCGAAGCGTAGACGGTACAGCGATTAGCTACGCGCTGGACGGCCTGGCTTTCGAATCCCGGTACGGGCAGATTTTTCTGTTCTCAAAACGTCCAGACCGTCTCTGGGACCCATCCAACCTCAAACTGATGTGCACCAAGGTTCTTTCCCGGGGGTAAAGTGGCCGGGACGTGAAGTTATCCACTCACCTGCATCTAGTACCGAGTTAAGAAAGAATTGAGCCATACCGTTACTTCCCTTAGTATACATGTTTTCGTGCTCCACACTGCTGACAAATTCCAAGCACAATGCGATGTAATGAACAACCAGCTGAACACAAATAAATACTCCATGCTGTTATTTAATTTTCTTATGAAAAAAAGTGTTAGTAAAATCTCGACACTCTAACGGTCAAGATTATTCGTGGCGTCCAAGATCCCACAATGACAATAGTTGTTTCCCTTGTCGTTATCCTGTTTACTGGTTTTAGATCGGAGTTTTTATACTGAAGGAAGTAATGGTGCATCAAAAAATACACTAAATGTAGAAAAACAATTTGCGCAACACCCTACCGTCGTGTTAGTTTACCATTATCAATCCAGTCCACACATACACAACACTCGAACACCATACTGTTACCGATGATCCCGGTTCGAAACCAAATCAGAAATACGCTAGGCGGAGAGACAGGCAAAATTACATTGGGACGAATAAGTATTAATTTAGGACTTCGAGCAATAATAATACCAGTATGGTACAATAAATTGGTACATTGGAAGGGTGCAGATTCCGAGGTTATTTGATGTCCAAATTTGATGTTCGTGTGACCGTGCATCCTTAACCTTTTGGCGCCGGAATTATTTTTTTTAATTTTAGCACATTCTGTATATAAAATGTGAATAATACGGGAACCAAATATGTTAGAATTATGAAACGAACTGCGTTTTGAAGAGAAAAAAACGGAGAGTATATACCATGTTTAAAATATTCAGTACCTATATTTGTTGAATAAATATATAAAATGCAACTCTAGAGGTTAGCGGTGCGGTACGACCACTATAGTTGACATTAGGTGTCAAAGGGTTAATATGAAATGATTTGTTAGACCAACTTGATGCAACAATTATGATTTATTGATAAACCAGTGACTCAACATGTTTCGGGCACCATTGTGCCCATCTTCAGGAGTACAAGGCTGTACACTACTGCATATGGTTTTCAGCACAATAAGTGTACAGCCTTGTACTCCTGAAGATGGGCACAATGGTGCCCGAAACATGTTGAGTCACTGGTTTATCAATAAATCATAATTTTTGCATCAGGTTGGTCTAACAAATCAAATCATTCCGAGGTTATTGTTGTTGCAAAGTTTATGACTGTTTGTCGCGCGGAGGGATTCGGCCTGCTCTTAGCTAAGACTTGTGACAGCATCGACGCTCTGACCGCCTGTTAAAAAAAACCCACCCTCTGAAACTTTCGGCACACATCAATCGGACGGCTGTTTGTGGTTGATCAGGGATGTGGCCGTGAGGCTAGCCCAGAAAGGGGTTCGGAGACAATTCTTGGCTGACACTCGTGCGAGCAAGTTGAAAGGGAAATACGGGACGAAAACAAAGAGGTGTATTGTGTTGATGAAATTCCTAACAGTGCCGGACACAAATAATTTGGTTGTGAATACTGAACTTACAAAGATTAAAGTAATTGTGAGAATAAACCTGAAATGGCTAACCTCGACTCTCCTTTTTATCCATTCGGTTGACACTTGACGTTTCCTGTGACCACCAAACGATATATTCCCTGGGTAGAGTTCGTGTTCCCGACTTTGAGATTTGGCCGGTTATGATAGTTCGGTTATTATTATTTGCTACCACGTGTTTCGGTCGTTCGTTCGACCATCATGAAATAGAAAAATACAGGTATATAAAGAAATCACAATCATTCAGATAATATACATTAAATTTTATTCCCAAAAGAGAAATAATAAAACAGAAATATTCCATAAAATTTTTAATTAAAATCCAAAGTATCATAAAATGCAGTTAAAAGAGGATTCTGTACATAACACGTCTATTGTTTTGAGTAGTGAAGCAACGCGCAACAGTTACTACAGCATATACGCAACCTCCACATGGTACATGTGGTATAAAATGAATCCATACTATTTATACATGTTGACAGAAGATAGCATGAAACGCTTTCCGAACATTATGCTTATTGGACCGTGCATCATTGTGATAGTTGAAGAATGAAAGACCAACCTGATGCCACTTGCCATTTTATTCCACTTCTTATGTGCTCAACATGTTTCAGACATTAATATATCCATCATCAGGAGCTTGCGACTGTGCTGTTGAATTACCACATTGGTCGTGTTGTTCTTGGTTCGATGTGTGTTGGAGTTTCGGTGTGGTTGGGTTGGAGTGGAGTGGAATTCGACAGAATAGTCGCAAGCTTCTGATGATGGATATATTAACGTCCGAAACATGTTGAGCACATAAGAAGTGAAATAAAATAGCAAATGAAATCAAGTTGATCTTTTATTCTTCAACTTTCCGAACAGTCAACAACACCCAATAATTCTACTAGCAGCACAGGACGGTCAAAAGGTTTGGGTACCCACGCGTGGGAGTTAATGTGATGTGCGAAAGAAACTAAGCAAGCTTTACACCTCACGCAATCCTACCGAATGTCTCATCGAAGTCGCATCGATAATGCCAGTTGGGTGCTTCACATTCTTGCAATAGACGTCTAATACCCAGAAACCTACATAACTTTATTTTACGATACTTTGAATCTTATTCGTAAATTTTATTGAAAGTTTTACGTTTTTATTATTTCTCTTTTGCGAATAATATTTAATGTGTTTTATCTGATTGATCGTAAAGTGGAGGCCTCTTCTCTTCCACATTTGTTTCGGTCGTTCTTTCGACCATCATGAAGTAAATAATTATAATAATAATAATATTATTATTATTATTATTATTATTATTATTAACGTACAGTGTGCGAGTGTTCTGTTAGTTTGTACTAGATTGCAGACGGTAGAAAAACAGGTCATATTAGAAAGGCTTCCCATTATGACGTACTGGCTCAGAAAGGAGGGATGTAATAACTTATACCTGAAACCTGAATGACCGTACAAAGGCACAAAGGCACCTTCGATCAGAGACCCTGATACATTGCAAAAAGAGAAGAAATTAACGTTTGTGCTGGTTACCGGACTGCGCATAATGAGACTGAAGCATCACGCCGACATGCGAGGAGTTCGCTATAAATCATCAGGAGAAGTATTCTGCATGATTTCGGGGGAAAAAAGAGAGAAAAATCTTTTCGTCTCGTATCGAGGATATTTTTCATATAAAACATTCCTCTCTCTTCCGTCCTATTACGCCCTTTAGTATGATACTGTTAGTGAATATGTGGCATGTAAGAGCCAATTGTCCATCTGCCCCACACACACAGTGAAATTCTCACTTGCATATTTCAAGCCGCCAATCCAGTCCTCTCCAGTCTGAAGACCCTAGCAGTATCTGATGAATAGTTCAAATTACTCATCTCTTCCACACGTAGATTCCTCGTTCCCCTTCACCTCCCTTAACCATCACTGCTTCTTACTTATTTCCATCCTTATTTATGCCCGACTCATATATTCACTGCGTTTCATCATGTCTGTCCGTCCGTATAGAATAAATCTGCTCCCATTGAACGAATTTTCGTGAAATTTGAATTGAGGATTTTTCGAAAATCTCTCGAGAAAATTCAAAGTTCATTAAAATCTGACAAGAGTTACGGGCACTTTACATACAGACACATGTACATTTACTTATGATAATTTCTCGCTGAATTCTTATTGGAATGAGACATGTTTGAAACAAAAGATTTCCAACAATCAAAACACGCATTTTACTTTCAATAACTTCCTTCCGAAAATCGTGCCGTTTATGAGAAAATGTTCAAAATTTTGTGCAACCGGAATAGGTCACAGATGACAACATACTAAGGCGCAAGAGTTTCCCAAGCTGGATAATTAAGACTGTAAGAACACACTCAGAATATGTAACACTCTTGCTCTTCCGCGACTACAACGGTTGCGCGAACTCGCCTCTATGTTACATAATACGTGCATTGCCTGTCTTGCTCTATTTGTCATTATTTCCTTTCCTTCTCATTCCAACAACTTCAGTTTGGCACAGCTACATGTACAGATCACCGCAAGTAGGATATTAAGATAATACCCAACATAGATTTTAATCCAAATGCTGCATTGTCAGGCAAAAGTATGCAGTCATGTGTCAGATTAAAGTCTCCTCCTCCCATTGTAAGGAGCAAATTGTATTACATCATGTAAACCGGTGAAATGATGCCTACAGCTCACATTTACCATACCGCACATTTACCATACCGTCCACTTACAGTCAAAACTGTATGTATTCAGACTGGGTTCCCACACTTCTATAACTATCTCAGCTAAAAAAAAATCAGAGTTAATGCGATAAAGAAATGAAAGTTCCATAATGAAGGTCACATTGTAATACCAATCATATACACAGATGGAACAAAGTGACCAAAAACCTAACTCTGCTCCTCATTTGTCCGAGTGTCTAAAGGCAGGAAACTCGGTAAGTTAAAGCGGTCGTGCAGCATCCTACTGCGAACCGAAAGGGAGCCAGAAACGGAAAGAGGAAACTAAACTACGCTTTTGAAGTCTACTGAGAGATCATTTTGCAAAGCAACGTGATAGGCTTAAGAGGTGATAGTGCTTTTACACTGGGATAATAGACTTTCATCTGGGACTGACAGTTGTAGAGGACAGGGCTTCCATCCTAGCCGCGTTTACAAGATTCCTTTATTTGGATAAAAGGAAGCTCGCGGGTACTAATTGTACGAATTTCACTCTGGCACTATAAAACAGGTTGATAAACTCCTTTTCGAGACAGCGAGGAATATATGGTTTTAGACCATGACTGAACTGTGTGGACGGACGTAAGAACAGATGTTGCATCTGGATATAATAAGCTTAGTCAAAGAACTTTCTGTGATAAAGGAAGCGAGGTACGTGAGTATAAAAATAAAGGATTTATAGGCTCATGAAATACAATTTAGTTTGTAATTTATCATAGCTTTTCCCGAAATTAAACATTATTTAATATTCTCAATAAATAAATAAATAACGCCAACGTTATTATTATTATTTGTTTAGTGTTTTATTTGTGTATGTTTGTACTGATTTTGTGTTCTATTTGTGTGTTTCTGCTGGCTTTATAATGGGCAGTTATGCTGTTAAGCCTGCACGTTAATAAACTGAATTGAATCGCTACTACTACCACCACCACCACCACTACTACTACTACTACTACATATTCCAGGCTTCTCCGGTATTTTACATCATTAGGCTAGAATACAGACTTGGCAGACAGGATATTTTCGTCGGTTACGTTCATGAACAGCAGCGGGTAGCGAAATTCGTATCAACTAACGCTGTTTTAATGACAAGGGTTACGAAATCGTTCTAAATTATTGTTATGCTATAGACTGACCTACATCAGTCCCGCCAAAGCAGGTGCATTCTACATAGTGGTCAAATTAAAACCGAACCCCAACGCGCGGCAAAACTACCGGCCATATTTCTCACATATATATGCTGTGCTACAAATCAGGAGGTCGCTATTTCGATCCCAGCTGGTGTCATTCGAATGTTTCAGTGACATAAAATCCTTCCGATGGCACTATGGCCCTGGGGTCGACTCAGCCTCTAACAGAAATGAGTACCAAGAGCATTTCCTGGGGTAAAGGCGGCTGGTGCGTAAGGCTGACAAACTTACCACCATCCTGTGCCGTTGTCATGAAATATGGGAACCTCAACTTCCTGGAACACTCTGGGTCACTCCGTGGGTCGGTAGCTCAGTCGGTATAGCGACTGACTACGGGCTGGACGATCCGGGATCGAATCCTAGTGGGGACGAGATTTTCCGCCCGTCCAGACCGGCCATGGGGCTCACCCAGCCTCCTGTAAAATGGGTACCAGATCTTTCCCGGGAGTAAAGTGCGGCCGGGGCGTGCTGCTGACCACTCACCCCCTTCTAGGGCCGCGGTCATGGAAGAGTAGAGCTATATCTCTACACACCCTCTGGGCCACACCGGGCCTGTAACGGGATCACTTTACCTTTACCTTCTTATATGTATATACATATATACATACATACACACACATATGCTTGGGGCCTGATGAAAATATTATTAAATAGTGTTTGAATTTCTTGCCTAGACACTACGCGCCTGATGAAATGGGGGCTGTATGACACACACACTGCCTGTTCTACCGCGGCGCGTACGGTTACACTGGACCACCTTAGTCACGCAGTACAGTTTAATCTGCGGTGTGTACGCGGTATTAAGTCGCCCTCCCTCTACATCACGAATGCCTGTAATACAGCTGTTAGGGAAGTGCAATGTCTGTCTGTCCGTTCATATTAACCGTGTGCCAGAGGCCTAGCAGTGAGCTTATTGCCCGTCCAGAGATACCTTATTCAAATTAATAGCATTTAAATTTGATTGTCGAAAAAAGAAGGAACCAGAATGTCAGTCCTCTACAGCTGAGCAAGATTTTATTTCGTAATCTACTAGATTCCACGTCCGTCCTAGGTATCTGGGTATACACTCACAACACGTTTCAAAACAACAGGAGTATTTCCCAAAACTCACTAGAAATAATATGATATTGGATTCCGCACATATCTTATGGATCCTTATCTTTAAAAGTACCGGCACATCTGTCTTCTGAACGCCTAGCACGTGAGAAGAACTAATGGAATTATGAATTTATAAGCCCATAAATATTCAAAGATATACGGCTAAGATATATGAGGCAAAATGTCTGTAGTGCGGGAAGTTATTACTGTCGCGGTTACTTCTTCAGGCTCATTACATAATAAGCAAATACGAATGGCCATAAACTGTCCCACTATGGGGGTTTGTGCTTACACCACGTACAATTTTGGAGACGCAAGCTACTCAAATTATTGTTAACACAGGGGTGCTGATAAGTCCTTAGCCCGACCAGGAAGGAAACAAGCTAATGTTTCTGTCAGAATGGCGTGGATTTCCTTCGGCGCCTTGTCTTGCAAGAAAAAAAAACTTGATGATAGCTCGCGTTTCCATGTTGTTGAAATCGCGCGCGTTCCTGACATGCTTCGGAGCTTGTTTCCTTCCTGGTCGGGTTAAGGACTTATCAGCACCCCGGTATTTAGTGCAAGCATCTGGGTTACTCTCACTTTGTAACATCACCACAAACTGGTGAATTATTTACAAGAAACATTCTCGTGAATCGTGTGAAGTATTGGCGCAAATACCTGGTAGGTTGCACAGAGAGTTTTGTGAATTCTGAAACTGCTGTTCCATCCAGAACTTCTTTATAGTAGTATCTGCAGTCCTGTTTGTCGGATTCAATTAATAGGTAATGTTAGCACCAAAATTACGTTAAACACACACATCATAAATCTTATGTATATTGGACCGTGCATCATTGTGATAGTTGAAGAATAAGACACCAACTTGATGTCACTAGTTACTAAGTTTTATTTCACTTCTCCTATGCTCAACATGTTTCGGACATTAATACATCCATCATCAGGAGCCTGCGACTTTTCTGTTGTATCACCACATTGGTCGTGTGTTCTTGTTTCGATGCGTGTTGGAGTTTCGGTGTGGCTGGGTTGGGGTGATATCCGTGTAGCAGGCATCGAAACAAGAACACTCGACCAATGTGGTGATACAATAGAAAAGTCGCAGGCTCCTGATGATGGATGTATTAATGTCCGAAACATGTTGAGCATAGGAGAAATGAAATAAAACTTAATAACTAGTGACATCAAGTTGGGTCTCTTATTCTTCAACTAACACACATCATACTTGATGGTGAACATAGTATAGTTGCATTCTCCTCTTTAACATAACGCTCGATACTGCAATTTATCAATAGAATGTTAAGTTATCAAAGTCACATCTACTGGACACAAAATAAACGACTATTAATCACGCTTCCATCTAGCGGACATAACATAAACGACTATAAATCATTATCCCATCCAGCAGTCTTCGGAATAAACGACGATTAATCACATTTCCGGCTTCAATTGCTAATTACACTGAGCCATTCATTTAAGCGACGCAACACGGTTTTGAAAAAGTTTCCTACGATGATATTCAGCACCCGTGCATTCCTGATGACGTCATGCAGCTCATCCTTAAAACTATCAGACTTTTTTCCTTCCCGTTTACCATACAAATAAACTGACGTCACACTTCAGTATTCATCTCACAAACGTTTCTAGTTCAGACTGATTTATTTAGAAAAAAAATTAAATCATGGGCTTAAAATTAGTGGCGTAACACATCCACACACACACACACCACACATACACACACACACATATATATATATATATATGTATGTGTGTGTGTGTGTGTGTGTGTGTGTGTTATTTTGTGTACATATCCCGGCAGGGGCAAGAGACGTTTTGGTTCTGGAGCCCACAATGCCTCCTATGCAATGGGCAGAGAAAGTTCTTCCCAGGTGTAAAGGGGCCGAGGCATGGAATTCACCATTCACGGCCACCTAGTACTGAGGTTCAGAATTACTTTAGCCAAGATTCTACTCCAACTGTGAGCTTTCTTGGCTTGGACATGGGCATCATTTATGTTTTTTATAACTACTCGCAAGAATTACACAATGTTACTTTGTACACATACAGAAACAAACTGATTCGTAGTTTACCCCTTAATTGAAACCAAAATGCTTTAGGTAATGAGGATTTTTGGCTTTCGGCATAAAAAATATTTATAGTAAAGAAATAAAGTACGAGGATATGGCTTAGACTAATATAACTAGGTTTTCTGTACAGATGGTAATAACATTCTGGGTTTCAATAAATACATTATCTTGTGACCAACTGCAAAATCATTAGATTTTCAAAAAGTAATGCGTTTCGTTCTATCAAGTAGTATGAAGGAAGAAATTTGCTACCTCTAACTGCACATGTGCTGTTTCTGCAGTTAAGGGCAAAGTTTAAAAATGTGATAGGAAAGCAGCGAGACAAGGAAAGACCAATAGGAAAATGATGTGACACCGTCTAAAATAATCATGAGGCATTCTCTTTGTGTACATAGGAAGACTAACGTGGAGAGGGCAGGCAGGACAAAAAAAGGCAGACGTTCACAAAGCACCACACTTCGTTACTCCGCATGAAAACACACACAATTTACACCACATCTTTTCCGAGTCGTTGGCAGGCAGGGATGGACACCGACGTTTTCAAAAATAAGTTTCTCTTCTATTCCAAAACAACGAATGGAGACAGAGTGAGTAGTGTTGTAGAAATTGCAGCATATAAGTGAAGCCCGAGCGATACGGAGACATTTTGGAAAACAAAAGAACGAAGAAACAAAGTTAAGAATTCACAACATTACAGCTAAAGCAGCATTGAAATTTGGAAGTGAAGCTTGGGTACTGAAGAAAAGAGAGGAACAACGTTTAGAAGCAACACAGATGAAATTTTTGA